>Ga0075276_10000196_pt1 | contig 17866 bp, 15 predicted proteins | sample SF_Rice_5C_80N_4_FD_69770 | JGI IMG/M metagenome (GOLD analysis project Ga0075276, IMG submission 69770) | Rice paddy soil microbial communities from Twitchell Island, California, USA - SF_Rice_5C_80N_405 | ecosystem: Environmental > Terrestrial > Soil > Paddy field/soil | place: USA: Twitchell... | reverse complement strand
GATGACAGAACCTTCGCTGACCTTGTCGCCCACCTTGACCTTCATCTCCTTCACCACGCCAGCTGCGGGCGCGGGCACGTCCATGGTCGCCTTGTCGGTTTCCAGCGTGATCAGCGCCTGTTCGGGCTCTATGGCGTCACCCGCCTTGACGCTGACCTCGATGACGGCGACCTCCTTGAAGTCGCCAATGTCCGGAACCTTGATTTCGATAGTGCTCATGTCTTTACCTTAAGCGATGAAACATATAGTCAGACGTGCGCGCCGCTAGCCGCAAAGGCGGCTAGCGGGCGCCGTGGTCTAGGTTCGCACCTGGCCGCTGCCGAGGACCACGAACTTCTGCGAGGTCAGGCCCTCCAGCCCCACCGGGCCGCGCGCGTGCAGCTTGTCGGTGGAGATGCCGATCTCCGCGCCCAGGCCGAATTCGAAGCCGTCGGCAAAGCGGGTGGAGGCGTTCACCATCACGCTGCTGGAGTCCACCTCGCGCAGGAAGCGCATCGCCTTGGTGTAATTCTCGGTGACGATGCTGTCAGTGTGCTGCGAACTGTAGGTGTTGATGTGGTCTATCGCCTCGTCCAGGTTTGCCACGATGCGCACGCTGAGAATGGGCGCGAGGTACTCGGTGCGCCAGTCTTCCTCAGTGGCGGCCTTCATCTGGCCCACCCGCTGGCGCGCGGCGTCGTCGCCGCGCAACTCCACGCCTTTGTCGAGATATATCTCGGCCAGCGGCGGCAGCACCCGGTCCGCTATGGCGGCGTTGACCAGCAGCGTCTCCATGGCGTTGCACACCCCGTAGCGATGGGTCTTTGCGTTGTCCGCTATGCGGATCGCCTTGTCGAGGTCGGCCTCCTCGTCGATGTAGACGTGGCAGATACCGTCCAGGTGCTTGATCACGGGCACCCGGGCGTCCTCGGAAATGCGGGCGATCAGGCTCTTGCCGCCGCGCGGCACGATTACGTCGACATATTCCTTCATGGTGATGAGTTCCCCCACCGCGGCGCGGTCGGTGGTGCCCACCACCTGCACTGCGGTCTCAGGCAGGCCGGCGGCCTTGAGCCCGGCCTGCACGCAGGCCGCAATCGCCTGGTTGGAGTGGATGGCCTCCGAGCCGCCGCGCAGGATGGCGGCGTTGCCCGATTTCAGGCATAACCCGGCGGCGTCCGCCGTAACATTGGGCCGCGACTCGTAAATGATGCCGATCACGCCCAGCGGCACCCGCATGCGGCCCACCTGGATCCCAGTCGGGCGGTATTTCATGTCGCTGATCTCGCCGATCGGATCCGCCAGCCGGGCGATCTGGCGCAGACCCTCGGCCATGCCGGCGATGGTCTTGTCGGTCAGCGTCAGGCGGTCGACCGACGCGGCATCCAGGCCGTTCGCCTGGGCTGCGGCTACGTCCTTGGCGTTCTCGGATTTCAGTGCGGCCGCGCCATCCAGCAGCGCCTGGGCGATGGCTTCCAGCGCCTGGTTCTTGGCGGCAGTGCCGGCCAGCGCCATCAGCCGCGATGCGGCTCGCGCCTGCTGCCCGACTTGCCGCATGTAAGTTTTGATATTTTCCATGAAATTGACCCGTTCAGCGCGCATCTCCGCGAATTATCGCTCCGAAGGCGCGTTTCAGCCGCCGTGGCGGCCGGTTCTCGTCTGGGGAGAGATTCTACTGGATTCCGCATCCCGCGGGAATGCCGAACCGCGCATGGTGGACGATGTTGCCCTAAAGGGGAGGCTACGGCATAATTACTGTCCTTTTTTGCGACAAACACCCTAATCGCATCTCAATTTATCGTTATTCGCGCAAGGTTTCTGGAGGCAGATGAACATGGCTATGGCTCGTAAGGTAAATCCACCGAAGTACAATGACACAACGGGCGCAATCCGCGCCCTGGCGATGGACGCCGTCCAGAAGGCCAATTCCGGCCATCCCGGCGCGCCCATGGGCATGGCGGAAATCGCCGAGGTCCTGTGGAACCACCATCTGCGCCACAATCCCACGAACCCCAAGTGGTTCGACCGCGACCGTTTCGTGCAGTCCAACGGCCACGGCTCCATGCTGATCTACGCCCTGCTGCATCTCTCGGGCTATGACCTGCCGATGGAAGAAATCAAGCGCTTCCGTCAGATGCACTCCAAGACCCCGGGCCATCCGGAATATGGCTACACCGTGGGCGTGGAAACCACGACCGGCCCGCTGGGCCAGGGTATCACCAATGCTGTGGGCATGGCCATGGCCGAAAAGCTGCTGGCACACGAGTTCAACAAGCCCGGCCACGAAATCGTCAATCACCATACTTATGTATTTATGGGCGACGGCTGCATGATGGAAGGCATCTCCCACGAGGCGTGCGCGCTGGCCGGCACCTGGGGCCTGGGCAAGCTGATCGCCTTCTGGGACGACAACAACATCTCCATCGACGGCCATATCGACGGCTGGTACACCGACGACACCGCCAAGCGCTTCGAAGCCTACGGCTGGCACGTGATTCGCGATGTGCAGGGCCACGAGCCCGAGGCGATCGACGCTGCCGTCCAGGCCGCCAAGGCCGAGACCGACAGGCCCACCCTGATCTGCTGCAAGACGATTATTGGAGCAGGATCCCCCAATAAGGAAGGCACGCACGACGTGCATGGGGCGGCCCTGGGCGCGGATGAAATCGCGGCCACTCGCGCCCACATCGGCTGGAACTATCCGCCGTTCGAGATTCCCAAGCACGTCTACGACGCCTGGGATGCGCGCACCAAGGGCGCCGGCCTGGAGAACCTGTGGAACAACAAGTTCGCCGAATACAAAAAAGCCTTCCCCAAGGAGGCCGCCGAGTTCGAGCGCCGCATGAAGGGTGAGCTGCCCTCCAACTGGGCCGAGTTTGCCGCCAAGGCGATCGCCGACATCGCGGCCAAGGGCGAGACCATCGCCACCCGCAAGGCCTCGCAGAACGCGATCAACGCCCTGGTGCCGGCGCTGCCCGAATTTCTGGGCGGCTCCGCCGACCTGACCGGCTCCAACCTGACCAACTGGACCGGCGCCCATCACGTGAGCGCCAGGAAGCCAGGCAACTACATCAGCTACGGCGTGCGCGAGTTCGGCATGTCCCACATCATGAACGGCATGGCGCTGCATGGCGGCCTGCTGCCCTTCGGCGGCACCTTCCTGATGTTCTCCGAATATGCGCGCAACGCGCTGCGCATGTCGGCGCTGATGAAGCAGCGCGTGATCTTTGTTTATACCCACGACTCGATCGGTCTGGGCGAAGACGGTCCCACCCACCAGCCGGTGGAGCAGACCGCCACCCTGCGCTACATCCCCAACATGGACACCTGGCGTCCCTGCGACACCACCGAGTCCATCGTATCCTGGGTGTGCGCGGTCGAGCGCAAGACCGGCCCGTCGTCGCTGATCTTCAGCCGTCAGAATCTGCCGTTCATGAAGCGCGATGACAAGCAGATCGAGGCCATCCGCAAGGGCGGCTATGTGCTGTCCGAGGCGCAAGGAGGCAAGCCGCAGGCGATGATCATCGCCACCGGCTCGGAAGTGGACCTGGCCATGAAGGCCCAGGCAGCGCTGGCCGGCGAAGGCATCCACGTCCGCGTCGTTTCCATGCCCTCGACCAACGTGTTCGACCGCCAGGATCAGGCCTACAAGGACAGCGTGCTGCCCAAGGGCATCCGGCGCGTGGCCGTCGAAGCGGGCGTCACCGGTTTCTGGCACAAGTACGTGGGCCTGGACGGCGCCGTGGTCGGTATGGATACCTTCGGCGAATCCGCCCCAGCAGGCGAACTGTTCAAGCACTTCGGCTTTACCGTGGAAAACGTGGTGAAGTCCGTCAAGAGCGTGCTGTAAAGATTTTTATACAAGAAAACGAGGAGTATTGAACTATGGCAATCAAGATTGGCATCAACGGCTTCGGCCGCATCGGGCGCATGGTGTTCCGTGCCGCAGCCAAGGATTTTCCGGAAATCGAGGTGGTCGCGATCAACGACCTGCTGGAACCGGACTACCTGGCCTATATGCTCAAGCATGACTCCGTGCACGGCCGCTTCAACGGCGACGTGAAGGTCGACGGCACCAACCTGATCGTCAACGGCAAAAAGATCCGCCTGACCGCCGAGAAGGATCCCGCCAACCTGAAGTGGAACGAAGCAGGCGTGGACATCGTGGTTGAGTGCACCGGCTTCTTCCTGACGACGGAAACCTGCCAGAAGCACATTGACGCCGGCGCCAAGAAGGTCGTGCAATCTGCGCCCTCCAAGGACGACACTCCCATGTTCGTGTACGGCGTGAACCACGAAACCTACAAGGGTCAAGCCATCGTGTCCGCCGCCTCCTGCACCACCAACGGCCTGGCGCCGGTGGCCAAGGTGCTGAACGACACCTTCGGCATCAAGCGCGGCCTGATGACCACCGTGCACGCCGCTACCGCCACGCAGAAGACCGTTGACGGACCGTCCAACAAGGACTGGCGCGGCGGCCGCGGCATCCTGGAAAACATCATTCCGTCTTCCACTGGTGCCGCCAAGGCCGTGGGCAAGGTGATTCCCGAGCTGAACAAGAAGCTGACCGGCATGGCCTTCCGCGTGCCGACGTCCGATGTCTCCGTGGTCGACCTGACCGTCGAGCTGAACAAGGAAACCACCTACGAGCAGATCGTCGCGGCGATGAAGGCTGCGTCCGAGAACGGCCCGCTGAAGGGCGTCCTGGGCTTCACCGACGACAAGGTCGTTGCAACTGACTTCCGCGGCTGCTCCCAGCCTTCCGTGTTCGATGCGGAAGCCGGTATCCAGCTCGACCCGACCTTCGTCAAGGTCGTCGCCTGGTATGACAATGAGTATGGCTATACCTGTAACCTGATGCGCCTGGTGCGTCACATCGCCAAGTAAGCGAGATGCAGGGCACGGATCATCCCGTGCCCTGCGTCATTTATGCGGCTGTTTTCAGGATGACAGGCAGACGAAGATTTCCCACGCAGTTGCACCACTCCGTGCTGCACCTCCGTGGACAATTTATTTTCAGGAGTAGAAAGTGGCCCAATTTATCCGCATGACCGACCTCGACCTCGCGGGCAAGCGCGTATTCATCCGCGCCGACCTCAACGTCCCGGTGAAGGACGGCAAGGTGACTTCCGATGCGCGCATCACCGCCTCCATGGCAACCATCAACCATTGCCTCAAGGCGGGCGCCAAGGTGATGGTGACCTCGCACCTCGGCCGCCCCGAGGAGGGCACTTGGAGCGAGGAGAACTCGCTCAAGCCGGTGGCGGACAATATCGCCGCCCGCCTGGGCAAGCCGGTGCGCCTGATCAAGGATTGGGTGGACGGCGGCTTCGATGTTGCCGGCGGCGAACTGGTCGTGCTCGAAAACTGCCGCATCAACAAGGGCGAAAAGAAGAACGACGACGCGACCGCCAGGAAGTACGCGGCGCTTTGCGACGTGTTCGTGATGGACGCATTCGGCACCGCGCACCGCGCGCAGGCCTCCACCCACGGCATCGCCAAGTATGCGCCGGTCGCTTGCGCCGGCATCCTGCTGACGGAAGAGTTGGACGCGCTGGGCAAAGCCCTGGCCAATCCGGCGCGCCCCATGGTGGCCATCGTCGGCGGCTCCAAGGTTTCCACCAAGCTGACCGTGCTGGAAGCGCTGGCCGAGAAGTGCGACCAACTGGTGGTCGGGGGCGGCATCGCCAACACCTTCCTCAAGGCAGCCGGCAAGACCATCGGCAAGTCGCTGTGCGAGGATGATCTCGTGCCCACCGCCAAGAGCCTGATGGAGAAGATGAACACGCGCGGCGCGACCATCCCCATCGCCGTGGACGTGGTGTGCGGCAAGAAATTCGACGCCGCCGAGCCCGCCGTCCTGAAGAGCGCGGACGACGTGGCCGACGACGACATGATCTTCGACATCGGCCCCAAGAGCGCCCAGGAACTGGCCGACATCATCATGAAGGCAGGCACCGTGGTGTGGAACGGTCCTGTTGGTGTGTTCGAGTTCGACCAGTTCGGCGAAGGCACGAAGAAGATCGCAGACGCCATCGCCACCACCAAGGCCTTTACCCTGGCCGGCGGCGGCGACACCATTGCCGCGATCCAGAAGTACGACATCTACGACAAGGTCAGTTACATTTCCACAGCCGGTGGCGCGTTCCTTGAATACCTGGAAGGCAAGACACTGCCTGCCGTGGAAATTCTGGAGCAGCGCGCCAAGGGTTGAACCCCCAACGCCATAACAACAGGAAGTTTATGCTTCGCAGAACCAAGATAGTTGCAACCCTGGGCCCCGCGTCCAGCGACCAGAAAGTGCTTGAGCAAATGATACGCGCGGGCGTGGACGTGGTGCGCATGAATTTTTCGCACGGCTCCGCGCAGGACCACATGGCGCGCGCGGAAAAAGTGCGCGCGGCAGCCGCGGCTGCCGGACGCACCGTCGGCATCCTCGCGGACCTGCAAGGCCCCAAGATCCGCGTGCGCAAGTTCGAAAACGACAAGATCGTGCTGCGCAAGGGTGACCATTTCATCCTGGATGCCACGCTCGACGGCCTCGGCACCCAGGAGCGCGTCGGCCTCGACTACAAGGACCTGCCCAAGGATGTCGGCCCGGGCTCAGTGCTGCTGCTGAACGACGGCATGCTGGAATTCGACGTGATCGAAGTCAAGGGGCCGGAAGTCCACTGCACCGTGGTGCGCGGCGGCGTGCTCTCCAACAACAAGGGGATCAACCGCAAGGGCGGCGGACTCACTGCCCCCGCGCTCACCGACAAGGACAAGGAAGACATCAAGACCGCGGCGCTGATCCAGGCCGATTTTCTTGCCGTCTCCTTCCCGCGTTCGGCGGCGGACATGCAGCTCGCGCGCGGCCTGATGCAGGCGGCGGGCGGCAAGAGCCTGCTGGTGGCCAAGATCGAACGCGCCGAGGCCATCCCCGTGCTGGATGAGATCATCGACGCGTCCGACGCCATCATGGTGGCGCGCGGCGACCTGGCGGTGGAAGTCGGCGACGCTGCCGTGCCCGGCCTGCAGAAGAAGATGATCAAGCTCGCGCGCACCAAGAACAAGCTGGCGATCACCGCGACGCAGATGATGGAGTCCATGATCACCAACCCGATCCCGACGCGTGCGGAAGTCTCCGACGTGGCCAACGCCGTGCTGGATGGCACTGATGCCGTGATGCTGTCGGCGGAAACCGCCGTGGGCGACTACCCCGTCGAGACGATCGAGTCCATGGCCCGCATTTGCATCAAGGCGGAACGGGAGATCGAGGACGGCGAGGCCGACTGCCGGCGCGGACGCGCCAAGTTCACGCGCATTGACGAGTCCATCGCCAATTCCGCGCTGTATGCCGCCTCGCACCTCAACGTGCGGGCGATCGTCGCGCTGACCCAGTCCGGCTCGACCGCGCTGTGGATGTCGCGCGTCAACGCCGGGGTCCCGATCTTCGCGCTGACGCCCATCCAGGATACGCTGAGCAAGGTCACCCTGTTCAGCGGCGTGCACCCCATCGCATTCAACATCGACTCCAGCTCACAGACCCAGGTGCTGCGCGCGGCCGAGGCCGAGTTGCTGCGCTTGGGGCTGGTGGCGCACGGCGAATTGATGGTAATGACCATAGGCGAGGCCATAGGCAAGGCGGGCCACACCAATACCATGAAGATCGTGCGCGTGGGGGATCTCCACGCGGAATAAAGGGTTGTCGTCCGGCAATGCACCTCTTACACTGCCGGGCACAAATACAGTTTCAGGATATTTTTTAGTTCAGGAGAAAAAAATGGCACTTGTCTCTTTACGTCAACTGCTCGACCACGCGGCGGAACACAGCTACGGTCTGCCCGCATTCAACGTCAATAACCTGGAACAGGTTAAGGCCATCATGGAGGCGGCCGACGAGTGCAACAGCCCGGTCATCATGCAGGGCTCCGCCGGCGCCCGCAAGTACGCAGGCGAACCCTTCCTGCGCCACCTGATCGCGGCCGCAGTCGAAATGTACCCCCACATTCCCGTGGTGATGCACCAGGATCACGGCGCATCGCCCGCCGTCTGCATCAACGCCATCAAGTCCGGATTCTCCAGCGTGATGATGGACGGCTCGCTGATGACCGACGGCAAGACCCCCTCCACCTTCGACTACAACGTCAACGTGACGCGTCAGGTGGTGGACATGTCCCACGCCGTCGGTGTTTCCGTCGAAGGCGAACTGGGCTGCCTGGGTTCGCTGGAATCCGGTCACGGTGAAAAGGAAGACGGTCATGGCGCCGAAGGCGTGCTGTCCGAAGACCAGCTGCTGACTGATCCCAACGAGGCTGCCGAATTCGTCAAGGCCACCCAGGTGGATGCGCTGGCGATCGCCATCGGCACTTCCCACGGCGCCTACAAGTTCACCAAGCCGCCCACGGGCGCCGTGCTGCGCATCGATCGCATCAAGGAAATCCACGCGCGGATTCCCAACACCCACCTGGTGATGCACGGTTCTTCCTCCGTGCCGCAGGAATGGCTGGAAGTGATCAACCAGTTCGGCGGCGCCATGGGCGAGACCTATGGCGTGCCGGTCGAGGAGATCGTCGAGGGCATCAAGCACGGCGTGCGCAAGGTCAACATCGACACCGACCTGCGCATGGCTTCCACCGGCGCGACCCGCCGCTATCTCGCGCAGAACCCCAAGGACTTTGATCCGCGCAAGTTCCTGGCCGAAACCACCAAGGCCATGAAAGCCATCTGCAAGGCGCGCTATGAAGCTTTTGGTTCCGCAGGCATGGCCGGCAAGATCAAGGCGATCTCCCTGGACTCGATGGCAAGCCGCTACACCAAGGGCGAACTCGCCGCCATCGTAAAATAAGCAGCACCCCCGGCAAGGAGCGGCATTCAGCCGCTCCTTTGCTTTTTGTACCGCTCGCCCCCCGGACGGGCGGCGCGCCAATTGCCTGAATCTTCCCAAAGAGCACCGACATGGATGAGCAACTGCGAAAAAAGTGCAACGACTTCGTCTACAAGCTCCTGCGGCTGATGCTGGAGCGCAAGGCATCCGACCTGTTCATCACGGCCGGTTACCCGCCCGCGTTCAAGGCCTTCGGCAAGCTGACCCCGGTGGACGGCGCCAAGCCGCTGTCCTCCGACGAAACGCGGCACCTCGCGCATTCCATCATGAACGCAAAGCAGTGGGATGAGTACCAGGAGAAAAAGGGCTGCAACTTCGCCATTTCTCCGGAAGGCATCGGCCGCTTCCGCGTCAACATATTCACCCAGCAGAACCGCACCGGCATGGTGTTGCGCACCATCACCACCGAGATCCCGGACTTCGACAAGATGGGCCTGCCGCCCGTGCTCAAGGACGTGGTCATGGCCAAGCGCGGTCTCGTGCTGCTGGTGGGCGGCACTGGCTCGGGAAAATCCACGACGCTGGCCGCGCTGATCGGTCATCGCAACAAGAATTCGCATGGGCACATCATCACCATCGAGGATCCCGTCGAATACGTGCATCCGCACCAGAACTGCATCATCACCCACCGCGAGGTCGGCGTGGACTGCAACAACTGGCACGATGCCCTGAAGGATACGCTGCGCCAGGCGCCGGACGTGATCCTGATCGGCGAAATCCGCGATCACGACACCATGGAATACGCGATCAACTTTGCCGAGACCGGCCATCTTGCGATGGCAACCCTGCACGCGAACAATGCCAACCAGGCGCTGGACCGCATCATCAACTTCTTCCCGCCGGAAAAGCGCGAGCAACTGCTGATGGACCTGTCGCTCAACATCCAGGCCATCGTCTCGCAACGGCTCATACCGACGGTGGACGGCAAGCGCGCTGCCGCGATCGAAATCCTGCTGGGTACATCCACCATCCGCGATCTCATCTTCAAGGGCGAGGTGGGCGCGATCAAGGAAGCCATGGCGAACTCCAAGAACCTGGGCATGCAGACCTTCGACCAGGCGCTGTTCGACCTGTACATGGAAGGCACGATCACCTACGAAGAGGCGCTGAAGAACGCCGACGCGGTCAACAACCTGCGCCTGCGCATCAAGCTGGAAGGCGGCAAGAGCGGCGGGGCGGAAGCGCAGGCCGGCGGCGGGCTTGAGCTCAGCCTGGCCGAGCATGTCGAGCCGGAGCCTGCGGTCGCCGAAGAAGGCAAGAGCTAGCGGGCGGCGCGGGCTCAGCTCCGCCTGGTGCGTTTACGATAGCCCGCTGCGAGCGTCAACAGCAGCAGCGCGACGACGGGCACATTGCCCAGCCGGGCATAGGGTGTGCTCCCGCCATAGCCCTGCACTGTGGCGGTAAGCGTCCCCTCGATGTGCTGGGGTAGCGCGTGCAGGATGCGCCCGTTGCGATCTATGATGGAAGTCACCCCGGTGTTGGTGGCGCGCAGCATCATGCGCCCGGCCTCCAGCGCCCGCATCTGCGCCATCTGGTTGTGCTGGGCGGCGGCGGGCGAACTGCCGTACCACGCGTCATTGGTCACATTCACCAGCAGCGTCGCCTCCGGCAGGTAGCGGATGATCTCCTCGCCGAATACATCCTCATAGCAGATGTTCACGGCCACCTGCTGGCCGGCCACCTGCAGCGGGCGCTGGCGTTCGCCGCCGCGGGCCAGGTCGCCCATGGGGATGTTCAGCACATCGTTGATCAGCCAGCCCAGCGCCGGGCGCAGCGGAATGTACTCGCCGAAGGGCACCAGGTGGTTCTTGCGGTAACTCTGGCTCTCGTCCGCGCCCAGGGAAAACACGCTGTTGTAATACAGGCCGTGGTCGCGTTCGAACACGCCGATCAGCACGTCCCCGCCGTTGCTGCGTGCATGCGCGCGCAGTTCCGCGGCCAGCGCTTCGGGAATGTCCGCACGCAGCAAGGGAAAGGCCGTCTCCGGCAGCACGATCAGCCGCGCGTTCGATTGCATGACCAGGCGCTGGTAGGTCTCCAGCGATCGGTTCAATTCATCTTCCTGGAACTTGATGTCCTGCGGAATATTGCCCTGCAGCAGGCTCACGGTGAGCGGCTCGCCCACGGGATGGGTCCAGTCCACCAGGCGCAGCGCGCCGCCGGCGGCCCACAGCAGCACCAGCGCGGTCACGGCGGCTACCGGCGTCCGGCGCCGGGGCGCGGGATGGCGGAGCATGTCATACAGCCAGGCCAGCAGTCCCGCGCTAATCGCGGCGATAAACGATACCCCGTAGACGCCGAGCACGGGCGCATAGCCGCCCAGCGGGGCTCCCACCTGGGAATAGCCAGCGAGCACCCAGGGAAAGCCGGTAAAGGCATGGCCGCGCACCCACTCCAGCAAGGTCCACGCCGCGGGCATCACCAGCGCGTAGCGCAGCCAGGCGGGCCCGGCCAGCCGCCCCTGGACGTAGCCGGCGAGGGCGGGGCACAGCGCCAGAATGGCGGCGGCGAGCGCCGTCGTTGCCACCGCAAGCGGTGCGTTCATGCCGCCGTAATCATGCATGGCGACGTAGAGAAAGCTGATTCCGCTGCCATATGCACCCATCCCGTACCAGAAACCCAGCCACGCACCGCGGCGTGGCGTGGCAGTCCCGCCCCATAGCGCAAACAGCACCGTTAGCGAAACGACTTCCAGCGGGAACAGGCCGAAGGGCGCAAACGCGGGGAAAGACAGCAAACCAGCGGCAAGCGCCAGGAGCACGGGGCGACTCGGACGGAAAAATTTCATGGGCCGGGACATCGGATTGATTTACGGAATTATACGGTGTAACTACAATCTCATCTCATCGGCTCAACGGACCGGATCCCATGCTCGACTTTACCGAATATACCAAGGTGTTCATTTCGCTGTTTGCCGTGCTCGACCCGGTGGGGATCATACCAATCATCATCGCGTTCACCATCGGGCTGGAACCGCAGGAAAGGGCCAGGGTAGGGCGGGTGGCGTCGCTTTCCGTGTGCGGCATCCTGGTCGTCGCCCTCTTGGTCGGCGAACTGGTGCTGGAGTTCTTCGGGATCAGCATCTATTCGTTCCGGACGGCTGGCGGCATCGTGCTGTTGCTGATGTCGCTTTCCATGCTGACCGGAAACAAGCGCGAAAGCGAGGACGCAACAGACCGCGAAGGCCCGGCCTCGCTCGCCATCGTGCCGCTTTCCACCCCCCTGCTGGCCGGACCGGGCGCGATCAGCACGGTGATCCTGGACGCGCACAAGGGACACGGTATCATGCACTATGCCATCATGACCCTGGTGATCGTACTGCTCAGCCTGACGGTATGGGCCACCTTTCTCGCCGCACCCTGGGTGGAGCGTCGCATCAGCAAGACGGTTATCCATATCTTCACCCGCCTGATGGGCCTCATCCTGGCATCGATCGCCGTGGAGTTCATCGCGGTTGGCGTAAAGGGCATGTTCCCCGGCTTGTCCTGAACCATCTTCCCGCTGCCAGACCCGCATCACACTCAAATGGAAAAGATAAGACTCTCGAAACTGATGTCTGAGCAGGGGCTGTGCTCCAGGCGCGAGGCGGATGATTACATTGCACGCGGCCTGGTCAAGGTGGACGGCGTCGTGGTGAGCGAACTCGGCACCAAGGTCTTTCCCGGTCAGCACATCACTCTGGCGCGCGAAGCGCAGGCCCGGCAACAGGCGCGTGTGACCATCCTCCTCAACAAGCCCGTGGGTTACGTCTCGGGGCAAGCCGAGCAGGGCTATCAGCCTGCGGTGACGCTGATCAGCGCGGCCACCCGCTACAGCGGGGACAAGGCCCCGCTGCGTTTTTCGCCGTCCCAGTACAAGGGGCTGGCCCCGGCCGGCCGTCTGGACATCGATTCCACCGGCCTCTTGGTGCTGACCCAGGACGGGCGGATTGCCAAGCAACTCATAGGCGAAGACTCGTCCATCGAGAAAGAATACTTGGTGCGGGTCAGCGGCCAGCTGGCAGACAATGGCCTTGCGCTGCTGAACCACGGCCTGTCGCTGGACGGCAGGAAACTCAAGCCTGCCAAGGTCGCCTGGCAGAACGAAGACCAGTTGCGCTTTGTGCTGCGAGAAGGCAGGAAGCGCCAGATACGGCGGATGTGCGAGCTGGTCGGGCTCAGGGTGCTGGGGCTGAAGCGCGTGCGCATCGGCCGCGTGAAGCTGGGCGACCTGCCGCAGGGCCAGTGGCGCTACCTGGGCGAGGACGAGCGCTTCTAGCCCCCAGGCCGGACCCGTCGGCATCCTCCCCTTGCGGGCGCGCGCAAGAGGCGTACCATTAAGCATGCCGGCGGTGCGCATGGCCACCGCCCTGTCTTTCCGGTTCGACAGCAGGAGGCGATATGGCACAGCAATTCAAGCATGTAATCGTGGGCGCCGGGTTGGCCGGCGCCTCGGCGGTGCAGGGCATAAGGGAGCTCGATGCGACCGGCTCCATCCTGCTGATCGGCGAAGAAATCCACCTGCCCTACGACCGGCCGCCGCTTTCCAAGAAACTCTGGTTCGGCACCCAGAAAATGGAGGAGATATTTCTCCACGACCGGGCATACTATGACACGCACGGCGTTACCTTGATGCTGGATTCGGCCGTGACCGAAATCGATCCGGACGCGCGGACGATAAAGACCGCCGACGGCAGCCGTCACGGCTACGAGAGGCTGCTGCTGGCGACCGGCTGCCGGCCGCGACGCATGGACATTCCCGGCGCAGACCTGGAAGGTATATGCTATTTCCGCACGCTCGACGACTACCTGCGCATCCGCGGCGCAGCCGCAGCGGGAAAGACTGCAACCATCATAGGCGGCGGCTTCATCGGCTCGGAGCTGGCCGCCGCGCTCTGTGCCGAGGGCGTTAAAGTCACCATGATCTTTCCGGTCAGGTACATCTGCGACAGGGTTTTTCCCGAATCGCTGGCGCTCGCAGTGCAGCAGCACTTTCGGGACAAAGGCATCACCGTGCTGCATTCCGATAAACCCGTCTCCATCATTCGGGACGGGGCAGGCTTCATTACACGCACTGAAAAAGGGGAAAGCGTGCATGCGGACATGGTCATCGTCGGCGTGGGCGCCGTTCCCAACGACGCACTCGCGCGAGGTGCGGGTCTTGCGGTCGGAAACGGCATCGTGGTCAATGAATACCTGCAGACCTCCCGTCCCGAGATCTATGCCGCGGGCGACAACGCCTGGTTTCCCTATCAGGCGCTGGGGCAGTCCATGCGCGTCGAGCACTGGGACCAGGCGCTCAACCAGGGCATGCATGCGGGGCGCAACATGGCGGGGGCGGCCGAGCCCTACACCTACCAGCCCTACTTCTACTCCGACCTGTTCGAACTTGGGTATGAGGCGACCGGCGAGGTCGATGCCCGCCTGGAAACATACTCCGACTGGCAGAAGGAAAATGAAACCGGCGTCATCTACTACCTGCGCGAGGGCGTGGTGCGCGGCGTGCTGCTGTGCAACGTATGGGACAGACTGGACGACGCGCGCGCACTGATCCGCGAAGCCGTTCGCCTCACGCCCGGCCAGCTCCAGGGGCGCATACGCTGACAGCATTCCGCACCGGCCCGGCGTCCACGAAGCACGGAGGGAAGGATGGCAGAATCACTGGACCGTATCGTGATCGACGACCTGCTGATCCGCTGCATACTGGGGATCAATGACGACGAACGGCGCGAAAAGCAGGACGTGCTGATCAATCTTGCCGTCTATACGGACCTGCGCAAGTCCGGCGCAAGCGACCGCATCGAGGACACCGTGGACTATCGTGCGCTGAAAAAACGCATCCTCGCCATGGCGGAACCTTCTTCATTTCATCTCGAGGAGGCGCTGGCCCACGCGGTCGCCGCGCTGTGCCTCGAATACCCGCAGGTTCAGCGCGTGGATGTGCGCGTCGAAAAACCCAACGCCCTGCGCTTTGCCCGCACGGTCGCAGTCGAAATCAGCCGCGGCCGCTGAGGATGCCATGGCGCGCGCATTCGTCTCTGTGGGCTCCAACATCGAACCGGAAATCCATGTCCGGCAGGCGCTTGCGCTCATCGCCGTTCGAACGCATCTGGCCGCCATCTCCACCGTCTATCTCACTGATCCGCTCGGCCGCCCCGAACAGGATCCTTATTACAACTGCGTGCTGGAGATAGCGACGGACCTTCCGCCGCTGGAAGTGAAGCGCACCCTCCTGCAGGCTATAGAAAACAAGCTGGGGCGGGTGCGCAGGCAGGACAAGTATGCGCCGCGCACCATAGACCTCGACCTCATCGTGTACGGTGACCTGATACTGGATGAGGACGGCTTGAAACTGCCCGATCCGGAGATCATGAAGCGGCCTTTTCTCGCCCTTCCGCTGGCAGAACTGGCGCCGGGCTGGGTGCTGGCGGGCAGCAATCGCCGCATCGAGGAGGTGGCGGCTGCGCTTTCCGCGGACCGGATGAGGCCGTTGGCCGATTATGCGCGCCAGCTGCGGCAGGAGCTCCTGCCGTGACACGGGACGACCAGCCCGGCCGGTACACCTGGGGGCGGCCAGAATGAAAACGGAGCTCTACGTCGTGGTGATGGCCGGGGTCGTGCTGTCCCTCTTCCTGGTCGTCGGCGAGCTCGCCGCCTTGCGCAAGCGCGCGAGGCGGCGGCTTGCCCATCTCCGGGACCTCTACACGGCCGGCCGTTTCCCTCGGCTCGTGCTTGAGCTTTGTGCCATCGCGGCGTTCTTTTTGGTCCAGCCGGCCATCATCGCATTTCTGGTGGCCAGGGTAATGGATGGACTCAATCCGGAATTTTCCGGCCACGTGATCAGCCAGTTGCGCGGCATGCTATAGCGCTGCAGGCGCTGGCCGGGTACCGAAAATCCGGTATTGAATTCCCGAAATACCCGGCACATACTGCCTGCGCGGCCCGCTTGCGGCGCACTGGAGGCCTTGTGGGGACACCTTGCAGATGGATGGGCACATGAGCGACCAACCAGGAACGGGCGAAGCCGGCAGCACAAATGGCTTTGACTTGCGCAAGCGGCGCTTGCTGCTGCTGCTCGTGCCCGTGCTGACGCTCGCGGTCCTGGGCGCCGCCTTCTTTGTGTGGTGGCTGGCGGCGGGCCGGTGGGAATCCGAGACGGACGATGCCTACGTGGGCGGCGATATCGTGGCGGTCACACCGCTCACCGGCGGCACGGTAACCGCCATCTACGCCGACAACACGCAAGCAGTTGTTGAAGGGCAGACCGTAGTGCGGCTCGACGGCAGCGATGCCCGCCTGCAGCTGGATGAGGCCGAAGCCGCCCTTTCCCGCGCGGTGCGCGATGTGCGTGGCTTGTACGCCACAAGCCGGGGCGACATGCGGCTGATCGCGCAGCGTCGCGCCGATCTTGCGCGCGCGCAGGCTGAACTCGCAAGTAGCGAGGCCACACTGGAGCAGGCGGAGTCCGAACTCAGGCGTCGTGAGGCGCTGGTGCAGCAGCATTTCATTTCTGCGGAAAATCTGCAATTGGCGCAAACTGCCCGCGATGCGGCCGCGGCGCAGCGCAATGCAGCCCTCAGTGCCGTCGCGGCCGCCGGGGCGGCGATCGGGCGCACCATCAACCAGGCCCGCGCGGCCAACGCACGCGTAGACAACACGTCAATTGAGAACCATCCGGAGGTGAGGGCGGCTGCGGTTCGCGTGCGCGAGGCCGACCTTGCCGTCGAACGCACGTATGTGCGCGCACCGGCCGGTGGACAGGTGGCGCGCCGCATGGTGCAGGTCGGCCAGCGCGTGAGGCCGGGCGATCCGCTGATGGCCATCATCCCCCTGGACAAGGTGTGGGTCGACGCCAACTTCAAGGAGACCCAGCTGGACGACGTGCGCATCGGTCAACCGGTAAAGCTCGTTTCCGATTTCTACGGCAGCAGCGTGGCGTATCACGGCCGCGTTCTCGGGCTCGCCCCGGGAACAGGATCGGCATTTGCCCTGCTGCCGCCTCAAAATGCCACGGGCAACTGGGTGAAGATCGTGCAGCGCCTGCCCGTGCGGGTCGGGCTCGATCCCAGGGAGCTTGCCGCGCACCCGCTGCGCATAGGGCTGTCCATGACGGTCACCATCGACACCCATGATCGGAGCGGTGCGGTGCTCAGCGTTCTGCCGGTTAGCGCGCCTGTCGCCAGAACCACGATTTACGCGGACAGCCTCAAGCCCGCCAATGCGCTCGTTGCCCGGATTATTGCCGACAACCTGGGCGGCCCGGACCGCATCGTCTCCGCAGTGGCGGGGCGGAAGGCGTCGGGACGTTCGCCGAGGAGCCGCAGATGAAAGCCCCACAACCGGCCGCACTGCACGGCTTCAGGCTAGCCATCGCGACGCTCGCCCTGGGGCTCGGCTCGTTCATGAACGTGCTGGACCTGACCATCGTCAACGTGGCAGTGCCGACCATGGCCGGCGCATTCGCCGTCACGCCGACCGAGGCCACCTGGATCATCACTTCCTATTCAGTAGCAGAGGGCATTCTGCTGCCGCTGGCCGGCTTCCTTGCCGGAAGATATGGCGAGGTGCGGACCTTCGTGGGGTCCACGCTGCTGTTCACGGCGGCCTCGCTGCTCTGCGCGATATCGCCATCCTTTGGCATCCTGCTTGCGGCCCGCGTGCTCCAGGGCGTATTCGGCGCGTCGATGATCCCCATGTCGCAGACGCTGCTCACCACCGTCTTTCCCCCGCACCAGAGGGGCCTGGCACTGGGCATCTGGGCGATGACCACCGTAATCGCACCCATCGTCGGCCCCGTGGCCGGCGGCTGGCTCACCGACAATGTGTCATGGCACTGGATCTTCCTCGTTAACCTGCCGGTCGGACTGCTGGTCGGATTCGTCGTATCGCTCCTGCTCGGCGGGCGCGATGTGGTCGTTCCGGAAAAGAAATTCGAGAAGATGGACCTGGTCGGCCTGGGGCTGCTGATGGTGGGCATAGGCTCGCTGCAGATCATGCTCGACAAGGGGAACCAGCTGGACTGGTTCTCCTCGGGCACCAT
>Ga0075276_10000195_pt1 | contig 17903 bp, 17 predicted proteins | sample SF_Rice_5C_80N_4_FD_69770 | JGI IMG/M metagenome (GOLD analysis project Ga0075276, IMG submission 69770) | Rice paddy soil microbial communities from Twitchell Island, California, USA - SF_Rice_5C_80N_405 | ecosystem: Environmental > Terrestrial > Soil > Paddy field/soil | place: USA: Twitchell... | reverse complement strand
GCCTGGCAGCACGGTGCCGTACAGCAGCGTCCTGATGCCGTAATGCTCCACCACCGAGGTGCGCGAAACCTTCTTCATGAAGCCCGGCCGGAACACCCGCTTGATCGCCCTGCCCGTGTGATCCGGCCCCAGCGAAAAGAAAAAAGTCGCCTGTGCGCCGTGGCGCTTGAGCGCATCCACCAGGCGCGGCACTCCGTCGCGGGTACCGCGGTAAGTATCGACATCTATCTTGAGTGCAATCTGCTTGGTCATATGTTCACGTCACACTGTACGGCCCGCCAGGCGGCGGGCCGGCAAAAACCCGGGGCCGGAAAAACCGAAAGCACGGGCAGACGCACTTTCATTGCGTTCCGTGCTTTTCGGGGACCCGGACGAGCAGTCTGTCGGTGTCAGTCCACCAGGCCGCGCGCCTCGGCAACCTGGCTGCGGTAGGCGTCGAATATCTTGCGCAGCGTGTCCTGCATGTTGACCGTGGGCTTCCAGGTCAGCTCCTCGCAGGTGTTGGTGATCTTGGGAACGCGGTTCTGCACGTCCTGATAACCCTTGCCGTAGTAGGCGGCAGCGGTGGTTTCCACAATCTTCACCTTGGCGGCGGAATCGCGATACTCCGGATATTCTTTCGCCAGCTTGAGCATCATGTCGGCCAGGTCGCGGATAGCGAAGTTGTTGGAGGGATTGCCGATGTTGTAGATTTTTCCGGTCGCGACACCGTCCTTGTTCTCGATGATCTTCATCAGCGCGGAGATGCCGTCATCGATATAGGTGAAGGCGCGCTTCTGGTGACCGCCGTCCACCAGGCTGATGGTCTCGCCGCGCACGATGTGGCCCAGGAACTGGGTCACCACGCGGGAACTGCCTTCCTTCGGGGTGTGGATGGAATCCAGGCCCGCGCCGATCCAGTTGAAGGGGCGGAACAGGGTGAAGTTCAGGTTTTCCTGCATGCCGTAGCCCCAGATCACGCGGTCCATGAGTTGCTTGGAGCAGGAATAGATCCAGCGCGGCTTGTTGATGGGGCCGCAGATCAGCTCGGAATTGTCCGGATCGAACTCCTCGTCGTGGCACATGCCGTACACTTCGGAAGTGGACGGGAAAACCAGGTGCTTGTTGTACTTCACCGCCGCCCGCACGATGGGCAGGTTGGCTTCGAAGTCCAGCTCGAAAACGCGCAGCGGCGCCTGCACGTAGGTAGAGGGCGTGGCAATCGCCACCAGCGGCAGGATTACGTCGCACTTCTTGACGTGGTATTCCACCCACTCCTTGTTGATGGTGATGTCGCCTTCGAAGAAGTGGAAGCGCGGCCGGCCGATCAGGTCACCGATGCGGTCCGTACTCATGTCCATGCCGTACACCTCCCAGTCCGTGGTGGCCAGGATGCGATTGGACAGATGGTGGCCGATAAAGCCGTTCACGCCCAGTATCAAGACTTTTTTCATTTCCCGTTCCTTAGCAATTAAATTCTTAACGATTGAATTCAAATTTTTCCGCGCCGTGCCGTGCGGAAAATTCCGCAGCGGTCATCTCGACGCCATCCAGTTCGAAGCGCACCACCCGCAGCACGCCGCTGCCGCATATCGCATAGGCACGGCCGTCCTTGACGTAGAATGCCGGCGCCTTGCCCGACGCCGTGCACGCCGTCACCAGCGTCTGCAGGATGCGCATCGGCTTGCCCAGCAACTGCGTGGCCGCGCCCGGATAAGGGGGCGCCACGGCACGCACCAGGTTGTGGATGTCGCGCGCGGGCTTTGACCAGTCGATCACCCCGTCTTCCGGCTTGCGCCCGCCAAAATAGCCGGCCTTGGTCAGATCCTGCTTCGCCGCCTTCGCGGTGCCCGCCAGCAATCCCGGAAGACAGGTGTCCAGCGCCATCTCCGCCGCCACGGTCACCTTCTGGAACACCTCGAAGGCTGTATCGTCAGGCAGGATGGGCACGGCCTGCTGCGCCACGATGTCGCCGTTATCCGGTTTCTCGGTCATGTAGTGCAGCGAGGCGCCGGTTTCGGTCTCGCCGTGGATTATCGCCCAATTTACGGGCACCCGTCCGCGATACTTGGGCAGCAGCGAGCCGTGCATGTTCAGGCCGCCGCGCCTGGGAATGGCCAGCAGCGGCGCCTTGAGCATTTCGCGGTAATAGAAGGAAAAGAAGAAGTCGGGCTGCAGCGCGGCGATCTGCGCGACCACTTCCGGCGCATTCGGGTTGTCCGGGGTGATGGTCGGAATCCCGTGCAGTTCGGCCAGCTTCTGCACGCTCTCGAACCAGATGGTTTCCTTCGGATTGTCCCGGTGCGTGACGACCAGCTTGACGTCCACCCCATGCGCCAGCAGCACGGACAGGCAGCGCACGCCGACGTTGTGATAGGCGAAGACGACGGCGCTGCTACTCATTGCGCTTTTCCAGGACAGCCTCTACCAGGTAGCGTGGGCGGTGCCGCACCTGCTGGTAGATGCGGCCGATGTATTCGCCGAGCAGGCCGATGCCGAACAGCGTGATGCCGATCAGAAAGAAAGCGATGGCGAACAGCGTGAACACGCCCTGCGCCTCGGGACCGTGCACAATGCGGCGGATGATCAGAAACACCACAAAGGCGCCGGAAAGCAGGGAAATCGCGATGCCCAGCATGGAAAACATCTGCAGCGGCACCAGCGAGAAGCCGGTCATCAGGTCGAAATTGAGGCGGATCAGGCTGTACAGGGAGTACTTGGATTCGCCTGCGGCGCGCTCCTCGTGCCCCACCACGACTTCGGCCGGATTGCGCGCGAAGCTGTAGGCCAGCGCGGGAATGAAGGTGTTCACCTCGCGGCAGGAATTGACAGCATCGATGATATGCCGGTCGTAGGCGCGAAACATGCAGCCCTGATCGGTCATCTTGATCCTGGTGATGCGCTCGCGCAGCCCGTTCATCAGCCGGGATGCGACATGACGCCACAGGCTGTCGCTGCGCTGGCGGCGGATGGAGCCGACATAGTCGTGGCCCTCGTCCATCTTGGCCAGCAGCAGACCGGTGTCCTCAGGCGGATTCTGCAGGTCCGCATCCAGAGTAACCACCCGGCGTCCGCGAGATTGCTCGAAGCCGGCCATGATGGCCATGTGCTGCCCGAAATTGCCGTTGAACAGCACCACGCGCGTCACGTCCGGACGCTTCTGGAACTGCTCGCGCAGGATGGCGGCCGAGCGGTCGCGGCTGCCGTCGTTGACAAAGATGATCTCGTAGCTCAGCCCCAGCGCGTCCAGCGCGGGATACAGCCGGTCAAACAGGGCCTGCAGGCCCTGTTCCTCGTTGTACACGGGAATGACGACGGAAAGCTCTAAATTTTCCATAAGAGCGGCATTTTACCGCATCCGGCGGGGTTGGAGAAAGCCGTGCCGGTGCGCCAGTGGGGAATGCGCAACGGACGGGCGGCCGCCACGGCCCTTCCCTTGCGGTCAGGCCGCGGCCAGCGCTGCACGCACGGCGGCGACCACCCGCTCGACGTCCGCCTCGCTCATGCGCGGGAATAGCGGCAGGGTGACGATCTGCCGCCCCACCCTCTCCGATACCGGGAACATGCCTTCATGGAAGCCGCGAGCGCGGTAGAGCTGGAACAGGTGTATTGCCGGGTAATGCACGCCGCAGCCGATGTTGCGCGCCTTCATCTGCTCCATGAACCTGGCCCGCAGTACGCCTTCGGGCAGGACGATCTGGAACATATGCCAGTTGGAATTCCCGAAATCGCGCACCGGCAGTTGCGCGCCGGTCTGTTTTTCGAAGTCCACTCCGAAGCTGTCGAAATAATGCCTGGCGAGCGCATGGCGGCGCGCGGTAATGCCCTCGAGTTGCGGCAGTTGCTTGAGGCCGATCACCGCGGCAATGTCGGTCATGTTGTACTTGCCGCCCAGTACGTCCACTTCCATGCCGTCGAAACCGCTGCGCGTCACGCCCTGCAGCCGGTATTTTTCCGCAAGCCGCGCCTCTTCGTCGTTGTTCAGCACCAGGCAGCCGCCTTCGGAGGTCGTCAGGTTCTTGTTGGCCTGAAAGCTGAACGAGACCAGGTCGCCAAAGGCGCCGATACGCTTGCCTTTCCAGGTCGAACCCAGCGCCTGCGCGGCATCCTCCACCACGCGCAGCCTGTGTTTTTCCGCGATGGCATAGAGCCGGTCCATATCCACCGGCAGGCCCGTGAGGTAAACGGGAATGATGGCGCGGGTGCGGGGCGTGATCGCGGCCTCGACCTGGTCCAGGTCGATGTTGCGCGTCACCGGATCAATGTCGGCGAACACGGGGGTCGCGCCGACTTCCAGGATCACGTTCGCAGTGGCCACCCAGGAAATGGGCGTGGTGATGACCTCGTCGCCCGGGCCGATGCCCGCAATGCGCAGCGCGATCTCCATGGTGCAGGTCCCGGAATTGAAGGTGCGCACCGGACGGCCGCCGAAATACGCCGTAAGCTCCCTTTCGAATTCCTGCACCTTGGGGCCGGTGGTGATCCACCCGGAGCGCAGCACGTCGCCGACGGCGGCGATGGTGTCCTCATCGATGTAGGGTTTGACGAAAGGGAGGAATTCAGTGCTCATGATTATTGTTCGCCGGTTGTCAGGCGCGGAACAGGATGGCCACGCCCAGAATGATCACGCCTATGCCTGCCAGCTTGTTGACGGTCAATGCCTCGCCGAACAGCCACCAGGTGGCGAAGGCCACGGCCACATAGCCCAGAGAGAGCATGGGATAGGCAATGCTGACCTGCACGCGCGACAGCGCCAGTATCCACACCACCACGCTGATCGCATAGCAGAACAGCGCGGTGACAATGTGCCATTCGGTCGCCAGCTTCCAGCCTATTGGCAGGATGTTCGCGGCGCTGAATTCGAAATGGCCGACGGCGTTGGTGCCCATCTTCATCAGGATCTGGGCGGCGGCGTTGAGCATCACGCCGGTCAGGATGAGGCTGAAGCTGACGAGGTTCATGGCTTCTCCACCACGACGTACTGATGGTCACGGTAGATTTCCTTCATGGGAATCCCCAGCTCCTGCAAATGCGGATAGAAGAATGCCGGCGTGATCGCCAGCGCCTCGCGATCCTTGTTCCACGCCTTGGCGAAGCCGGCGAGATCGGGAATGTAGCGCGCCGGGCCCGGCTTGATGCCAGCCTCGATGTCCTCACGCTCCCGCCTGATGCCGAATGCCATTTCATCCTGAAAATCCACCAGGGTGAGCGTGCGCTTGAGGTAGAACGGCAGCGTCTGCTCGTACATGAACACCGAATAGAAAGGCTCGCCGGGCTTCACCTGCGCACGTATGGCATCGGCGATGTGGTAGGCGGAGCGCTCGCGGGCCACCGTGTTATAGCCCGAGGTCGCGAGGACGGCAGCGGCAAGTGCGGTGAAAGCCAGCGCCGCCAATGCCGGCGACTTGCGCTCGCGCCGCAGCCACACCAGCGCCGCACCCAGGCCGAGCAGCCAGACCAGTGTGGCGGCCTGCAGCCAGTGCGCGTAGGCGCTGTACATCTCCAGTTGCACCGGATTATCGGCAAAGCGCGCGGCGAAGAAGGTCACGCCCAGCAGAATGAGCAGCACCGGCAGCACCGGCAGCACCAGCCGGAACACGCGGCGCGGCTCCATGGCCGCCAGTTGCCAGCCCATCAGCAGTGCGAGCGTCGGGAAAATCGGCAACAGATAGGACGGGAGCTTGGAGTCCGACCTGGAAAAGAACAGGTACACGAACACGGTCCAGATGAACAGGTAGCGTTGCGGGTTGAACGCCTTGGGCAGCCTGAACGAGCGCCATACGCTGTGCGCATAAGGCACGGCGCGCGCGCTGTCGCGCCAGGTATGCCACAGGGTGCTGAGCATCACGAACGTCCAGGGCAGTATGCCGAACAGCAGGATAGGAATGAAGTAATACCAGGGCTGGTAGCGATCATGGATCTTGGTGAGGAAACGCTCGATGTGTTCGTGCCAGAAGAAGAACCAGGCGAATTGCGGATTTGCCTTGCTGACCAGGTAGAACCAGGGCGCGGTGACCGCAAAGAAGATCGCCAGCCCCGCGCCCCAGTGCATGCGCTTCCACACCCCGAGATCGCGCTGAAAGAGCGAATACAGGAACAGGGCCGCGCCGGGCAGCACGATGCCGATCAGGCCCTTGCTCAGCACCGCCAGGCCGAGCGCGGCCCAGGCCACATACATCCAGTTGCGCTGCGTACTCGCGGCGGCACCCTCCTGCTGCGCCAGCAGCAGGCCGGCTATGCCGAGGGTGGTGAAGAAGGTGACGCCGATGTCCAGCGTATTGATGTGGCCCATCGCCGCATACAGGAAGCTGCCGCCCAGCAGCAGCGCGGCATAGCGCCCCGCGTCGCGCCCGAACAGGCGGGCGCCGGCAAACCACACCAGCAGCACGCCCGCGAAACCGGTCAATGCGTCCCACAAGCGCGACGTCCAGGCATGGTCGCCGAATGCCTCATAGGCGACAGCCGTGGCCCAGTACTGCAACGGCGGTTTCTCGAAGTACTTGAACCCGTTCAGGCGCGGCGTCACCCAGTTGCCGTCGGCCACCATTTCACGCGGAATCTCGGCATAGCGCCCCTCGTCCGGCTTGATGAGCTTGCGGTATTCAATGTTGCTGAACCACAGGATGGTGAAGACGGCCAGCAGCAGCCAGAGGAGGTAAGCACCCTTGTTGGGCTTGTCGGGGAAATCCATGAGCCGGGACGTTTCAGGCATAGCTAGAGAGAAGCGGGGATTTTAACCCATTTCGCCAACCCCGCGGAACGGACGTTGCGAAATGGCGGCAGGCTGGTACGCCCGCCCGGCGCGGCGCTCAGAAGGCCTGATCCCAGCGCACGGAAAGGCGGATGGCGGCGCTGATCAGGCCCACCATGCTGTAGGTCTGGACGAAGTTGCCCCACAGCTCCCCGGTCACCGGGTCGATGTGCTCGGCCAGCAGGCCGTGATGATTTCGGCGCGTCAGCAGTTTCTCGAACAGCGCCCGCGCTTCCTCCCGGCGGCCCATGGCAGACAGGGCATTTACATACCAATAGGTGCAGACGATGAAGGCGTTTTCCGGCTGACCAAAGTCGTCGGCCTCGACATAGCGAAAGATATAATCGCCGCGGCGAAGATCCTTTTCGACCGCCGCGACTGTGCCGGCAAAGCGCGGATCGTCCGCGGCCAGAAAGCCAACCTCGGCCAGAAGCAGCAGACTGGCATCCATCGCATCGCCGTCGAAAGTGGACACGAAGCTGTTGCGTTCGGCGTTCCAGGTGCGCTGACACACCACGCCATGGATATGGTCCGCATGCTCCTGCCAGTACGCGGCACGGTCGTCCAGACCGAGATGACGCGCAATCAGGGCAAGCCGATGGCAGGCCGCCCAGCACATCACTGAGGAAAAAGTATGCACGCGCGACTTCCCGCGCAACTCCCACAGGCCGGCGTCCGGCTGGTCGTGGGTGCGTATCGCCTGCTCGCCCAGCGGCTCCAGGCGGCGGAACAGGGCTTCATCGCCGCGCCGGGTCAGGCGCTGATCGAAGAAGACATGGGTCGACGCCATGATTGCGGACCCGTATACGTCGTGCTGGACCTGGCGGTACGCCTGGTTGCCGAAGCGGACTGGTCCCATGCCGCGATAGCCGGCCAGTCCCGGCACCTCCCGTTCTTCCAGTTGGCTGCGGCCATCTATGCCGTACACCGGCTGCAACGCGTGGCTGCCGGCATTCGCCGCGATATTGACGATATACGCCAGATAGCGTTCCATGGTCTTGGTCGCGCCCAGCCGGTTCAGCGCGTTCACCACGAAATAACCGTCGCGCAGCCAGCAGTAGCGGTAATCCCAGTTGCGTCCGCTGTCGGCCGCCTCGGGAACGGAACTGGTCATGGCGGCGACGATTGCGCCCGTATCGTCATAGGCGTTGAGCTTGAGGGTGATCGCCGCGCGTATCACCTCCGCCTGCCATTCGTAGGGGATGCCCAGCGAGCGCGCCCACTCCTGCCAGTAATGCGTCGTTTCCTCGAGAAAGTGGCGGCCCACCTCACCCGGCGCATCGGGCACGGTTTCATCCGGCCCGAGCAACAGGGTAACGGCGTCCTCGAGAAAGAAAGTGTTTTCCTGCAGCACAGCGGTGAGCGATGCATCGGTCGTCAGCCGTATGGCCATGGTCGGCGCGACGTAGCGAATGTGGTTGCTGCCCCATGTCATTTCCGGGCGGGCGGCGCCTTCGTTGCAGGCGGGACGCGAACGCAGGGTGATGCGCGGACTGCCCGCCAAGCGCTTGATCCGGCGCACCAGCATCATCGGCCGGAAGCGCCGCCCGAATTGCCCGAAGCGGGGCGCAAAATCCGTCACCTCGATCACGCCGCCGTGGCGATCGTGGAGCCGGGTGACGAGGATGGCGGTGTTCTCCAGATAGGCCTGCTCGCTGCGGTCGTAGTCGGCCAGGTCGACGCCGAAAAACCCGTAATCGTCGGTTTCCCGCAGCAGGGAGCAGAATATCGGGTCACCGTCAAAACGCGGAAAGCAGCACCAGTTGATGTTCGCGCGCGCGTCCACCAGCGCGGCGATGGTGCAGTTTCCGACGAGGGCAAGATCGAGGTTGTTCATTCGTTTCCTTCCATCCCGCTATTTAACCACGACCTGACGCCAGCGACATCCGCCAGGCGGTAACGGGCGCAGCTCCTGCCGGACCCGACCCTGATCGAGATGCCGCCCATCCTGTTCACCTCCGCGAAGCCGTGTTCGTCATTGGCGTCGTCGCCGATGAAAACCGGGCGTCGGCCCTGGAACGGCGGCGCATCCAGGAATGCGGAAATTGCCGTTCCCTTGTCGATTCCGGCAGGCTTGATCTCCGCAACACGCTTTCCGCGCTGCACTTCCAGCGGCGCATCCGAATCGCGCGCCAGATCGGCCATCAGGCGGTGAGCATAGGAGGCCAGCCGCGGCGCCTGACGGTAATGCAGCGCCAGGGTCATGCCTTTCTCCTCGAGCAGCAGCCCGGGGTGGCGCGCCAAAACGGGGGTGAGCGCAGCCTTGATTGCGTCCTTGACGCCAGGCGGCGTCACGTGCGTCCAGGTGTGGCCGTCGGGATCGCGCCGTTCCAGCCCGTGCTGGCCGGCCGTCGGCAGGCGCAGCGGGGCCAGGCGCTGGTCCAGATCGGCGATGGAACGGCCGCTCACCAGCGCCACAGCGCCGCCGGTGGCCCGATACAGCCGGCCGATGAGGTCCAGCAGGGTCGCGTCAACGCGGACAGCGTCCGGCGTATCGGCAATATTGATGAGCGTGCCATCCACGTCCAGAAAATAGGCCCAGTCAGTGCTTGCCGGAGGGGGAATATTCACCGGCATGCTCAATCCTCCATCCGCTCGGTCCATCCGCCGAGACGGCTTCGGCGGCGCATGGAGGCCGCGTCAAGAAGCATGCGGCCGGCCCAGCGGTAGACGTTGAATTCGGCCACCAGCCCGCGCATCAGGCGCATCCGGTCGCGCTGCTCATCCTCCGCCATGGTCAGCGCCATCTGCAGGGCCGCCGCGCACATGTCGGCATCGTAGGGATTGACGATCAGCGCCTCGGGCAGTTCCCGCGCGGCGCCGGTGAACTGCGACAGGATCAGCACGCCGCGGTCATCGTCGCGGGCCGCGACAAATTCCTTGGCGACCAGGTTCATGCCGTCATGGAGGCTGCTGACGAAGCAGAGATCCGCGGCGCGAAAATACTCATACACCTCGGCCGGTTCATGGTGCTCCACCATGAGCACGATGGGCGGCGGACCCGATGCGCCGAAACGCTCGTTGATGCGCTCGGCCGTAGCCCGCACCTGCTCTTCGTGGTGCTGGTATTCGCCTATGCCCGTGCGCGTGGGCGCCGCCACCTGGATGAAGGTGAAGCGGCCTATCCATTCCGGGTTTAGTTCGAACAGACGCTCCACCGCCCGAAAACGCTCCATGATGCCCTTGGTGTAATCCAGGCGATCCACTCCCACGCCGACCTTGTGTTCAGGCGGCAAATGGTGCATTTCGCGGATATGGCGCCTGCACTCCTCCACCGGCCGCTCCTCGATTTCCGCGTCGCGCGGCGGCGCGATGGAAATCGGATAGCGGCGCACGGCCGTGAGTTTGCCGCCGAACGATACGGTGAACGCTTCACGATCGACCCGCGCCTCGAGGAAACGGTCCACGGTGTCCACAAAGTTGTTGCAGTGGAACTGGGTGTGGAAGCCCAGAATGCTGCTTCCCAGCATGCCCTCCAGTATCTGGTCGCCCCAGGGACAGATGCCGAACGATTCCGGGTTGGGCCAGGGAATGTGCCAGAAGGCGATGATGGTCGCGTCCGGCAGCAGTTCGCGGATCATCTTGGGCAGCAGGGCAAAGTGGTAATCCTGGACCAGCACGATGGGCGCGCGGGTCCTGGCTTCGTCGGCGACCGCCTGGGCGAACTTGCGGTTCACGGCCTCGTATTGCGCCCAATCGCTGGACCGGAATGTCGGCCGCACATGGGCGATATGACAGAGCGGCCACAGCCCCTCGTTGGCGAAGCCATAGTAATACCCGGCCTCCTCCTCGGGCGTCAGCCACACGCGGCGGATCTTGTACGAGGGATGCTCCGGCGGAACGGCGACGCGATCCCAGCGGTCCACCACCTCGCGGTCCGCGTTGCCGCTGCCATGGGCAATCCAGGTGCCGGAACAGGCGCGCATGATGGGTTCCAGCGCGGTCACCAGGCCACTCGCCGGCCGGCGCACCTCGATCTTGTCGCCGTTGTGCTGGTGGATATACGGTTCGCGGTTGGATACGACCATGATGTCCTCGCCGCGCAATTCGGTGTGCAGGATGGCGCGCAGCGCATCCGGCGTCCAGGTGATCTGCTCGCTGTCGCGCGTGCGGGTTCCCGACTCCAGGTCGTGAATCAGGCGCTGCAGGTCGCGCGCGATGGGCTTGAAGCCGGGCGGTGCCGGATGCGGGTCTGCGCCGGGTTGGCGCCACAAGCCCTCGCCGCGCAGCAGCGCGCGCATGCCGGTCACCCATCCGCGCCACGACAGTTGCGCGACGATCACGGTGACGAGCGAGATGACGGTGGCCAGCCCCACGAAAAGATAGAACAGGTAGCGCTTGGTTTCCGCGCTGCGCCGCGAGATGAAGCTCATGTCGTGGAGCAGCACCAGCTGGCCCGCGGGCGCCGCCTTGGTCGGCATCGCCTGTAGCGTCACCAGCAACGGACCCTCCACGCTGTGCATCATGTGCTCGCCTGGCGCGGACCACTGACTCAGGTCATCACAGCGGATTCTCGCCGGAAAGAAACGGCTGGCCCACACGTCGCCTCGCGCCTGGGCGCAATAACCGATGGCGTAGAGACGCTCGTCCTGGGTGATGTGGTCGAAGAATTTGATGACCTTGCTTTTGCGGCCGGTCGCCAGCTTCTCGCGCAGGGGATCCTGTATGGTGTTCGCGATCAGGGCTGATCGCATGTCGAGGTCGTTTATGAACCAGCTCAGGGTGAGCTTGTCGACCAGCGGCGTGATGACGTATGCGATTCCCGAAAGAACCAGCATGAGGGGAAGAACAAAGCGTAGTGTAAGTCTCATTAGTCTCCTGGGCCGCATACCCGGGAAATACCGAATCAAAAGCTGCAGGCCCGCGAGTGGCGGGAGCCCTCAAGAGCAGCTTTCAGCCCGCTGCCGGGCGCAAATAAGGAAAGTTGCTTGCTGCACGCCGCCTGGGCGCCACTACAGCATGCCTTTGGTTATTGATGTATCGAGCAGATTCCCGCGCTCGGGCGGGAGTAAAGCCAGGTGCATTCGGTGTTTCCCGGAACCATGCCAAGCCTTCTTGTTTGAACACAGTCCGAATCAACGGAGCGAGCGTATTATAGCCCATCGGCAGCAGGGCTGTACAGGGACAATGCGCCATCCCGCTGACGCAAAACCGAATTCCCCGAAAGCGCGGGCCGTGCGGACAAGCGGAGGATCACTCCCCGCCCTTCTCCCGCACGTCTGCATTTGCCCAGCCCTGGGCAAAAGTAATGTTCAGCCTGTCGCCTTTTTCGACAGTTCCGCTGCTGGATACGATACGCCCCGCGGCATCGCGCACGAGGCTGTAACCGCGCGTGAGCACCTGCTGCGGATCGAGGTGCGCAAGGTGCTGCCCCATCGCCGCCAGACTGCCGTCCGCATGCGCTAGCTTGCGCTCCATGGCCGCCTGCAGGCGGCGCTGCAACTCGGCCTGGCGCACGGCCAGCCTCCCCAGATCGGGAAATGCCGCCCGCAAACGCCGCGCCCATTCCGTCTGCTGGGCGCCAAGGCGCGGCAGGTCCGGGCGCGCCATGCGCAGCCGCTGCTGCAAGTGTCCCAGGTGCTGTGCCTGCTGCTGCATCTGCTGCGCGGGATGCACCAGCCGCCGTTGCAGAAAATCAACCTGCTGCATGGCGGTTTCCAGGCGGCGCAAGTGCGCGCGCGCCAGATGCCGCGCGTGCTCGCGCAGACGCTGCATCAGATCCTCGCGATCCGGCGTCGCCAACTGGGCCGCGGCGGTCGGCGTCGCGGCACGCTGATCGGCGGCAAAATCGGCTATGGTGAAATCCGTCTCGTGGCCCACGCCGCAGACCACGGGAATGCGGCTGGCGACGATGGCCCGGGCCACGGCTTCCTCGTTGAAGGCCCACAGATCTTCGAGGCTGCCGCCGCCGCGGCAAACAATCAGCACGTCGCACTCGGCGCGGTCGCTGGCGGTCTGGATGGCCTGGGCAATCTTCTGCGCGGCGCCCTCCCCCTGCACCGGCGCCGGGTAGAGCACCACCGGGATGGACGGCATGCGCCGCGCGAGCGTAGTGAGCACGTCGCGCAATGCCGCAGCCTGGGGTGAAGTGACGACGCCGATCTGGGCCGGCATGGCGGGAATATCTCGCTTCCGCGAAGGGGCAAACAGGCCCTCGGCTTCGAGCTTAGCCTTGAGCCGCTCAAAAGCCTCGTGCAGGGAACCCTGCCCGGCAGGACGCATCTGCTCCAGCACCAGTTGAAAGTCGCCGCGCGCCTCGTACAAGGTGGGCAGAGCCAGCACCTCGACCTGCATGCCATTGCGCGGCTTCCAGTCCAGATACTGGCTCTTGTGGCGAAACATCGCGCAGCGAACCTGAGCCTGCTCATCCTTAAGCGAAAAATACCAGTGGCCGGAAGCAGCAGCGACGAAATTGGAAATTTCTCCGCGCACCCACATCAGGGGCAACTCGTTTTCAAGCAAATATTTAGCGGCCGCATTGAGTTCGCGGACGCTGAAGATGCGTCCCTTGCCGGATGAATTTAGTGCTAAAGACATATTGACATTTCGTTTTAATGCACAACGCCAGCAAATACGCCGCTTCGCGGGGTGCTTCCGTTACAGAAACATTACAAATTATCGCATCACATTGTTTTTTAAAGCTTTTTCAACCGCACAAAAATCAGGCTAATAGTCAAAAATGTTTATGAAATGCGGAGTTATGTCTTTTCCAGCGCGATTGTTCACAAAGTTATACACAGATTTTGTGGACAACGTAGCGGCGCTTGTTTGCTCCCGCCAGGGCTTGCTCCGGTTCGATAACCTTGCCCAAACCAACGTGATTCGTTACAGTTGCGGCTTGTGAGAATTTAAGCATATTCCGGGGGAGTTGAGTGATTGCATTTATCGCAGCAGCGGGTTGGCCGATCTATTTCTTGCTTCTTGCATCCATCGTCGCCCTCTGGCTGATTTCGGACCGGATGCTATACCTCTACGGAAAGAATATCGCGCCGTCAGGGTTGCTGGATCAGACCGTGCAGGCGTTCCGCCAGGAAGGCGCGAGCGATGCCCTGCTGGCCCGCCTTAACAGTGGCGCTCCGCTGGGCCGCGTATTTGCCGCCGGCCTGAAAAACGCCGACAGCACACCGGAAGTGATGAAAGAAGCCATAGAGGAATCCGGCAGGACCGTGGCGCACCAACTGGAGCGTTTCCTCACCACCCTGGGCACCATTGCCTCGGTCAGCCCGCTGCTGGGCCTGTTCGGCACCGTGATCGGCATGATCGAGATTTTTGGTGCGGAAACGGCATCGGGGAATTCGCCCGCCGTGCTGGCCCATGGCATTTCCGTGGCCCTGTACAACACTGCGTACGGCCTGATCGTCGCGATCCCCAGCATGATCGCCTATCGCCATTTCCGCGCAAAGGTTGACAGCCTGGTCATCGACATGGAACAGCAAGCGGTCAAACTGGTGGAAATGGTCCACGGCTCGCGGAGTTAAGCGATGAATTTCCGACGCGGGCAGACCCGCGAAGAACCGGAGATCAACCTGATCCCGATGATAGACGTGCTGCTGGTAATCCTCATCTTCCTGATGGTCACCACCACGTATTCGCGCTATTCCGGCCTGCAGATCGACCTGCCGCAGGCAAGCGGCAAGACCGAGAACGACAAGGGCAGCACGCTCATCAACGTTTCCGTCGACGCGACCGAGCACTACGCCATCAATTCCGAGGTCGTGCCCTACACCGGCATCGACAACCTGTCCAGCCGTCTGCGCCAAGCCGCCGGCAGCGCGAAAAATCCGGTGATCGTCATCGCCGCGGACGCCAGGACCCCTCACCAGGCGGTGATCAATGTCATGGAGGCCGCGCGCAACGCAGGCATCGGCAGCATCACCTTCAAGACCGAAGAACCACTTCCGGCCAAGTAAAACCCAAGGAGGACGCCCGATGGCACGTATCGAGAGACACTGGTACGGCATCACCCCCCTCCACCTCATCCTGCTGCCGGCGAGCCTGCTGTTCGGGCTGATCGCAGCGGCCCGGCGCGCGCTGTACCGCGCCGGCATATTCAGATCCGAAAAACTGCCGGTGCCGGTCATTGTGGTCGGCAACATCACGGTCGGCGGCAGCGGCAAGACGCCGCTCGCCCTCTGGCTGGTGCAGCAACTGCTGGATGCGGGCTGGCATCCAGGCGTCATCAGCCGCGGTTATGGCGGCAGCGCCACGGCGCCGCGCAGCGTGTCGGCGCTGGATTCCGCCGCAGAGGTGGGCGACGAGCCGCTGCTGATGGCCCAGCGTGCACTCTGCCCGGTGTGGATAGGGCGCGACCGCCCCGCGGCGGCGCGCGCCCTGCTTAACGCTCACCCCGGCTGCGATGTGGTCATCAGCGACGACGGCCTGCAGCACTACCGCTTGCGTCGCGATGTGGAGCTTGCGGTGGTGGACGGGCATCGCCGCTTCGGCAACGGCCTGCTCCTTCCGGCGGGTCCCTTGCGCGAACCGTTGTCGCGCCTGAAAACCGTGGACGCGGTGGTGGTCAACGGTGGCGCCGATGAGTCGCAGGGCGCCGGTGTCCGGGGAAAGTTCGATATGCAGTTGCACGGCGAGAATTTCCACAATCTGCTGAATCCCCATAATATCGCTCATGCGTCGAACTTTTCCGGAATGCGCGTGCACGCACTGGCCGGCATCGGCCATCCCGAGCGCTTCTTCAAGTACCTGGAAAGCCAGGGACTGGCCATCGTGCGTCATCCGCTGCCCGACCATCATCGCTACACCGTGACGGACATTACGATCGAAGATGCCGATGCCATACTCATGACGGAAAAAGATGCGGTAAAATGCGCACCATTCGCCACTGAAAAATGCTGGGTGCTGCGCGTGGACGCGCAGGTGGATCCGGCGCTCGCACAACACGTACTGGGAAAGATCGCCAAATATGGACACCAAGCTGCTTGAAATTCTGGTCTGCCCGCTGTGCAAGTCACCCCTGATCTACCACAAGGCAGAGCATGAGCTGATCTGCAAGGCGGATCGTCTTGCCTACCCGATCAAGGACGACATTCCCGTCATGCTCGCCGACGAGGCGCGCAAGCTCACGCCGGAAGAAGCAGAAAAGCTGTAACAGCCCCGATGGATTTCCAGGTCGTCATCCCCGCCCGCTTCGCCTCCACCCGGCTGCCGGGCAAGCCCCTGCTCCCCATCGCGGGCAAACCCATGGTCATCCGGGTGGCCGAGCAGGCCGCAAAAAGCGGCGCGCAGCAGATCTGGATCGCCACCGACCACCACCCCGTACTTGCCGCTGCCCACGAGCATGGCTTCAAGGCCTGCCTCACGCACGCCCATCACCAAAGCGGCACCGACCGCATCGCGGAAGTGGTGGAGCAGCAGGGCTGGGCCGACGACACCATCGTGGTCAACGTGCAGGGCGATGAGCCGCTGATGCCGCCCGCGCTGATCCGTGCCGTGGCGCAGCATCTGCATGACCATCCGGAGTGCGCGATCGCCACGGCCTGTCACCCGATACATGACGAGGCCGCGATGCGCAATCCCAATATCGTCAAGGCCGTGGTGGACAAGGCGGGACATGCGCTGTATTTCAGCCGCGCGCCCATTCCTTGGCCGCGCGACGCCTACGCGCAAGGGGCATCTCTGCCCGGCGGCGTTCCGGTGCTGCGCCACATCGGCATCTACGCCTATCGCGTCAGCTTTTTGCGCGCCTTCGGCAGCCTCGCGCCCGCGGCGATCGAGCAGGCCGAAGCGCTCGAACAGTTGCGCGCCCTGTGGCATGGATACAAGATCGGCGTGACCATTAGCGACCAGGCGCCGCCCGCGGGCGTGGATACCGAAGCGGACCTGACTGCCGCGCGCAAGAGTTTCGAAGCACTCATCAACCAAGGGATATAGCCATGAAACTGATACTGCTCGGACCACCTGGTGCAGGCAAAGGCACCCAGGCCAATTACATCAAGGACAAATACGGCATCCCCCAGATTTCGACCGGGGACATGCTGCGCGCCGCCGCCAAGGCGGGAACACCACTGGGCCTGGCGGCAAAGAAGTTGATGGATGACGGGCAACTGGTGCCCGACGACATCATCATCAATCTGGTGAAGGAACGCATCAAGGAAGGCGATTGCGCCAACGGCTTCCTGTTCGACGGCTTCCCGCGCACCATTCCCCAGGCCGAGGCGATGAAGCAGGCCGGCGTCGCCATTGATTACGTGGTGGAAATCGACGTGCCGGACGAAGAGATCATCAAGCGCATGAGCGGCCGCCGCGTGCATCTCGCCTCCGGCCGCACCTACCATATCGTCTTCAACCCGCCCAAGGTCGCCGGCAAGGACGACGTGACTGGCGAAGATCTGGTGCAACGCCCGGATGATGTGGAAGAGACCGTGAAAAAGCGGCTCGATGTCTATCACAGCCAGACCCAGGCGCTGGTGGACTACTATTCCGGCTGGGCGAAGAGCGCAGAGCCCGGCGCGCCGAAATATGTTCGCGTCCCCGGCGTAGGCAGCGTCGAGACCATACGCGACGCCGTCCTTCGCGGACTGGGATCCTGACATGGCGAGCAAGTCCATCCTCACTCTGGACGACGCCAAGCGCGTGGCCGCCGCAGCCGAAACCGAGGCGCTGCGCAACGACTGGAAAGTGGTGATCGCGGTGGTGGACGACGGCGGTCATCTGCTCTACCTCCAACGCACGCACGACACCCAGTTCGGCAGCGTGGAAACCGCCATCGCCAAGGCATATGCGGCGGCGGCCTTCCAGCGCCCGACCAAGGTCTCGGAAGATGCCGTGCTGAGCGGACGCCTGATTCACCTCGCGCTGCCTCGCGTGGTGCCCGCCGAAGGAGGCGTGCCGCTGCTGCGCGACGGCGTCGTCATCGGCGGCTTGGGCATCAGCGGGGTGCGCGCCTTTCAGGACGGGCAGGTAGCCGCGGCAGGCGTGAAGGCGCTGGACCAGGCCGGCTGACGCCGGCTGGCTTCCGGGCGGATTCCACGCTGATCGCCCCCGCGTGCTTGATGGCCGCTTCCGCGCAATTGCGTGGACAGGCGGAACGCGCGACCCTGACTTCCTGCGGCGTCCACGTGCGATCGAAGGCAGGCCGGATTTCCTGAACAGCCAACTCCGGGCCCCATAACGTCCTAGAACGGCACGAAGAAACTCAATATGCCGCGGCAAGCCA
>Ga0075276_10000194_pt1 | contig 17978 bp, 15 predicted proteins | sample SF_Rice_5C_80N_4_FD_69770 | JGI IMG/M metagenome (GOLD analysis project Ga0075276, IMG submission 69770) | Rice paddy soil microbial communities from Twitchell Island, California, USA - SF_Rice_5C_80N_405 | ecosystem: Environmental > Terrestrial > Soil > Paddy field/soil | place: USA: Twitchell... | reverse complement strand
CGGGATGAGCTGAACTACCCGGCCGACCTGTACCTGGAAGGCTCCGACCAGCACCGCGGCTGGTTTCAGAGTTCGCTGCTCACCGGCTGCGCGATGGACGGAAGGGCCCCCTACCGGCAACTGCTCACCCATGGCTTCACCGTGGACGAGAAAGGCCACAAGATGTCGAAGTCGAAAGGCAATGGCATCGAGCCGCAGGATATCTGCAACCGCCTGGGGGCAGACATCCTGCGTTTGTGGATCGCATCCACCGATTACTCCGGGGAGATCTCGCTGTCCGAGGAGATCCTCAAGCGCGTAACGGACAGCTATCGGCGCATCCGCAACACGCTGCGCTTCCTGCTGGCGAACATTGCCGATTTCGATCCGGACAGGCATGCCATGCCGGTCGAAGATATGCTGGCGATCGACCGCTATGCGCTGGCGATGACGGAGAAAATGCAGGCGGACACGTGCGCCGACTACGAGCACTACGAACTCCACCTAGCGGTGCAGAAGCTGCATGCCTTCTGTTCGGAAGAGCTGGGCAGTTTCTACCTGGACGTCCTCAAGGACCGCCTCTATACCGCAGGCGAAAATTCCCATGCGCGCCGTTCCGCGCAGAATGCGCTCTACCATATCACCCATGCGCTGGCGCGGCTGATCGCCCCCATTCTCAGCTTCACCGGCGAGGAGGTGTGGGCCACGCTCACCGGCAAGCAGGAAGAAAGCGTGTTCGAGCACCAGTGGTACGCACTGCCCGACCACGGGCTGACGGGTGCGGACATCGAGCACTGGCTGGAAATCCGCCGCGTGCGCGAGATCGCGAACAAGGAGATCGAGGACAAGCGCGTGCAGAACCTGCTGGGTTCTTCGCTGCAGGCAGAGCTGGACATCCATGCGTCCGGCAAGACCTTCGACGCCCTGGCGGCATTGGGCGACGATCTCCGTTTTGTGCTGATCACTTCCCGAGCAACGGTGCAGCGGGGTGACACTGACACGCTGCGCATCGAGGTCACGCCGAGTGCGCATGCCAAGTGTGAGCGCTGCTGGCATTACCGCGCCGACGTGGGCAGCGATCCGGGCCACCCCGGCCTGTGCGGGCGCTGCGTGAGCAATCTGTTCGGCGGCGGAGAGGGGCGGCAGCATGCCTGAGCAGCGGGGCTATTGGCGCTGGCTGGGCCTGGCCGGGCTGGTGATCGTGCTGGACCAGTTGTCCAAATACGCGGTCCTCGCGCACTTTACGCCGGGTGAGAGCAAGCCGATCACCTTTTTTTTCGACTTGACACTGGCCTTCAATCAGGGCGCCGCCTTCAGCTTCCTCCATAATGCCGGCGGCTGGCAGCGCTGGCTGCTCTCTGCCCTGGCCATAGGCGCCTCGGTGTGGATTGCCTGGTGGCTGCGCCGGCATGGCGGCACGAAACTTTTCCGCCTGGCGCTGGCCCTAATCATGGGAGGCGCGCTGGGCAACGTGGTGGATCGCTTTACCCATGACGGGGCCGTGGTTGATTTCCTGGATTTTCACCTGCCACGGCCCTATGAACTGAACCTTCTGGGGTATCATTGGGCGCTGAATCACTTCCCGGCATTCAACCTCGCGGACTCCGCGATTACCTGCGGTGCAGCGCTGCTGTTGCTGGAGGCGCTGATCGAACACCGGAAGACGCGCCGGGCGCGTACCGCATCACCAGGAGCATGAATGGAAATATTGCTGGCTAATCCGCGCGGTTTTTGCGCAGGCGTCGACCGCGCCATCGACATCGTGGAGCGCGCGCTCGCGCTGCATGGTGCGCCCATTTACGTGCGGCACGAGGTGGTGCACAACAAGTTCGTGGTTGACGGCTTGAAGGCCAAGGGCGCGATATTCATCGAGGACCTGGCGGAGGTGCCGGCCGGCAGTATCCTGATCTTCAGCGCGCACGGGGTTTCCCAGCCGGTGCGCCACGAGGCAGAAGCGCGCGGCTTGACGGTATTCGACGCGACCTGCCCGCTGGTGACCAAGGTGCACATCGAGGTGGCGCGTATGCGCGAGCACGGCAAGGAAATCGTCATGATCGGCCACAAGGGCCACCCGGAGGTAGAGGGCACCATGGGCCAGGTGCAAGGCGGCATGTATCTGGTGGAGTCGCCCGCGGATGTGGCCACCCTCGAGGTGAAGGACGAGGACAACCTCGCATTTGTCACCCAGACCACGCTGTCCATAGACGATGCGGGCGCCGTCATCGCGGCGCTCAGGGCGCGCTTTCCCGCCATCGTGGGCCCGAAGAAGGACGACATCTGCTACGCCACGCAAAACCGCCAGGATGCGGTGAAGGTGCTGGCCGGCGAATGCGACGTGGTTATCGTTGTCGGGTCACCCAACAGTTCCAATTCCAACCGCTTGCGCGAGGTCGCCCGCAATATGAATGTGCCGGCCTATCTGGTGGACAACGCCCAGGAACTCAAACCGGAGTGGCTGGAGGGCAAGCAGCATGTCGGCATCACCGCAGGCGCCTCGGCGCCGGAGGTGCTGGTGCGCGAACTGGTGGACCGCATCCGCGCGATCGCTCCGGTGACCATACGCGAAATCCGGGGAAAGGAAGAAAGCGTGGTATTCCCCATTCCCAAGAGTCTGCAGGTCGAGGCGTAAGCCGGTTTCGCCGGTCTCTTCCAGCCGGGCGGAGCATGGCGCCGCCTTTCCTTGAAGTTTTTCCCGCCAGGCTTGGCGTTCACTGCCCAGCGCTGCGCGCGCCAAAGAAAAAGGCCGGCGAAATTCCGCCGGCCTTGAAGCGATGCTCCGAGCCTACTTAGTTGTTGCTGTCGAAGCTCACGGTGTAGGTGCCGACGCCGCCATGGCCCGTGCCGTAAGCCTTGATCTTGGTGCCGGCGGGCAGACCGGTGCCGGACAGCTTCTGGCCGATAGTCAGCTTGCCGTGGGAGATGGAGGTCACGGTCAGCGTGTGCCCGGAAATCGTGCCCTGAATGGACAGGTGCTGCTCGATCGCTTCCTTGCCGTTCTCGTTGGCGTGCTCAGCGCCTTCGCCCATGGTGGCGGTAACCGAGGTTGGCGCAGGGGCGGCTGGTGCGGGCGCAGGTGCCGGTGCAGTAGTGGTTGTGGTGGAGGTGCTGCTAGACATGGTGAACTGCGCAAACGCGGCGCTAGAAGCGCACATGCCCAGAACTGCCATACCCAATGCATACTTAGAGATTTTCATGATTTACTCCGTCAATATATGTACATGTACACACACTTTGTTATTCAGTATGCGTATTTGAACAATAGCGCCTGTCGGGGTTATTTGCAAACGGCCACGGAATTGACGGTGGATAGCCGCAGATGAGCGGTGCGTTCATTAGATGAACGGTCGATATTTTGCGACAAGCGGTCGCTTTCTGAACTGCAGCAACCTGTATGTCTTGCTGCCAAACGTTGGTCTCAATATATTAATTCGTAAATATATTTTCGTTCACGACGGCATAGCAAGGGAACCGGTCGGCGCCACATTACCCCCTAAGTTGCGGCCGTCACCGAACGGCCTGGGGGATGAACGGCAGCATGGGGGGCGGCATGCGCGATTCCAAGGCCGGGTCACCGATGATTGCCGGCCGCGGTTGCCTCCCCCTTTCTGTGGCGAATACGCCAGGGCCCGTCGCCCCACCGTGACGCCTGCGCGGTAAAACTGCGGCGACCGCGTGGGCAAAAAAAAGCCCTCCCGATGCGGGAGGGCCTGGTTCTGCAGGAACGCTACTGGTTGTCGAGGTACCAGTAGTTGCGGTGGCGGATGGCGGGTACGTTGATGGTCGGTTTGCAGGCCGCCAGTGCCGAGCCCGCGCAGTTGGTGCCACCGGTCAGCGGGGACGGGCAGCCTACGCAGAACGGTGCGGCTGTCGTCGTGCCGTTGGCGTTGGTGATATTCACGATGCCCGACACCGGGGACGGGGGCAGACCGCCGCCCGCGAACGTCACGCTGGCATAGTGCGCGCCGAACGGTTCAAGCTGATAGCCGCGCGAGATACCCAGGTTGGTGGTGCAGGTCGAGGCGGTCGATGCCGGTACCGGCTGGTTGGTACCGAAATACACAAAACCTGCCGTCGTCAACGGCGCGTTCACGACCTTTTCACCAGTGCCCAGGGTGAAGTAATAGCCGCTTCCCTGCTGGGTCAGCGTGAGCTGATCATATGTCTTGCCCGTTGCCGTGCCCGTTGGTGAGGAGGGGCTGCCGGCGGGGGCGCTAATGCAGGTGCCGCCCGTGCAGTCGGCCAGCGATGCAGGGGCCGAGGTGGCGCCGTCGCTCGGCCAGTAACCCTGTTCCGTGACAGGGTAGACCTGGCTGAGCGAGTCATTGCCGGTGTTGAAGTCCTTGATCATGTACATGCGGTTAACCACATTGTAGGACTGCTGGCTTTGCAGGGGGTGCTCGCGGTCGCCGGATCCCACGAACACCGCATCGTAGGGGGCCAGGCTGGTCGAGCCGATGACTTCGGCCGGATAGAAGAACTTCCGCTGCGTGTCGGCGGGATCCTGATACTGTGGATACGCGGTCACGGAGGTGCTTATCGCGGATGTCACCAGCTCGGTATCGCAGGGGCCCCAGCCGCAGCCCAGCGCGGCAAGTTGGGTCAATTGCCACTTGTCGGGCGTGGAACCGGCGCTGGGCTCGAGGTCGACGCGCCAGACATTGCCGCCGCTATCCGTGGCATAAAGGCGGTCGATATAGCCGTTGGGATCCGTCTTGTTCAGCAGCGTGATGTCGGCCGGAATGCTGTAGTTCATCGCCAGCGTATTGCACATCACGCTGGCAGGCGGCGTGCCGGTACACCAGTCGCCCTGGTTGGTTGCGGTGACAGTGCCGATCGTGGCGCCGGTGATGTAGTTTCTTCCCCAGTACCATGGCCAGGATTTGCCCGTCCAGGCGGACGTCGTGGTCCAGTGGCTGACGGACCACACCACGTGGCCGTCGAACGCATCCAGCACGTAGATGCCGCGGCCAACATTGTCCGCCCCGACTGTGTCCCCTGATGCGCCGCCGTTATCGGTGGCAGAAACGGGGGGTTCGGCGTCCTCCGAGCCGTCATCATAGCCGGCACCCATGATGACTACGGGAATGGGGGTGCCGCTGGCGTCGGCATAGCCCTTCACGCGCGCGACCTTGGGCAGCGACCAAGTCTGACCCAGTTCGGCCATGTTGGGCGATGAGTTGTCGATCTTCCACAGGAACTTGGGATTGGTCGGGGTGGTCACGTCGATGGCATACAGCAAGTGACCGCCTCGGCGCGCGCCGATGTAGATAATCGCGCGCACCGTCTTGGGCGGGCTGCTGCCGTCTATCTCCTGCAGCAAGCCGGTCGGGCCGTCGATGAAGTAGTCCTTGGGTTGCGGCGCGGGAATGATGCCCGACGGCGTGGTCGGCAGCAATATTTGCGGCGTGTTGCTGCGCTGCCGGTTCAGCTTGGCGTAAAAGTCCGGTGCGATAAAGCCCCAGAGTTCGTCGCCCGGCCCGATGGAGCCTATACTGGTTGTCTGGTTGCCATTGATGGCGTGATAGACGCCGTCATTGGTGCCGTAGTACACCACGACGCCGATGGAGCCGCCATAGTTGACCGCGATCGGGCGCGAGTGCAGGGCGTCGCCATGGATGGAGGGACGCACGGTCACCCTGGGGCTGGGGCAGTTGCCGGATCCGGTGGCAACCGTGGGTGGGCACATGCTGGCTTCATCACCGAAATTATCCTCGCCGCGCACCCAGTTGATCAGCGAAGTGGCGCTGGGGGGCTGGTTCGGGTTAAAGGCAGTGATCGTGCCGGTTGCAGGCGACGAGGGCGTCAGCGTGATCGGGCCGTAGGTCACTTGCGCACAGCCCAGGACCGCGTCGCAGGTGGCGGTGAATGTGCCGAGGTACCCGTTTTCCGTGGCGGGCGGGCTGGTGCCTGGCGAGGCAAAGATGTCGAGCAGGGCGCCGCTGGTGAACCCGGGCGGGGCCGAGGCCAGCGCCGCAGTGACTGTCGTACCTACCCGTGTCAGGGAGGTGACGTTTACAGCACCGCTCGCCAGCGAGGAGGTAAAGGTGCTGCTCGCGGGATAGGGCGGCGCCGTGGTGATCGGATAGGTGAAGTTCAAACACCCCGATGTTGTGCAGCTGATGGTGTAGGTGCCGAGGTATTGGCTTTCGTTGCCGGCGGTGCCCGAGACCAGGGTGATGTCCACCAGGTCGCTGCTCGCAAAGTTGGAGGCGCTCAGCGTGGCTGTGGCCAGCGCGCTGCTGGTCGTGCCGGTGCGCGTCAGGCTGGTTATGGTTTGCGGAGTGGCCACCGGGGTTGCCGTGCCGCCGGTGGATGTCTTGTTGCCGCCGCAGCCAGTCACGCCGGAAAAGGTGAACGTGGTGGAACTGGCATAGGTGATCACCGCACCTGCGGTATTCATACAGGTGTTGCTAGTGCTGGCGATCTGGATCAAGTCGCCGGTGTTGAAATTATGCGCGTTCTGCGTCGTCACCGTCGCCGTGCTGCCCTGCAGCGAAATTGTAAGGATGGTAACGGGGGTCGTGTTGTGCAGGGCGACGCGATAGGTGTTGGCCGCAGTGGCCGGCGGCGAGATCGTGACCGGATACGTGAAAGTATTGGTGCCGGTCACGGTGATGGTGTATTGGCCGTTATAGGCGCTATCGGCACCCACGCCGCCCGAAATGACCACCACGTTGCCGGTGGTGTAGCCGTGGGCGACGGAGGTGGTCACCGTGGCGGTTTCCAGGTTCGGGTTGGGCGACGGGTTGGCGCCGCTGGTGGAACTGCGCGTGATGCTGGTCACGTTAACGGTCGGCTGGTGTGCCTGCGCCTGGTAGCTGCCGGTTGCCGGTGTCGGCGGGTATTCCGGCATGGGATAGGTGAAGGTGTTGCTTCCCGTGACGGTGATGGTAAAGGTGCCGTTGTAATCGTTGGGCGTGGCGCCGCTGATGGTCACCGTCTGGCCCGACGACCAGCCGTGGGCGCCGGTCGTGGTCGCCGTGGCGGTGGTGCCGGACCGCGTCAGGCTGGCAAGAACGATGCTGCTCGAACCCCCGAATGCCGTCGTCGGAATGGCAACGTTGTTGGTGGAAAATGCGTTCTCCGGGTCATCCAGCGAGGCGCACACGGTCGAGCCGTTATAGGTTGCGGTGGAGGAACCGCCGCTGCTGCATGGGCAGTTGGCAGTGCCTGCAGGGCAGAAAGTATACAGCCGGCGCGGGTTGGTACTGGTGCCCGCCGCGGTCGTATAATCGTCGTTCAGGTTTTCCAGGCGCACATTCTGGCTCGCGCCGCCCTTTTCCACGATTTCGCCGTCCATCAGGTCGAAGGCTCCGCCCGCGGAGAAGGTCGCATAGTTGAAGTTGTTGATCCAGTAGCCGATGGCTGGATCCAGCGCGCAGGTCTGCAGCGAACTGTAGGGCGTATAGGGCGCGGGCGGACCACTCAGGGTGCTTGCCCGGGTGCTGTTGGTGCAGGTCCAGAAGCTGGCGGCCTCGGTCGAAATAAAGCCGGTGCCGGCGGAACTGATCGCGGGCTGCCCGGTGGCGTCCGCCAGGTACAGATTGCCATTCTGGTCCAAGGCGAACTGGTATTGCTTCACGTTGCCGACCCAGCGCGGGTTCGCATTCGGATCGGGACGGAACATGCCCATGTAGATCTGGTTCAGGTATGTGCCTTGCGTGTTCACGCTGACCGGCAGGGTAGCGGACGAGAACACGCTGTTGACCGCCTGCACTTCGTTGAGGATGCTGTTGAGCGCGTTGGCAAGGTCGGCCGCATTTTGAACTGCGTAGTACTTCCCGCCGCCGTCGGTTGCCATGCTGCTCAGCAATGCCGGATAGTCGCTGCGGCAGGAAGAGCTGAGCACGCCTATGCTGTAGGTGGTGACGTTCTTGTTCGCGGGCATGGTGCCGGTCAGGATGTCCGTGCCGTACATGTATCTTGCCCATTCGTCAGCATACAGGCCTGACGATGCTGTATGGTTGGGCATCACATAAGGGTTGGGTGTACAGGCATACACGCCGTTGATGCCGTAGCTGCCGCTGGGAATCTGGATGTTGCTGGGTGCGGTGGTGGATACGGGGTTGGTTGCGTAGATGGCCTGCTGGGTCGAGTTTAGCGCTACCGTACCGCTGGCGGGGTCCGTGCGGTTTTGCACAACGTTCAGGAGATCCGCGTCCGGCGTCACGCTGCCGCCGTCGCTCGGCGTGCCGTTGGTATCCAGTGCGTTGGCGATAAAGACGACGTAATTTCGCTGACAGCCGGAAGCGCTGAGCGGGGATGTATAGGTGGTGCCGGAAGGAGCGGCAAAGCCCGGCGTGTTGCCGCTCGGGCTGCCGGAGAGGTAGGCCCAGGCTTCCTCCATCGTCTGCGCCGTCCGTTCCGTATTCGCGCCGATGTTCGCCTTGGTCCAGCTCTTGATATAAGTCAGCAGCGTGGCCTTGTTCGTCGCGGTCATGGGCGTCATGGGGTAGACCAGACAGCCGCCGGCGCTGCCGCTGCAACTCGTCCCGCTTTGCTTCACGATGCCGCCGCCGTTATATACCATGATGCCTATGTTGACGCGGGCCGTGCCGTCCGTATTGGTAGGCAGGGTGGCAACCACGTTGTTCAGCGCGCACTGCTCCATGCTGCCGTTGACGGCGCCCATCGCGGCCGCCGCGCCGGTGTCGACATAGGTACATGCCGTTCCGCTGTAGTTGGAGACGAAGTTTCCGGCGTTATCTAGCACGATCAGTACATTGGGAGCGCCGGTGGCGTTGCTCAGGCCGCTGTAGATGTCGATGTCCTGCGCCATGCCGGAAAGCGGCGTCAGCATCAGGGCAAACGCAAGCGTGGCCAACGCGCTTCGTGCTGCATTCATGAGAATTTTCTTGTGGCTATGCATGATGTTTCTCCCGATACAGCGGCTCTATATTTGCGGAGGATTGACGTTGCAGGTGGTGCCTGCATCTACGTAGAGGGATACGCCCTGGTGCACCGTGGCGCTTGCGCCGGTGCGGGTGTCGGTCGCCTGTGCTCTCACATCCCATTGCTGGGCAAGACACCACGAGGTGCCGGACAGGGTGACGCCGGAAACGAAGATGATGCCAGTATTGGCTGCCGTGCTGCTGCTGATGCACTGCGCGGGTATGTTGGGCGTGTTGTTCGGCACCGGCTTGGAGCCGGTGCAGACCGCAGAAGCGGCTGTGGTATAAGTCGCATTGCCGATGGTCGCGGCCGAGGCACTGCTCACCGCGAGTTGCGGATTGGCGGGGAAATTGTAGCTGATTATCTGCTCCGCCGCCTGTTGCGCGGCCTCGACGATTTCACCCTGCATTTGCATGTTGCCTGCAATGCGCAGGTTGGTGGTGGAGGACCGGATGGCCGAGAGCACCAGCAAGGTCAGCACGACCAGCATCACCAGGGCAGTGACCAGCGTGGCGCCATGTTGTTTGACCCGGTTCATTGTGCAGCTCTCCTTCCGCTGGGATTGATCGCCCGCACCAGCTCGGTGAATACGTGGCGCTTGTAGTCACCATTGCCGCAATTGACCGCCGACGCCGCAGAGGGAGGCACGTTGAGGGTCAGCCCGAGATTGTAGGTCTTCGTATCGCGATACCCTGTGGTGCAATCGATATTGCGCGCGAGCAGGTTGATGCGCACCGCCATCACGTTGGACCAGTCGGTGGACGTCAGGGGGTTGGTGATGTAGCTGTCCGGATAGCCGTCACCGTTGGTATCGATGCCGTAGTCGAACTGCATATTTTCGATGCCTTCCACCAGTGGCTCCATCTTCCACTGAACGACGCCATTGTTATCGTAAAGCGACAACCGCTTGAGGGTGGGGATGGGGTGGCCGTTGTCGTCCTGTTGCCCGGTACAGTCGGCGCCGCTGCCCGCCGGCACGTCGCACGGACTGAGAAAGTAGATATAGACGTGATATTTCCGCAGCGGGGCGATGACGGTTTTCAGATCGTCCAGGTACAGCGGGAAGGTTGCGGTGCTGCTCCCGGTGGCGGTCGGACTGTCTATGGCCAGCACGCTGCTGCCGGCGGAAGTCTGGAGATAGAGATTGATGCCGTCTGTCGGCAGCGCGGTTTGCGTATCCGCGTGGCGCACGACCAGGATGTCGGTATTGGGCACGAAGTCCGCGCTGGGTAAACAGGTCATAATGGGCGAAGCGGCCGGGGAGTCATAGCCCTGGATTGCGACCGGTATGTCGTTCAGCAGGCTTTCCGTGCCGGGCGACGCCATCGCGGGGCTGGTGAGACAGGGATTGGGAAGGTAGGTCGGCACGGTACCCGCGGATATGAGCTGGCCGTAGAAACCGGCAAGCTGGATGTCGTTGCGCAACACTTGGGACGCATAGCGCCCATTTTCGATCTGGCGGCTGGATTTCTCCAGTTCGTTGCGGTTGGAGCTCTGGGCGACGATGAGCGAAGTGATTGCCGCAAGCAGCACGAGGCCGATGGCCATCGAGATCATGAGTTCGATCAGCGTCAAGCCGGCCTGCCGCACGGTGTGCCGCTGTCGGGGATCTGCCATTGGACGGTTGGGCGTCATGGTGGTGGCCTAGAGAAGATTGTTGATTGCGCCGATGCGGAAGGACATGGCGACAATGCGCCTTCTCGTTTCCGGGCCATACAGACCGGTCGCGCAATTCATGGCCGGGATGGTGTTGCTTACCGGCGGCGCAAAAGAATCCCCGGCCCCTTGCCAGGCGACGGCGACGGTGTAGAGGCCGGATCCCGGAATGGCCGCGCCGTTAGTGTAATTATGCAATTCGGTCGTGGCGTCGTAGCTGACACAGCCGCGCGCATTGATCATCGCGCCGGAGTTGACTGCGGAGGCAGCGGGAGTGCTGTAAAATTGCTCGGTCGTTCCCAGCAACTCGTTGTTCCAGTCCTGCAGATCCTTCTGGAATTGCGCGATCTCCGCGGCTGTTCCGACGGCGCAGCCGGGGCTTGGCACGGGCAGGTTCAGCACGCCGGTGCCGGTGGTGCCCACATACGGCGTACCGGAAGTGAGGTTTGTGGTGAATGCGTAGCAATAGGGAGGGATGGCGGCAGTCTGCGCAGTGGCCGCGATGTTCCGGTTGGCATTGATGCGTCCGACCATGTCCTGCATGATGACCAGCGCCTGCACGCGTTCATAGGAGCCGACCTCGGAACGCTGGCTCTGCATCATGAGTCCTGCGAGCCCGAGCAGGCCTACCAGCAGGATGATCATGGTGACCAGCACTTCGATCATGCTCATGCCGGACTGGCGGGTCCTGTTCGCCGGTGCGTTCATCAGCAGGTTCCCTTTTTGGTTCGCGGCTGGCCGCTAAGGTCTATCGAGATGCACCGCGCATTCTGCCCCCCGCTGGCCGGCAGCGAAGTGCTGATGATCTGGATGGACGGCGCCTGCGGCGTGGTGTTGGGGTCGAGCCGTCCGCTCGGTCCATACGCAATCGCGCCGCACGCGGCCTGGCTCGTCCCCTGGAAGCAGGTGATGGTGATGTCCGAGCCGCTCAGGGCATCCTTGGTGTTGATGGTCACGGGGTTACCATTGAACGTGGAGGTTATGACCCAGCCCTGCTTCCAGTTGTTGGTGTTCGGGGTGGAGGTGACCGTTGCGTTGCGTTTGATGGCCTCGCTGCGGGTCAGCGTCAGCATGGCGACAATATCGAACGATTCGTTGCTCATGCGCTCGCTGGCAATCATGCTGCGGAACGAGGGCAGGCCGATGCCCGCGAGAATGATGGCAACGGCAATCGTGATCATCAACTCGATCAGCGTGAAACCGCGCGCCTTGCCGGAGGCTGGGATGATTGCCGTTGTCGCGTTCATGACGGGGTCCCGTGCTTTACCAGCAAACCGAGGCAGACCCCGTACATTGCATCACCGAGCCGCTTGAGGAGGTCGTCACATTGACGTCGCCGCTGGTGGCCGAGCAGAGCGAACCCTTGGTGGCGGTCTGATCCAGGGCGATGATCCCGCAAACCGTGTCGGCAACCTGGCCGCCGATGGGGGTGGCCGTGATCGTGTAGTAGGTGTTCGACGGCGAGCCGGTATTGGGCGTCATCTGCACCTGGTAATTGGCCTTTACGTTATCCGGCACAGCAAGGTTCAATGACGCAAAGGGATTGACCGCTGCGGCGTCGTAGGGGGCAAAGGTGCGCGCGTTAAGAATATATTGCTCCTGGCGGTTGGCGACCTGCAGCATGAACGCCTCTGCCGCTGCGCGGTTGCTCTTCATCGTGTGCTGGCGATACAAGGGGAAGCCGATAACCGCGAGTATGCCGGCGACGGCAACGACAATCATGAGTTCAATCAGGGTAAAGCCCCCTTGGCCCTGGTTGAATATCTGCTTCGGATGGATGCGGCGCATTTATTGCTCCTTTATTATCGATTTGTATGCTAAGTCATGCCTCTACAACACCGCCAGCATAAACCGACAAGTGGTTGGTTTGCTAGAATGAACGGAATGAACTGAAGCACAAGAGGCAAATTTGGACTCCAATTTTGTAATTATAGGCGCGGGAGTGGTCGGTTTGGCGTGTGCCGAGGCGCTGTGTACGCGGGGCGCGCAGGTAACGATAGTTGATCGCGGATTATGCGGCGGCGAGGCCTCGTGGGCGGGTGGGGGGATATTATCCGCCCTCTGCCCATGGGATTATCCGGATGACGTCACCCGTCTTGCCAGCCGCGGCGCGGCCCTCTTCGGCGCGTGGGCGCGGGACTTGCACCGGGCGACCGGAATCGACCCGGAGTACGAGCCGAGCGGTATGCTGGTGCTGCCGCCATTCGACCGTGCGAAGGCCGAAGACTGGTGCGCGACGCACGCAACGCGCGTGGAACAGGGCGTGCCGGATGGCAGCCTGCTCCTGCCGGATGTCGCGCAGGTGCGTAATCCGCGCCTGCTGCATGCCCTGCGCGCGCGCGTGGAAGCGCTGGGAGGGCGTATTGTCGAGCGCTGCGAGGTAAAGCGGGTCGTCGCCGCGGGTAGCCGGGTGAGCAGGCTTGAAACCAGCTACGGTGACCTGGAAGGGGATAACTTCATCGTCACTGCCGGGGCGTGGAGCAGGGCGGTGCTGGGAGAACATGCGCTTCATCTGGACATCAAGCCGATGCGCGGGCAGATGCTGCTATTCAAGTTCGATGCGCCGCCGCTTGCACACATCGTGTTGGACGGCGATCTATATATGATCCCGCGCCGTGATGGTCACCTGCTGGTGGGCAGCACCATGGAAGATGCCGGTTTCGACAAGAGCACGACGGCCTTCGCGCGGGACAATCTCTGGGCTCGTGCCCGCAACCTGCTGCCGCAACTGGGCGACATGCCTCTGGTGCGCCAATGGGCCGGCCTGCGTCCCGGATCGCCGGGGAATATCCCCTATATCGGGCGCCACCCCACCTTGGACAATCTGTATCTCAACAGCGGACATTTCCGCTATGGGGTGACGATGGCGCCGGCCAGCGCGGAGATTCTCTGCAATGAACTGGAAGGCCGCCCGCAGCGGTTTGACGTTGCCCCCTACCGGGCGGCGCGCATAGCAGTGGATCAGGCCGCCTGACTTTAAAGAGCGGCATGCCCTGAAGATAACCGCCGTAGCGCCGCGTTCTGTCTACACCGCGGCAGCATGAATAAAAAATGGCTTACAGGTATACTCTGTAAGCCATTGATCTTTTGGTGCTGACGGGCGGAATCGAACCGTCGACCTACTGATTACGAATCAGTTGCTCTACCAACTGAGCTACGTCAGCAATCAAGCCGGGTATTATAACGGGTTTGGTGGCAAAGTCCGCATTATTTTGTCCTGGACGACGCAGCGGTCGAAAAAAACCCGGCAACGGAGGGTAAGTTGCCGGGCGAACGACAGCGGGGAGAGGGCGCTGTTCTAAACGGAGGCTTCGAGGGTCGGCATCATTCCGCGTGCTTTGGTGAGCACCATGCCCATGTTGGCCGACTTGCGGCACACGAAGCAGGAAACATGTTCCTCGTTCTTGCCACGGATGAACACGTGGATCAGGTTGTCGCTGTTCACGAGGAATTCCTGGAAGTAGTGGTGGCCGTCGTCGGCCAGGCCGCGCGCCTTCTTGAAAATGCTTTCGATCATCCTGACGTTGGTGCCCTGAAACAGGTCGGCAGTGGCGGCTGCCAGCAATTCGACGACTTCGGCGGGCTGGGAGTCGACCGACTTGATGCCCAGCAGCATGCCGCTGGTCAGGTCGATATAGCCCGCTGCGAGGCATTCGGGAACAGAGGCAATTGCCGCGTTCAGTGCGCTATCCAGATTGTTTGCCATTTTCGTGCTCTCTTTCTAAAAATGTTTTCAAATTTCAATTGTTGCCAAAACCATCAATACGTCCGCCGGCCTTCAAGACACGCGGCACGCAAATGCGCACCCGCTCGCCATGCGGGTTAGCGAAAGACCAAGGGGTATTCAAGAGGTCACGCGTGCGATCTGCGATGCTGCGCCAACGCTTGATCCGGCGGTCCCGCTGTCCTGGGGGTGCCCTTTAGACCGGCGACTTTGCGTCCCCGCCTTTCGGAGGGTTTGCCTTTTACAGATTCTTGCCACTCAATTCTTGAGTCGGAAATATACAAGTCCCGACTCAATGTAGAGTAGTTTACTCAAGTTTAAAAATACTGTCAACGACCAGTCGGGTATTTTGCCGAGGCCAAATGGAATGCAAACTATCCAAGTTAGTCAGCAGGTTATAAACTCATTGAGCGCATGGCGGGCGGCGCTGCAAGCGAGTGTCCCCAGCAGCAGCATGCGTAAGCTTGGCAGGACTGGCAGCTATATTCGGGGCACCAGAAAGGCGCCGTGCCAGCGAAACTGCCTGCGGCGGTCTCACGCTGGCTGGACCTGCCGCGCTCAACGGGTCGGGGTCAACTGCCAGGCCGAGTGGCAGGCGACGCACTTGGTGAGGGTATTCGTGAGCCGGATCTGCAATTCGGGGCCGGGCGTGCCGCTTTCTGCCGCGGTCGCGAGGTCGTCCATGTCGCGGTGCACGCTCATGCCCAGTTGTTTGAATTGCAGGGGGAGCTTGGCCATCAGCGCCGGATTGATGTCAACGGCGGACTGCATGCCAATTCCGCGCGCAGCGCTCGCCACCTGTTTCATGTCGTTCTTGTTGAGGCCATCCAGTATGTCGTGGACGCCTGCGAGAAATCCCCGCATCTCGCGCAAGACGAGATCGCGTTCTGCGGGCGCGAGGATGACGGCGGTGCGGTTGTCGGTGCCGGGCGCGGTATTGCCGCGCACGAAGTAGATGCCGAAAGTGGCGACAGTGGCGGCCCAGAGCACAAGGGATGCCAGGGCGAGCTTGCTTGACTTCATTTGATATATATCCAATCTATGTATATAGTGAAATGAAAGCGCCAGTGCCTCGGCACTGGCGCGGAGATTTTTCGCTTCGGTTTATTCTGCTTTGGCGGGGCAGGTGTTCACGCCGATCAGCGCATAGGCCGGGCAGAACTTGAACAAACCGGTGAGCAGGGGCACCGCGCCGATGTAGCCCCACCAAGCCACCGTTCCGGTCGCCGCAAGGCCGATCAGTGCTGCACCCACTACGATACGAATCACCCTGTCGATTGTGCCTACGTTGAATTTCATGATCGTCTCCTGTTTTTTATTGACCGTGTGCGTATATTACTGCCCGGCGGGCCGGATGTCTGTGACAAATGTCACAGCCGCATCAAGACTGGACAAGTCTGTTTAACGCCTTAACATCAAGTACTTCTATTTGTTCCCGGCCCAGCTTTATCCAGCCCTGATCGGCAAATTGCCGCAGCAGGCGGCTGATGATTTCGCGCACGCTGCCCAGTTCGTCGGCCAGCGCCTGGTGGGTGGTGTGCATGGGGCTGGCGCGCGACACCAGCAGCGCCGCGAGCCGTTGATCCAGTTTCTGGAAGGCCACGGCGGAAACGAGCTGCATGAGGTCCGTCATGCGGTCCGAAAACAGGCCGAAGATATAGTTGCGGAAAGGCGGGTGGCCATCGGTGAGGCTCCGAAACACGGGCGGGGGCAGGATCGCCATCTCCACATCTTCCGCCACCAAGCCGCGCGCATGGTAGCGCGTTTCGCCGAGCAGGCAACTGGTGGTGAGGATGCAGCTCTCGCCGGGGCTGACCGTGTACAGCAGCAGTTCGCGGCCGCTGGGGGCAACCTTGATGACGCGTACGCTCCCCGAGAGCAGCAAGGGGAAGCCTTGGCAAGCCTGGTCTTCGTCGAATACGATCGCGCCCCGTTCAAGATGGGCCGACGCCGCGTGCCCGACCAGTTCGTCGCGCAGCGCGGCGGGCAGGTTGCTGAACACCGGATAGGCCGCCAGCAGGCGCTGCAGAGCGTCTTGGGTCAGCATGGCGATCGTGGCATGACGCGGCGGATCACATCTGCGCCGGCGCGGCTCAGGCCTCCGGACGCATGTGCGGGAACAGGATCACGTCGCGGATGCTGGGCGAATCGGTGAGCAGCATCACCAGGCGGTCTATGCCGATGCCTTCGCCGGCGGTGGGCGGCAGGCCGTGCTCCAGTGCGCGGATATAGTCCGCGTCCTTGAACATCGCCTCCTCATCGCCCGCTTCCTTGGCGGCCACCTGTGCATCGAAGCGCGCCTCCTGGTCTTCGGGATCGTTCAGCTCCGAGAAGCCGTTGGCAATCTCGCGCCCGACGATGAACAGCTCGAAGCGCTCGGTGATGCCGGGGCGGCTGTCGCTTGCGCGCGCCAGCGGCGAGACTTCCACCGGATAGTCCACGATGAAGGTGGGCTCGAACAACTGGTGCTCGGAAAGTTCCTCGAACAGCGACAGCTGCAGGCCGCCCAGCGCGTCCCTGGGGTTGTATTTCGCCTTCAGGTCCTGCAATTCGCTGATGATGAAGTCGCGGTCGTTCAACTGCGCATCGGTGAACTGCGGATGGTATTTCTGGATCGCCTGCACGATGGTCAGGCGGTGGAAGGGCTGGCCTAGATCCAGTTCACGGCCGCCGTAGCTGATCACCGTGGTGCCGAGCACCTTCTGCGCCACGGTGCGGAACAGGTCTTCGGTGAAGTCCATCAGGTACTGGTAGTCGCGGTACGCCTCGTAGAATTCGATCATGGTGAATTCCGGGTTGTGGCGCGTGGAGAGCCCCTCGTTGCGGAAGTTGCGGTTGATCTCGAACACCTTCTCGAAGCCGCCGACGACCAGGCGCTTGAGGTATAGCTCAGGCGCGATGCGCAGGAACAGCGGCATGTCCAGCGCGTTGTGGTGGGTGATGAAGGGCTTGGCCGAAGCGCCGCCGGGAATGACGTGCATCATGGGGGTCTCGACCTCGAGATAACCATGCCCCATGAAGTATTCGCGTATCGCCTGGATCACCTTGGAGCGCACGGTAAATACGCGGCGCGTCTCCTCGTTGGTGATCAGGTCCACGTAGCGCTGGCGATACTTCTGCTCCTGGTCCGTCAGGCCGCGGAATTTTTCCGGCAGGGGGCGTAGCGCCTTGGTCAGCAGGCGCAGCTCCCCGACGCGCACCGAAAGCTCGCCGGTCTTGGTCTTGAACAGCACGCCGGTCGCCCCCAGGATGTCGCCCAGATCGTAGTGCTTGAAGGCCTCATGCGCGGCTTCACCGGCATCGCCTACGCTGATGAAAAGCTGGATGCGACCACTCATGTCCTGCACCGTGGCGAAGCTGGCCTTGCCCATCACGCGCTTGAGCATCATGCGTCCGGCCACGGCCACCTTGACGTGCGCCGCCTCCAGTTCCTCGTTGCTCATGCCGCCGTATTGGGCATGCAGGTCCGCCGCCACGTGCTCGCGCCGGAAATCGTTGGGGAAGGCGACGCCCTGCTGGCGCATTGCGCTCAGCTTGGCGCGGCGCTCGGCGATGATCTGGTTCTCGTCGGCAGGCGTGGCGTCGGTCGGGGTGGCGGGGGTCTTCTCGTTCATGGCTGATGCTTGGAGTGTCGTTGTTGTTCGGTTACGCGGTTGTGGCGTCAGTAAATATGGTTAGTATAACAAGCGGGGCAGGGGGGCGCCATTTCATGCTGCCTCCCGCACCA
>Ga0075276_10000192_pt1 | contig 18061 bp, 17 predicted proteins | sample SF_Rice_5C_80N_4_FD_69770 | JGI IMG/M metagenome (GOLD analysis project Ga0075276, IMG submission 69770) | Rice paddy soil microbial communities from Twitchell Island, California, USA - SF_Rice_5C_80N_405 | ecosystem: Environmental > Terrestrial > Soil > Paddy field/soil | place: USA: Twitchell... | reverse complement strand
GCTGCTCCCGCACGGCTACGAGGGACAGGGGCCGGAGCACTCCAGTGCCCGGCTCGAACGTTTTCTCACCCTCTGCGCCGAAGGGAACATGCAGGTGATCGCTCCGACGACGCCGGCGCAGTACTTTCACGCGTTGCGGCGGCAGATGAAGAACGATCCGCGCAAACCGCTGATCGTCATGACGCCGAAATCCCTGCTGCGGCATCCGCGCGCCACCTCGACGCTCGACGAGCTGACGGCCGGACGTTTCGAACCGGTCCTCGGCGACGGAGCCACGGCTTCCGCCAGCCGGGTCATCCTGACGTCCGGCAAGGTCTACTACGATCTCCTCGCGGGGCGCGAAGCGCGAAGCGCCGACGTCCGTATCGTCCGCCTCGAACAGTTCTATCCCTTCCCGCAGGCGCTGCTGGAGCAGGCGATCGGCAACGCGAAGGATCTCGTCTGGGTGCAGGAAGAGCCGCGCAACATGGGGGCGTGGCCGTTCCTGCACGAGCGGCTGCCGCGCGCGCGTTACGTCGGCCGCCCGCTCGGCGCCTCGCCGGCCACCGGCTCCCACCACCGCCACGAGGAGCAGCAGAAGGCGCTGGTCGAGGCCGCGCTCGGCGCCTGACGGACGCGCTCCCTTCAATAGACAAACGGGATCAGCCGCTTCGTGCGCACCCGATAGTCGTCGAACGCCGCGCCGTAATGCCGTGCGAGATAGCGGTCGAGCGCCGGCATGTTCGCGAATCGAAATCCGAAGAACATGACCGCGGGAATCAGCAGCGCCCACGGGCTCCGTGCCAGCAGGGCCCATCCGGTGAAGAGCACCAGGTCGCCGAAGTAGTTGATGTGCATCGAATAGCGGAAGAGCCCCTCGGTGTAGAGCTCGCCCCGGTGCGCCGGGTCCTTCTTCCAGGCGTGGCGCAGTCCCTCTGAGCCGGTGTTGAGGAATGAGCCGATCAGATAGAGCGCCACGGCCACGCCTTCCAGCACGCCGAAGGAAGCGCGCACGTGCACGCCGAGTTCAGCGAAGAGCGTGTGAATGAATCCGACCCACACGGCGACGGTGATCGCTTCCGACCACTGCATTTTTCGTTTGACGAACACGAAACTGGTGACCAGCACGCGGAGGAAGTACAGCGTCGAGGCCGTTCCGAGCACGATCCGCCGCCACAGGGGAGCGGCGCCGGCGTGAAACAGAATCCAGCACGCGCCGCCGACGAAGGCACCGTGCATCACGGCGAGAAACGTCTTGGACTGCAGCGACGGCGCCTTTTCGGCGTACATCAAGGCGAGATCGGCCATCAGTCCTCCGGTTTCCCCTGCAGCATCGACTCGGTCGCGAGGGTCTGCGGGCCGTTTTCGGTACAGATTGCGTAGCTCGACGGGTACATCGAGACACCGGCGTACTCCCCCGCCGCGTTGACCACGTAGAAATTCAATCCGAAATTCGGGAGGCCGCGGCCGTTGCGCAGATGTTTCTCGATCGTATTCGCTCGCACTCTGCGCAGCACATCGAAGGCCGCATCTTTGGGATGCATGCCCCGGCGCATGTTCTCCACGATGACGAACGAGCAGAGGTTGTAGAGGTTCGCCTCTCCGCGGCCGGTCGAACCGGCGGCGCCGGCATCGTTGTCGACGTAGAGCCCCGCGCCGAGAATTGGCGAATCGCCGACCCGTCCCGGGATCTTCCACGCCAGGCCGCTGGTCGTGGTCACGCCGCAGATCTCCCCCTTCGCACTGACACCGCTGCAGTTGATCGTGCCGTAGAGGTGCTCGCGGTCGAGCTTCCCCTCGGCCACCATCTGCAGCGCCACGCGCCATCCGGCCTCGGCGCGCGTTTTCGGATCGAGGTAGTGCTCCGGATCGGTGCGGCGCTTCCATTCCAGCCACTTAGCGCGTGAGTTCGGCGTGTTGAGGTCGTCCTCGATCCGGAATCCGATCTGCCGCGCGAACTGCTGCGCCCCTTTTCCCACGAGCAGATGGTGGTCCGTGAGGTCCATGACCGCCTTCGCCACCAGCGACGGCGTGCGCACGCCCTCCAGCGCCGCCACGGCTCCGGCCCGTTTCTTCGGCCCGTGCATGCACGAGGCGTCGAGCTGCACCACTCCGTCGGAATTCGGCAGGCCGCCGTAGCCGACGTTCTCCTCGAGCGGGTCGAGCTCCAGGATGTTGACTCCGGCGATCACCGCGTCGAGCACGTCGTCGCCGCGCGCGATCATCGACCACGCCTTCTGCACGGCGGTCACGTCGCCGCCGTTCTTGAACTGATTTCCGTTGGCCGAGGAGATGACCACCGGCCGGGCGGGATTGCGGCGCAGGATCGCCGGTCCCTGGCCGAACGCGGCCACGGCCGCCGCTCCAGCCGCGCCGCTCACTACGAAACTCCGTCGAGTGACCGCAGGCATTGCATCCTCCTTGTGGTCACCAAACTATTCGATCTTTCCTCCCGGCGGTAGAGGCTTGGACTTCGTTTCGGGTTTCGCCGGCGCTTCACCGGCCGGCCCGGCGACCGGTTCGGCAGCGGCCTGCGGAGCGAGGATCTTCATCGTCTCGGTCAGTGTGCCGGCGGCCCGGCTCTCGGCGATCTCTCGCGCCGTCTCGACCAGTGCCGTGGCCACTGCATGGATATCAAACGGCTTCCGGATCACGCGGCGGACCATCGAATCGTCGAGATGCGCGACATCGCTGTTCATCAGCGCCGTGGCCACCAGAACCACAGGGCGCGGATCGAAGACAGAGATCTTCTGCAGCAGCTCGTAGCCGCTCAATCGCGGCATCATCAGATCGACGATGGCGATGTCGTACGGCTTCTTGCCGATCATCTCGACCGCCTCGAACCCGTCCTTCGCGGTGTCGACCTCGAATCCGGAGCGCTCCGCCACGCGGGCCAGAAGGCGGCGAATCGGCTTGTCATCGTCGATGATGAGCAGCGTCGGTTTTTTCTCCGCATCGCTCACCGGGCCGGACTGGTGCAAGGCTGATGCGCAAATAATTTCTAAAGCAGAGCGCGGTGCCAGGACGAGCCGGCCGAACGCTCCCATTCGCCGCTCCGGACCTGTACCAGCCGCTCGGCGAGGGTGTCGAACACGACCGTTCGGGCGCTTCCCGTCTTTCGGAAATCGGCACGACTGAGGGCCCGCACGGCCTCTCCGTCATCGCGGACGAAGACGCGGTTTGCGTCGAGGATGGCGATTTCCAGATCGCGCTCCAGTTCCTGCAGCAGCCCGAACATCCGGTCGATCGAACAACCCGATGTCTCGGAGCGGCGGTCGACGGCGATGACCAGAAAACTTCCGTGCAGCAGCGCGCGTCCCGAGACGATCGGCGCGCCGTGCGCGGCCCAGGAGTCGAGGAAGCCGTCCACCGCCTCGAGCACTCGCGCCTGCCTGGAAGGATCGAGCGCGGGCGAGATGCCGAAGATCCAGATGCGCGAATCGTCGCCGAGTTGAGAAATGTCCAGCTGGGCCATGTCGATTACACTCCGTACGTGAGCTTCGCAAAACTGGTGCAACGATTCAAGGGGCCACAACAGTCCCAGCCGAAGCAGGACCCGCTCCCACTGGCGACCGCCGCCGTGCTGCTGGAGATCGCCTATGCCGACGGCAATTTCTCCCCCGCCGAGGACGGCGACGTCATCGGATACCTGAAACGGGCCTTCGACCTCGAGGACGAGTCGGTGCAGGAGCTGCTCGCCGCCGCCGACGAGGTGCGCAACCGTACCATCGATCACTTCGCCCTGACGAACTTCATCCGCGGCCACGCCTCGCTCGCCGAGCGGATCGAGATCGTGAAGGAGATGTGGCGCATCGTCTACGCCGACCGCAAGCTGACCGACTACGAGAACTACCTCGTGCGCAAACTGGCCGACCTCCTCGGGTTGGAACACCATGTGATGATCGATGCGAAGGTGAGCGTATTGCGGGAGCTGGGGCTGGCCACGTGATCGAATCGCATCGCGTCGCGGTGATCGGTGCGGGTCCGATCGGAATCGAGCTGGCGGTGGCGCTCAAACAGGCCGGGGTCGACTACGTCCACTTCGACGCCGCCCAGATCGGGGCGACGATCCAGTGGTACCCGATCGAGATGCTGTTTCACTCCAGCGCCGACCGCCTCTCTCTGGCCGGCGTGCCGATCCAGGTGTCCGATCAGCAGAAGCCGAAGCGCGAGGAGTACCTCGCGTACCTGCGCTCGGTCGTCATGCAGTTCGGGCTGCAGATCCGGACCTACGAGCGGGTGGAGAACGTGCGGCGCCTGCCCGAGGGGGGATTCCTGCTCGACACGCGCGCGGTCGACGGTCCGCATGCCGTACGCGTGGAGCTCGTCGTGCTGGCGATCGGGGCCATGCATGCGCCGCGCACGTGCGGCATCCCCGGCGAGGAGCTGCCGCACGTCAGCCACTACTTCTTCGATCCGCACACCTATTTCGGCAGGCGGCTGCTGATCATCGGCGGGCGCAATTCCGCGGTGGAAACGGCGGTCCGATGCCAGCGCGCCGGAGCGCAGGTGACCCTCAGCTATCGCGGAGCGGACTTCGATCCCAAGTCCGTGAAATTCTGGCTGCTGCCGGAGATCCGCGCCATGATCCGGGATGGGAAAGTGCGATTTTTGCCGCGGACCATCCCCATCGAGATCCGCGGCGGCTCGGCACTGCTCGCCGGAGATGACGGCACGGCGATGGAAGTCGGCGCCGATTTCGTCCTCCTGATGACCGGCTACCGGCAGGACACCACGCTGTTCGATTTGCTCGGCGTCGAGCTCCGCGGGAGCGCGCGCGAGCCGGTGCACGATCCCGACACCATGGAGACGAACGTCCCCGGTGTGTACATCGCCGGCACCGCCGTCGCCGGCACGCCACCGCGCAAAGTGAGCGTGATCGTCGAGACCTGCCACGTGCACGTCCCGCGGATCGTGGCCGCCATCACCGACCGCCGCGTGGCCCTCCCCGACGGCCTCCTCGACGACTAGGCCAGGCCCGGGGTCAGGTCTTGTATTTGGTATTTTCCACGAATGGTAGACACCGCGCGGTCGAGTTTGTCGCGCAGGGCACCATCGCGTTCCATCTCTCGTTGGCAGCGATCCACCAGTTGCGTCACCCGGCCTGACCACCGGAGATGCAAGCCGGCGGCGATCTCGGTGCTACTCAGGTGTCCCTCGCAGGCGCCGACCCACGCTGCCGCCATCCGCGCGCGTCCGCCGCGGCCGAGTCGGATCCGTGCCTCATCGGTCCCGAACGTCTCGGCGACAGCCTGGATCACCTCCCCGATTCTGATCGCGGGGATGAAACGCTGAAGCTTGGGGTGGGCGCTGGAACGCGGCTTCAGCTCGACTCGCTGCCGAATCGTTTCGATCCAGGTCTCACTGCCGAGATAGATTTGGCGCGCGAGATCGTCCCACGGCGATTCCGTCGATCCGATTGCCGCCTCAACGAATTGCCGAAACGCGGCGCGTGCAAGCGAACGTTCGGGGCCGAACTGCGCCAGCACATCGTCGAGGGCGAGCCAGTCCGGCGCGACGGCTTGCCCGACGACAGCCCGGTAGCTGCTCCACTTGTAGTCGCCAGGACGACGGACCATGCCCGCCCGCACCGGGTTCAGCGCGTCATAGCGAAGCACCGTGAGAAGATATGTCTCCTTGTCGACCAGCCGCACGTCGGGGCGGCTCTGCAGCAGGCATCCGGCACGATCATGGCGGCGGTTGAATCGGATCGCGTACGTCCCGTTGAGCCATTGCAATCCCCGGGACAGGGTGTCCGACGTGAGCTGCACGACGAGATGAAAGTGGTTCGACATCAACACATACGAGATGAGAATCCACTCGAAGCGAGCCACGCATTCGCCCAGCAACTGCACGAAGGCTTCGCGGTCGGAGTCGTCGCGAACGATGTCATGCCGCAAGATGCCGCGGCTGGAGACGTGGTAGAGGCCACCGGGAAATTCGAGTCGTAACGGTCTTGCCATAGCACACCGAGGCTACCTCGGCGGCGCGAAATCTCGCTGGTTCTCTACCGGTGGTAGAAAATACCAAATTAAAGACCTGACCCCATCCCCGCGAAGGCGAGCATTTTGTAGAGGAGGCGGGCGGCGACGTTGGCGTCCCACTCCGTGGGGCCGACTTCGCAGAGGTCGAGGCCCACGATGCGCTTCTTCGCGCGGCGCAGCGCGCGCAACAGGCCGATGGCTTCGTTCCATGACAGGCCACCGGGGACGGGCGTGCCGGTCCCGGGACAGAGCGTCGGGTCGAGGCCGTCGATGTCCCACGAGAGATAGACACTCTCCGGCAGCTCGGCGGCGATCTCGTCGGCCAACGTGGCCCACGGCGTCCCCTCCTCTTTTCGCGCCGCGAGGACGTCGTCGAAGAAGGTGACGATCCGCCCCTTCGAAGCGCGGATCATCCGCAGCTCCGCGTCGCCAACGTCGCGCACACCAACCTGCACGAGCCTGCCGATCGCGCCGATCTTCGTCATCACGTTGTGGAAGATCGAGGCGTGCGAGAAGGTGAAGCCCTCGTACGCATCGCGCAGATCCGCGTGCGCGTCGAGGTGCAGGATCCCGAGCCCCGGGCAGCGTTCGGCATAGGCCCGAATCGCTCCGAACGGGACCGAGTGGTCGCCGCCGAGGACGACCGCCATCTTCCCCTCGTCGAGCAGCGCACCGGCCGTCTCGTAGACCCACGCGTTCACGCGCGCGGAGATCCGGTTGATCGCTCCGACTCTGCTGCGCCCGATCTTCTTCGCGTCGGCATTCCAGCGCACGATCTGCCGCGGAATCGGAAGCATGGCGATCCCGGCCTCATACGGGCGCCCCGTCTCGTGATCGTGCAGATCGACCTGCCTGGACGCCGCGAGCACTGCCGCCGGTCCGCGCGAAGTCCCGCCGCCGTACGAGGTTGTCGCTTCGAAAGGGACGGGGATGATGACCACCTTCGCCTCGGCGGGAGTGAAGGGGAGGCCGTAGATGCCGGATTTCGGTCGGGCGGGGGCGTCGGGATCGAACGCTTTCAATCCAGATCCATCGGATTGATGTAGGGCTTGTCCTTGTCGGCGCGCTCCAGCGCCTCCTTGAACTTCTCTTCGAGGATGCGGCTGCGGTCCTTCTGGCTCTCCATCTCCTTCTCGAACCGTTTCGCGATCTCGGTCTTCTGCTCCTGCAGCCCGGAGACCATCGCCTCGAGCGACTGCGACGACTTCCGCTCCTTCGCCTTGTGCATCAGCACTTCGCCGGAGATGCGGTCGATGACGATCTGGGCGTCGCAGCAGGGGCAGGTAATCTCGAAGTTCTTCGCCACGGGATCATTCTAGCGCCTGGGCGAGGTCATCGACCAGGTCCTGGAAGTGCTCCAGCCCGACCGAGAGGCGCAGCAGGTTCTGCGGTGTGTTCGAGCCCGGTCCCTCGCTCGATGCGCGGTGCTCGATGAGGCTCTCCACGCCGCCGAGCGACGTAGCCCGGGTGAAGACGCGCGTCTTCGCCGCGACCCCCAGCGCCTCCTCCCGCCCACCCCGTACCAGAAACGAGATCATGCCGCCGAAGTCCGACATCTGCCGCCGTGCAATCTCGTGTCCGGGGTGGGAAGGCAGTCCCGGATAGTGGACGCTCTCGACGCGCGGATGCTTCGACAGGAACTGCGCGACGGCGCGTGCGTTCTCGCAATGGACGCGCATCCGCGGTGCGAGCGAGCGGATCCCGCGCAGCACGAGCCAGGAATTGAACGGCGAGAGCACTCCGCCGATGATCTCGCGCACATGCTCGACTCGCTGCACGAGCTCGCCGCGGCTGCGGAATGCGAGCGATCCGCCCTGCACGTCGCTGTGCCCTCCGAGGTACTTGGTCATGGAATGCATCGTGACGTCCGCGCCCAGCTCGATCGAGCGCTGCAACGCGGGAGTGGCGAAGGTGTCGTCGGCAATCAGCAACCCGCCTGCATCGTGCGCGATCGAGGCCAGTCCCGCGATGTCGACGATCTTCATCAGTGGATTCGAAGGCGACTCGCACCAGATCGCCACGGTGTCCGGCCGGACGGCGGCACGGACGGCGCCGAGGTCCTCCAGGGCCACGAGCGCGGAAGTCAGCCCCCAGCGCGGAAAAAACTCCGCGGCGAGCGTCCGGAGCGCGTAATAGCCGTCCGCGGGAAGAAGCACGTGCCCGCCCGGCAGGGCCTGAAACAGCGCAGACGCCGCCGCCATCCCCGACCCGAACACCAGCGCGCTCTCCGCGGAATCGATTGCCGCCAGCGCTTCTTCCAGTCGAGTCTGCGTCGGGCTGTGGTCGCGGATGTAGCTGTAGCCGTGCAGCGGCTGCCCGTCACGCGCGCTCCGTTCAAAGGTCGTCGACAGATGGATCGGCGGAGCGACCGCTCCCGTGCCAGGATCGGAATCTCCTCCCGCATGAACCGCTTTTGTTTCGAAACGCATTCGGGGAGGATACCGTAGGGCAGACGAACGGCATGGGACGCATCCACCTCGGCTCGATTCTCGGGACCACGATCACGCTCGACTTCAGCTTTCTGCTGGTCGTCGCCTTCTTCGTGGTGACCGACGTGCAGCGCGCGGGCATGCGCTACGCGCTGCTGTGGATCCCGGTCCTGTTCCTCAGCGTGCTCCTGCACGAACTGGCGCACGCCGGGACGATCGGCGCGTTCGGCTTCGGTCCCAGTCAGATCGTCCTGGAGGGAATCGGCGGGGTCACCATCAACCAGCGCAAGGCCCGGCCGTGGCAGGACCTGATCATCAGCGCGGCGGGGCCGGTCTCGAGTTTCCTGCTGGCGTGGGGCATCGAGGCGCTGTTCGCCGCGACGCCGGGGCTGCGGCGCGACCCCTTCTTCTCCGCGCTGCTCCCGTTTCTGGCGCGCGCCAACATCTGGTGGGGAGTGCTGAACCTGCTGCCTGTCCTGCCGCTCGACGGCTACGGAGTGGTGCGCAACTTCCTGAGGATGATCCTGAGCGAGCGGACCGCATTCGTGATCGCCATCTGGATCTCGATGCTCGCCGGCGCGGCGCTGATCGTCCTGGCGTTGCTGAACCGCTACTTCCTCGGCGCGCTGCTACTCCTCTGGTTCGTCCGATCGAGTTTCCTGCAGTGGCAGCTCTTCCGTGGCTACCGCCGGCCGGACGATTGACGTAAATTCATCTAAAATAAGAGCACTTTTTAGGGAAATGACCCTACAACCCTCCGACCTCCCTTCGCCTCGCTTCGGCTTGGCGCGTGCGAAGCGTTCCTTCGCCACCTGGTTCCGTGAGCGGACCGGATCCGGCACGCGATCCCTGCGCACGGCGCTGGCCATGGCGCGCGCGCACCAGGAGGCGACGATCGACGGCATCCTGGTCGTGGCCGCCAATGGGGAGGTGTTGTCGTACAACCGGAAGTTCCTCGAGTTGTGGGAGATCCCAGAAACCGCGGCGGCGGCGAGAAACGACCGCGCGCTGCTCGAATACGCGGCGAAGAAGGTCGCCGATTGGGACGGCTTCATCGCGCTGGTGAAGCACCTGTACGACCATCCCGACGAGGTGCGCACCGACGATCCGGTCCCGCTCAAAGACGGCCGGACGCTGATCCGCGATTCGGTCCCCATCGTGGCGGACGGCAGGTACGCCGGCCGGGCATGGCATTTCCGCGACGTCACCGAGGCGCGGCGGAACGAGACGATGCAGAAGGCGCTGTTCCGCATCGCCCAGATGAGCCGGGAGACGAAGGACCTGGTGGAGTTCTACCGCGACATCCACGAGACGGTCGGCACGCTGATGGACGCCACGAACTTCTACATCGCCGAGTACGACGCGGCGCGCGACATCCTGACGTTCCCCTACTTCGTCGATGAGTACGATGCCGCGCCGGAAGGACGCCAGCCGGGCCGCGGCTGCACTTCGTACGTCCTGCGGACGGGGCAGCCGCTGCTGGCCACGCCAGAGGAATTCCGCCGTCTCGAGGCGGAAGGGGAGATCGATCTGGTGGGCCACCGCTCCGTCGACTGGCTCGGCGTCCCGCTGAAGACGGGCGACCACACGTGGGGAGTCATCGGCGTACAGACCTACGAGACTTCGAAACGATTGAGTCCTCGCCACAAGGAGATCCTGGTGTTCGTGGCGCAGCAGGTCGCATGGGCCATCGACCAGAAGCGCCAGGAATCGGCGTTGCGGGAAAACGAGCGCCGGTACCGCCAGATGTTCGAGAACAACCGTGCCGTGCAGATCATCCTCGATCCGGACGACGGCGCGATCATCGACGCCAACATCGCCGCCGCGGAGTTCTACGGCTGGAGCGTCGACGAGCTCCGCTCGATGCGCATCTGGGACATCAACACGCTCGACGAGCGGCAGATCCGCGAGGAGATGGACCGCGCCGCGCGCCAGCAGCGGACCTATTTCGTGTTCCAGCATCGCACGCGGGACGGACGGATCCGTGAGGTCGAGGTCCATTCCGGCCCGGTGGAGATCGGGGGCCGCCGGTATCTCTATTCGATCCTCCACGACGTGACGGAGCGGCTGCGGGCGGAGAGCGCGCTGCTGAACTCCGAGGAGAAGTATCGGGACATCTTCAACTATGCGTCCGTGGGCATCTATCAGTCGACGCGCGACGGACGGCTGGTCACTGCGAATGCCACCCTGGCGCGGATCCTGGGCTACGACTCAGTGGACGAACTCCTGAAGCTGCGCCTCGACGAGGACATCTACTTCGATGCCGCGGAGCGCGAGCGTTACGTCACGAAGCACACCGACGGCGCCGACGTGCAGATCCTCTGGCGAAAGAAGGACGGGGCGCCGATCTGGGTGCAGCTCAACGCACACGCCATCCAATCGGCGAACGAGGAGCTGCTCTTCGAAGGGTTCGTATACGACATCACGGAGCGGAAGCTCGCCGAGCAGCAGCTGGCCTCGGCCAACGCGCAGCGCAAGGCGGTGCTCGATGCCGCCACGCGCATCGCCATCATCGCCACCGACGCCGAGGGGATCATCACCGTGTTCAACTCCGGCGCGGAGCGGATGCTCGGATACACGGCGGCGGAAGTCATCGGAACGCGGTCCATCGTCGACCTGCACCGCCCCGAAGAGCTCGACGATCATGCCGCGCGGCTGCTGAACGAATTCGGCACGCGTCTGTCCGGGTTCGACATCCTCGCGCACCGCGCCGACCGCGAGGGGCTCGAAGAGCGGGAATGGACGTACGTGAAAAAGAACGGCGGCGCCATCACCGTGCTGCTCTCGGTCACGGCGCTGCGCCGCGACGACGGATGGCTGACCGGCTTCCTGCACGTGGCCAACGACGTCACCGAGCGGAAGCAGGCCGAGGAGACGCTGCGCAAACAGTCGGCAGCCATGACGGCCTCGATGGACGGCATCGGCATCGTCAACGAGCGCCTCGAATTCACCGTGGTCAACGACGCGCTGGCGCGCCTGCACGGATTCCCCGATCCCGAATCGCTGATTGGCCGGCCGCTGCACGTCCTCTACGAGCCGCTGACCTACGAGCGATTCACGAGCACCATCCTGCCGATCGTCCACCAGCGCGGGCGGTGGCGCGGCGAGGCCAACGGCCTCCGCCACGACGGGCTCACCTTCCCGCAGGAGATCTCCATCAGCGCCATCGAGGGCGGCGGCCTGGTCTGCGTCATCCGCGACATCACCGAACGGACGTATGCCGAGGAGCAGATCAAACACCTCGCTTATCACGATGCGCTGACCGGCCTGCCGAACCGGCTGCTGTTCAAGGACCGCCTGACCGTGGCCATTTCGCACGCCCAGCGGGAGCGGAGCAAGCTCGCGGTGCTCTTCCTGGACCTCGATCGCTTCAAAGTGATCAACGATTCGCTGGGCCACAACATCGGCGATCAGCTCCTGCAGGCGGTCGCGGCGCGCGTGCAGTCGTGCGTTCGCGAGAGCGACACCGTCGCACGCCTCGGAGGAGACGAGTTCACCGTCCTCCTCCCCCACCTCCCGCTCGGCGAGGATGCCGCGCTCGTCGCCCAGAAGATCATCGATGCCGTTCGCTATCCGTTCCACATCGAAGGACGGGAGTTCTTCATGACCACGAGCATCGGCATCAGCCTCTATCCCGACGACGGCGTCGACGCCGAGGCGCTGATCAAGAACTCCGATACCGCCATGTACCAGGCGAAGGAACAGGGGCGCGACAACTACCAGCTCTTCAACGCCTTCATCAACGCCAAGGCGCTGCAGCGCATCGCCCTGGAGCACGGCCTGCGCAAGGCGCTCGGCAACCAGGAGCTCGCGGTCCACTATCAGCCGATCTTCGATTTCCGCACCGGACGCATCAGCGGAATGGAGGCCCTGCTGCGCTGGAACCATCCCACGCTGGGAATGATCCCGCCGGCGGTCTTCATCCCGCTGGCCGAGGCCACCGGCGTGATGATCCCCATCGGCACGTGGGCGGCGCGGACTGCATGCGCGCAGGCGAAGGCCTGGCACGACGCGGGCTTCCGCTCGCTTTCGCTCGCCGTGAATCTCTCGGTCTGTCAGCTGCAGCAGCCCGACCTCGTGCAGCGCGTCCGGGAGATCCTCGAAGATACCGGGCTCCCTCCCCGCCTGCTCGAGCTGGAGATCACCGAGAGCGGAGCGATGCAGAGCCCGGAGAACAGCGTGCGCACGCTGTATGAGCTGAAGAAGCTCGGCATCCGCATTTCGCTCGACGATTTCGGCACCGGACATTCGTCGCTGAGCTATCTGAAGCGCTTCCCGATCGACACGCTGAAGATCGACCAGTCGTTCGTCCGCGACATCACGCACGACTCCGACACCGCGGCGATCGTGACGGCAATCGTGGCCATGGCCCACAGCCTGCGCCTGAAAGTCATCGCCGAGGGAGTGGAGTTCACCGAGCAGGCGACGTTCCTCAAACGCCACGGATGCGACCAGATGCAGGGCTATCTGATCAAGGCCCCCGTCCCCACCGAGCGCTTCGTCGAGTTGCTGACGAACTCCGAAGAGGGCGACGTGACATTGCGGCGGTTCGCGGAACCGTCGTGAGGCCGGAACGCTGACGCCGCACGCCTCCCCTGTGGTACCGTCGCCCGCCGGATCGATGGAACCGGCACCGGAGCAGAGCACCCGTCGATATCTCCTGACCCTGTCCGTCGGCGCGCTGGGCGTGGTCTATGGCGACATCGGCACCAGTCCGCTGTACGCGTTGCGCGAATGCTTCCGGCCGGAACACGGCGTGGCGCCGACGCATGAGAACGTCCTGGGGACGCTCTCGCTGATCGTCTGGTCGCTGATCATCATCATCTCGATCAAGTACCTGGCGCTGGTGATGCGCGCCGACAACCGCGGAGAGGGCGGCATCCTGGCGCTCATGTCGCTGGTCGGCACGCGGCGCTCCCGCAGCACCGCGCAGTTCGTGCTCGTCAGCCTCGGCCTCTTCGGCGCGGCGCTGCTCTACGGCGACGGCATGATCACCCCGGCGATCTCCGTGCTCAGCGCCGTCGAGGGGCTCGAAGTGGCCACGCCGGTTTTCGCCCCCTTCGTCGTGCCGATTACCGTCGGCGTCCTGGTGATCCTCTTCTCGCTGCAGCGCCACGGCACGGCGCGCGTCGGCGCGATGTTCGGCCCGGTGATGTTGCTGTGGTTTCTCGTGCTGGCGGTGCTCGGCGCGGCGCACATCATCCAGGAGCCGCACGTGCTCGCGGCCATCAATCCGTGGCACGGAGCGAACTTCTTCATCGTCAACCGCGGACGGGGCTTCCTGGTCCTCGGCGCCGTCTTTCTCGTCGTCACCGGCGGTGAAGCGCTCTACGCCGACATGGGACACTTCGGGGCGCGTCCGATCCGCATCGCCTGGTTCGCCGTCGTCTTCCCCGCGCTGCTGCTCAACTACTTCGGCCAGGGCGCGCTGCTTCTGCACCACCCCCGTGGGACGGCCAATCCGTTCTTCCTCCTCGCCCCGGACTGGGCCCGGATTCCGCTCGTGATCCTGGCGACCATCGCCGCGGTCATCGCCTCGCAGGCGGTGATCTCCGGTGCCTTCTCCCTGACGCGCCAGGCCGTGCAGCTCGGCTATGCCCCGCGCCTGCTGATCCGTCACACGTCGGCGCGCGAGATCGGGCAGATTTACATCCCCTCGGTCAACCGCGTGCTGATGATCTGCGCCATCGGCCTGGTCATCGCCTTCCGCGCCTCGACCAACCTCGCCGCGGCGTATGGAGTGGCCGTCACGGCGACCATGGGCATCACCACGGCGCTGCTCGCCACGCTCGAATACGAGGTGTGGCGCTGGAGGCTCGCGCTGGTGATCTCCGTGAGCGTGCCGCTGCTGTTCATCGACCTCGCCTTCTTCGGAGCGAACATCGTCAAGGTCGCCGACGGCGGATGGTTCCCGCTCGCCGTCGGGCTCAGCGTCTACACGATGATGACCACCTGGCACACGGGACGGCGCATCCTCAACCGGCATCTGACCGAGCAGGCGCTCTCGATCGACGATTTCCTCCGCGACCTGTCGAACAAGGTGATCCCGCGCGTCCCGGGGACGGCCATCTTCATGACCCGCAACGAACGCGGGATCCCCACGACCCTGCTGCACAACCTGAAGCACAACAAGGTCGTGCACAACAAGGTGGTCCTGCTGACGGTCGAGGTGGAAGAGATTGCCAGAGTCCCCGAGGAGCAGCGGTACGAGTGGAAGGAACTCGGCTACGGCATCTACCGGCTGCTCGTGCGCTACGGGTTCATCGAAGACCCCGACCTTCCGACGCTGCTCTCCACGGTGAAGGGTCCGGTGACCTTCTCGCCGATGTCGACGAGTTACTTCCTGGGCCGCGAGACGCTGATCGCCACGCGCGCGCCGGGCATGGCCCTCTGGCGCGACCACCTGTTCGCCTGGATGATGCGGAACGCGAGCAGCGCGTCGCAGTACTTCGCCCTTCCCCCGAATCAGGTGATCGAGCTGGGGGCGCAGATCGAGATCTGATCTGGAATATCGCCAGCGCGTTCAGAGGTTTGGGCTTGCCGCATGCAGGCCAACGATTTACGCAAAGGGTGGGTCGTCGTCTTCAACGGGGACCTCTGCAGAATCCTCGATTTTCATCACCACACTCCCGGCAACCTCCGCGCGATGGTGCAGGTCAAGCTTCGCAACCTGCGCACCGGCAACCAATTCGAGCACCGCTTCCGATCTCAGGACGAGGTCGAACAGGCGTTCATCACCGTGCATGAGATGGAGTACCTCTACTCCGACGGCCACGCGCACCACTTCATGAACACCGAAAACTTCGAGCAGGTCGAGATCAGCGAAGAAGACCTCGGCGACTCGAAGTCGTGGCTCTCGACCGGCGTGAAGCTGCAGGTGCAGTTCTACGACGGCCGGCCGATCGGGATCGAACTGCCGAAGACGGTCAAAGCCAAGATCGTCGAGACACAGCCGATGGTGAAGAGCTCCACGGCGTCCGCGTCGTACAAGCCGGCCACGCTCGAGAACGGCGTCGTCGTGCAGGTCCCTCCCTTCGTGGGCGAGGGCGAAGAGATCATCGTCGACCCGAGCGAGAACCGCTACATCGAACGCGCGCGGTAGTGCCCTCCGTCCACTTCCTCTGCCTCCGGTGCGACGCGCGGCTCGCGCGCGAGGCGGGAGAGCCGGCGGCCCCCTGTGACCGCTGCGGGGAACCGAACGAGGTGACCGCTCCTCCTCCCGGCGCGCTCATCGAGCACTGCGCCGCCTGCGCGCACGACCAGCTCTACTTTCAGAAAGACTTCAACCGCAAGACGGGGATCGCGCTCGTGGTCCTCGGATCGGTCTTCGTGCCGTGGACCTACGGGCTCTCTCTGCTCGGCGTGACCATTCTCGACTACATCGTCTGGCGCGTGGTCAAGGACGTGATCGTCTGTTATGCGTGCCAGGCCGTGCACCGCGGATATCCGCCGAATCCCGCGATCAAGCCCTTCGATCTCGTGATCCACGACCGTCATGTCTACGGCGCGGCGCCCCCCGGCGCGGAGGAAGGACACGAATGAACGGCACCGTTGGTGCAGCATCCTCGCGCATGAAGACCGAAACGATCCGCGCCGACGAGAGCGGCACATTTCAGCTCGGTGGAGACCTTCCCGTGCATCGCCTCGGCTTCGGCGCGATGCGCCTGACGGGAAAGGGAATCTGGGGAGCGCCCAAGGACCGGCGCGAATGCGTGGCGGTGCTCCGCCGCGCGGTGGAGCTCGGCGTCGACTTCATCGACACGGCGGAGTCGTACGGCCCGCATGTGAGCGAGGAGATCATCGCCGAAGCGCTGCATCCGTATCCGAAGGGGATGGTCATCGCCACGAAAGGCGGGCTCGATCGGCCCGGGCCGGACGGGTGGGAGCCGAACGGACGGACGGAGCGGCTGCGCGAGGAGCTCGAAGGAAGCCTGCGGCGGTTGAAGCTGGATCGGATCCCGCTGTGGCAGCTTCACCGGATCGACCCGAACGTGCCGGAAGAAGATCAGTTCGCCGCCCTGCAGCAGTTCCAGCGCGAAGGAAAGATCCTCCACGTCGGCCTGTCGGAGGTCGAGGTCGGACAGATCGAGCGGGCCAGGAAGGTCGTGCCGATCGCCTCGGTGCAGAACCGCTACAACCTGATCGACCAGACGTGGGACGCCGTGCTCAGCTATTGCGAGGGGGAGAAGATCGGATTCATTCCGTGGTTCCCCCTGCAGACAGGCAAGCTGGCGAGTGAGCGGACCGGCGCACTGGGAACGATCTCCAGCACGCACGGCGCGACGCCGGCGCAGATCGCACTCGCCTGGCTTCTGCACCGCTCGCCGGTCATGCTCCCCATCCCCGGGACGTCGAAGGTACGGCACCTGGAGGAGAACGTGGCCGCCGCCGCGATCCGCCTGTCGGACGAGGAGGTCGCGGCCATCACCGCCGCCGGGCATCAGGCGCAGGAAGGCAAGTACGGGCATTAGCGCCGTTCACACTGGCAGGTGGGCGACAGCGGCGAGCCATCCGCCGAGCACCTCGCCGATGACCACGGCGACGACATCGACGTAGAGGATTCCCGTGGCGGCCATCGTGGAGCGGATCTTCACCGTCCCCCAGACCATCGGGTAGAGAGCCAGCGGGCCGATCAGTCCCCATCCGGCGCGCATCCAGAAGAAGATCCCTTCCCGGATGGCGATCGACTGCCATGCTCCGGGCATGGCCAGCGCGGCGACGACGATGCCGCTGCGCACCAGCGCGGCACAGAGCGTGGCCACCGCCAGCCGTTTGAGCGGATCGATGCTCATCCCGCGCACGACGAGATACCAGTGCCCGAGCAGCATCGCGTCGTTCACGCTGCCGAGGAGTGCGATGCTGGAAAGCGCGCCGGCGATGCTCCAGGGCAGGGAAGCTCCGGTCGACGCGTGCCACTGCCACACCGCGGCGCCGAGCCACGCGAGGCCGAGCAGCACCGCCGGAACGCGGAAGACCAGGCGCTTGGGATAGCGGAGCGTCACGTAGACAATCGCGGTGAGCGCCGCGACCACGGCGCCGGCGATGGCCATGCGTCCCGCGAGTGCGAGCGCGATCGCGGCGGCGGCAGCGAGCGCGCCGCTGACGATGAGGATCAGCCGGTAAAACTTCACGCCGGCATTGCGGCGGCCGATCAGGGGCAGAAAGAGATAGAGCCCCGCGCCGGTGTCGATCAGAAAGAGCGCGAGCAGCAACTAGCGCACCGCCTCGCTGGCGCGCGTGAACCGGAACCCTTCGCGCCGCAGTTCCGGCACATCGGCCAGCAGGACCCGGATTGTCGACGGATACATGTGTCCGATCCCGACGGCGACGCCGTGCTCCTCCGCGTCGTGCGCGAGCTGCTGCAGTTGCCGCCGCACCGCGACGTCCGTCTCCACGTCATCGAGAAAGACGTTGCGCGCCGCCGTCCGCACGCGCATCTCCCGCGCCACCGCTTCGGCCACTGAGGTGCCGGTGGTACGCGAATCGATGAAGTACATGCCCGCGGGAAGCGCGCCGAGCACCGATTCCATCACCCGGCGGTCGGCGGTGGCCCGCGACCCCATGTGGTTGTTGACGCCGCTGGCGTACGGTACGGCACGCAGGCTGGCGCGCGTGGTCTTCGCGATCTGCACGTCGGACATGGAAGTCAGGACCGCTCCCGGCCCCGGC
>Ga0075276_10000191_pt1 | contig 18137 bp, 14 predicted proteins | sample SF_Rice_5C_80N_4_FD_69770 | JGI IMG/M metagenome (GOLD analysis project Ga0075276, IMG submission 69770) | Rice paddy soil microbial communities from Twitchell Island, California, USA - SF_Rice_5C_80N_405 | ecosystem: Environmental > Terrestrial > Soil > Paddy field/soil | place: USA: Twitchell... | reverse complement strand
GCGTAAGCTCGATGTTGTGGCTAATGTAAGGTTTTTCGCGCACCAGCTCATTTGGTTTGACAATGAAGCTATTGACGTACCATCCGGCTGCCTGAAATACCAGATAACAGACAGCGGCCGGGGCTACGGCTGCGATCAGCCAGCGCCCACGCTGCGCCCACACCGCATTGGCCAGCGCAATACCCACCCCGGCGAGCAGCGCAATACACACCACTAGCAGACCCGGAAGCAGCACATGCGCATCGGTGTAGGTCACACCGCTGAAGATGGTGTGTGCCTCCACCAGCTTGTCAAAGCGTCCCAGGTATACCTGCAGGGCAAGCAGCAGCAGCAGGAAGGCAAAGGCGAGCGAGAGCCCCCGCCACGATAACGGCCGGTAGGTGCCACGACTTCTCTCCAGCGCGCGGGTACCGCCGGCCACAATTACAAAGAAGACTGCGACCAGGCAAATGATCACGGCCAGCAGCATCAGCCATCCCGCAATCAACTCCCACACTGGCAGCGTGAACAGGTAAAAGCTCAGTGGTCGGCCGAAGATTGGGTCCCCGATGGGAGCGGTCCGCGGTGCATACCAGTAGAGCGCCAATGTGGGCCACTGCGCCATCATGACCGCGCCGCTGGCCAGAGCGATCAATAGCGAGGCGGCGATGGCGATGAGGCGAAGAATCGGCTCTACCGGCAGTCGCAGCGGCTGCCCGCCGATCCAGATGGTATGCCCGATGGGCAAATCGGTGAGGTAGGCCCACTGCAGGCCTAGAAATGTTCCATACAGAATGGCGAATGTGGCCGCGGCAAAAGCCAGGAAAACCACCGACTGAATACTCAGCGTCTTCCAGAATACGTCGCCATAACCCAGCGAACCGAACCAGAGCGCGTCAATGTAATAGGAAAGCCAGGTCCGGCCACCCAGCAGAACAAGGGCAACCACGGCGAGAGCCACCAACAACCAGCGGGGGCGCCGCGAAGGACGGACCGGCGGGCGCACCGGCGGCCAACCGCTAGACCTGTGCATCATTCACCTTCATATTTTCCGGGCATCTCTTGATATTACAGCACCTCCCCTTCACCCACCTTGCGTGCCGCCTGCAGGTCAATTCCCAACTGTTCCGCCTTTTTGTACAAGTGACTGCGCTCCAGGCCCAGGGCTTTCGCCGTATTAGTCACGTGAAACTGGTTGCGCTTTAACTCGGCCAGGATGATCCCGCGTTCAAAATCCTCCACTCGCTCAGAAAGCGTACCGGAGGCGCGCGCCGGCACAGGCCCGCCCTGCAGCTTAGGCATGGCCAATTGCACGCAGTTCAGGTCAATGCTGCCGTCCGCTGAAAGCAGAATCATACGCTCTACCAGGTTGCGCAACTCGCGCACATTCCCTGGCCAGTAATAATTCTGCAGCGCTTCCACCGCTTCCGGCGTGAAGCGCGCTTCCTTCCAGCCATTCTGCGCGCATACCTGACGCAGGAAATGTTCAATCAGAACGGGAATATCATCCCTGCGTTCGCGCAGCGGCGGCAACAATAACGGAAACACGTAAATCCGATGGAACAGGTCCTGGCGGAATTTGCCTTGCCCCACCAGCGTCTCCAGGCTGCGGTGCGTGGCCACTACCACGCGCACGTCCACGGCGACGGCCTTGTCTCCGCCGATGCGCTCGATTTCGTTTTCTTCCAGCACGCGCAATAGCTTGGCCTGCATGGCCAGCGGCATATCTCCAATTTCGTCCAGAAACAGGGTACCGTGCTGCGCCTGCTCGAACTTGCCGATGTGCCGCCCGGCCGCTCCGGTGAATGATCCCTTTTCGTGGCCGAACAGCTCCGATTCGATCAGTTCGGCGGGAACGGCGGCGCAATTCACCGTCACAAACGGGCCGCCCCCGCGGGAACTGCGCTCGTGTAGCGTCCGCGCTACCAGTTCTTTTCCTGTTCCCGTCTCACCCAGAATGCAGACGCGCGTCTCACTGGCGGCCACCCGTTCCACTTGGGCCATCACCCGCCGCATGGCTTCGCCAGCCCACACCATCTCGTGCTTGCCCAGGCGCTGCCGCAGTTGCCGGTTTTCCGACTCCAGCCGTTGCAGCCGCAGCGCATTCTCCACCGTCAGCAGCAGCTTTTCCGTGGAAATGGGCTTTTCCAGGAAGTCAAGCGCGCCCAACCGGGTGGCCCGCACCGCCATCTCGATGTGCGCCTGACCCGACATCATGACCACCGGCGTGGTCACTCCTTGCGTCTTCAAATCTTCCAGCAGCGCCAGACCATCCTTTCCGGGCATGACCACGTCCGAAAGGATCAGGTCAAAGTCCTGCGCCTTGGCCAGTTCCAGCGCTTTGGCGGCGTTGTCGCACACCGTTGCCTCGTGTCCTGCCAGGCGAAAGGCGCGCGACAGCGAAGCCAGCGTATTGGCCTCGTCATCCACAATCAGGAGGTGTGCTTTGGCGGCCATGCTTGGTCCTTATCCTGAATTGGCGCTGAACTGCGCGGCTTCTTCCCGGCCCCGCGGCAGCTCGATAACAAATGTCGTGCCCTGCCCGGGCGCGCTCGTCACCGTTATCCTGCCCCGGTGGTCGCTCACCACCGACTGCACGATGGCCAGCCCCAACCCGGTGCCGTGCTCCTTGGTAGTGTAATAGGGCGTGAACAGGCGGCCGCATTCCTCTTTTGTCAAGCCGCTCCCCGTATCGCTTACCTCAATACAGACATTTTCGCCGTTGGACCGCGTGCGCAGGCTGAGCGTACCGCCGTTGGGCATGGCGTCAATCGCGTTCAACACCAGGTTGGCCAGCGCCCGGCGCAGCAGGTCCGGATCGGCTGCCATTTTGCCCAATTTGTCGTCGAGATGAAGGCTGGCGGCAATTGCCGGCTCTCCTTCCGCCGCCATCTGTGCCTGGTGGACCTGCAGCACGTTGCGTATGAGTTCGTTCAGGTCCACAGGTTGCAGCTGCGGCTGGGGCATTTTGGAAAATTCGCTGAAGCGGCTGATGATGGCCTTCAGATTTGCGATCTCGGCCAGCAGAGTGCTCGCGCTTTCGCGGAAAACCTCGTCAAACTGTTCGCCGCCGTGCTCCCGCGCTTTGAGCAGGTTCTCGACTGTAATCTGCAGCGGAAACAGCGGATTCTTCAATTCGTGGGCCAAGCGGCGCGCCAGTTCGCGCCAGGCCGCCACCCGCTCCGCCTGCACCAACCGCTCGCGCTGTTCCGTCAAATCCTGCGTCATTTGGTTGAAAGCATTGGCCATCTCGCCCAGCTCATCGTCTGAGTCCACTTGTATCCGCGCCTGCCAGTTGCCTGCCACCACTTCGCCCGCCGCCTTCGCCAGCCGTTCCACCGGTCGCGTGACCCGGGCCGCCATCCAACTGCTCAGGATGATTGCCAGCACCAGCGCAAGGCTGGCAACCAGCAGCGCCGTGGAGCGGATCCGCGATTCCACGGCAACCAGTGCTCTCCTGGAATTCCCCACCAGCAGCATTCCCAGCACATCGCCCTGTTCGCTCTTCAGCGGGATAGCGTCAACACTCTCGCTCTCGGCAGGGTCCGCGGACCAGTTCACCACCGTGCTTTGCTCTGCCCCCGTGGCCTGAACCCGGTCCACCAGTGGCTCCAGCTTGTCCGCCCCCTGTACTGTTCCAGCCGCGGCCAGCAACGACGTCGGGGAATAGTTGCCGCCGGCGCTGGTATACAGCATGGCGCGTGTTCCCGCGGGCAGCTCCAGCGTCGCCAGGAATTCCTGGTCCAGCCGGCGCCCGCCGATCACGTACAACGGCTTGTCCCCTACCCGGATCTCTCGAATCGCGAACAGTCCCAGCACCGTGCTGTTGGGAAGCTCTTCGCGTTTAAGAAACGAATTGGCAGAGCGGGCCAGAGCCAGGTTGGCCAGCAGCGGCTCTTTGTAGCCGAATTTCGCCGGCCATTGCGCCGAGGAGATGATGCTGCCGCCTCCATCGGCAAATTCCAGGAAATCCAGCTGCTGCGCCTTGGCTTCCACCCCCGCCTGGTTGACGTAGGCGCCTGCATCCGCGGGCTGCCGGTCCAACTCGAGCGCCATGCGGCTGGCCGGTTCGCTGCCCGCTATGGCTTCCACCCGGTCCGCTACCTCCTGCCCCCGGCGGTTGAATTCCCGGTGAAACTGCGCTACCAGCGCCCTCGTTCGCTCCTGCTCCGACTGCTCGAAGGCGCGCCTGGTTATCACCGAGACTGCCCAGGCCACGACTGCGACCGCAAGAAACACGGTCAGGGTGAACATGAGCAGCAGCTTACGGCGGAAGCTCACAGCCTGCTCCCGCTCAGCCACACGTCTGCCAGTCGGTAGTCGCCGAACAGGTCAGTGCGCCAGCCCTGCACGCCCGGCCCGATTGCGGAAGCTTGCGGCACATGAGCCAGCGGAATGATGCGGCCCGACTGCAACAACTCCTTTTCCCGGGCATAGAGCTCTTCGGCCGACGTTCCCTGAAACTGCGGGACAGCCAGACCAGCGGCCGTGGCCACCGCTTGCAGCGCAAGTTGCGGCTGCGGTGAAGCCAAGGGAATCCGCAGCAGGCGCGCATCGGCGTTGGCGGTCGAAGCCGCCGTCTGCAGCCGGATGCCCACATCGCGCGCATTCAGCGCCACCCGCTCTGCAATCAACTGGTTGGCTGGGTCGCTCGCGTCGTACGAGAGCGTCATGGCGCCCGCCATGGCCGTTGCCGTCACATCTCCAGAACGCTGGCCTGTTTGCGCAAAAAGCATGGCATAACCCGTCATCCAGTTGGGCAGAATCGCCTCGGCTGCCTCTCCCTGCCCCTGCAGCAGTACGTTTACGATGGAAGCGCGGTCAATGCCGGCGGAGAGCGCCTGCCGCAGCCGCGCCTCCTCAGCGGACTCCGCCCCGCTCGTGAAAGCCAGGACAATAAGTTCGTTGGGAGCTGATTCCACAATGGTCCGGCCAGACAAGCCGGCGCGGCGCACCTGCTCAGGAGCTACTTCCACCACGTCCGCTTTGCCCAGTTCCAGCGTAATCAACTGCTGCCGCCAGTTCTGCCCCAGCGAGGCAACCACGGAATCCACAAACGGTCGCCCTCCCCAATAATCCTCATTCGCAGCCAACACCAGGGTTCTTCCCGGCTGAAATTGGCTGATCTGAAAAGGGCCCGTGCCCAGGAGCCTGCTGCCGGCGTGCCGGGCAATTCCGTTCCGCGGCAGAGCCAGTTCCGCCGGTAACTGGGGATCGGGAGCCGTGGTCTCGATTACCACGGAGTCTCCGTTCGCGCTCACCGTCCACGCCGGGTTGGCCGCGCGCAGCGAAGCTGCAACCGCATCTGCGGTCAGCGGCGCGCCATCGTGAAAGTTCACTCCCGGCCGCAACCAGAACTGCCAGCGTTGGTTCCCCACGCCGGGCTCCCAGCGCGCAGCCAAATGCGGCTGCAGCCGGCCGTGGGCATCGAACCGCGTCAGTCCCTCGAAAATGAGGGGGGAAATCGGCTTGCCTTGCGCCACATTCAATTGGGCCGGGTCGAGCGAAAGCGGCGCCTCGCGCAACACGATGCGCACAGTGCCGCCGTAATGTGGCCGCGCCGCCGCCTCCGTCCCGCCGGCCAGCGCCACGATGCTACTGATGACAAGCAACGTCCAGGCTGTACGCCTCATATTTCCCCGAGTCTGGATTGCGTTCCACCGCCACTGCGCCGCCATCGTCCTTGCTCCACAACGCGTTCAGGGGACCGTTGAATTCTGTTGCAATTCCCACGGACTCCGGCTCACGATCGATCACCTCGTAAGCGCGCAAGCTGTCGCCGGTTTCGGTTCTGGCGGAAGCCAGAATCTGCCATCCCGAACCGCAACTGCTCTTCACTTCCGCGATCTCGCTGCCCCACGGCAGCTTCGGCGTAACATCATTGATTCCGTCCACCAGGTGCACCGAACCATCCACCGCCGCCAGCGCCCACAATACGTATTGCGCGCGCGGAAGTGCCGCCGCCGAATAGAAAGGCGCAAACGTGTTCTGCTTTCCGATGCCCGGCGCCACCACCCCGGTGAAGAAGTTCCGCGCCGGCGAAAAGAAGCCGCGCACTTCCGAGGAGCCCGCACCCAGCGGCCAGGGATCGTCGGCTTCATGGCAGGCCATGCTCAAGGGCGAACTCAGCACCGCCCCGCAAACCACTCCCGGCAGATACACGTCGAATAAATGCTCACGGTTGAAGACAATGCGCCCGCGCAGGTCGCGCGGCCAGGGACGCGCGTGCGTGATGGGGAACGCCTGCTCCGGCCGCCACTGGCCGCCTGCGCCGCTGAACAATGCAACCTTCTCCCCATCCAAAACCAGCAGGTGTTCGGGGTTGCCGCCCGGGAGCACGGTGGCATCGAGGATGGGACTCTGCTGCGACCAGAGCAAGGTGCGGTGAATGTTGAGCGGCGAACTCGGGCCGAAGCTGCCGGCCGTGCGCGCGCCCGGAACTGAAACCATGAGCACCTTTTCGTCGTCCCCGCCCTGATTCACCTGGGCAATCCACAGGTAGCTCTGCGCATTTTCCGAAAAGGTGACGCGCACGTTTGCCGCCTGGCCGCTCTCTACTATTTTGACACCGAGCACCGCCAGTTCGGCTGCCAGCGCGCCCCGCGCCTGCTCCACCTCTGCCGGGCGAAGCGAAGAACGGTTGTTTACCTCCAGCGCCACCGCTCCCGGCCCGGTTACCGCCGCAATTTTCTGGGCCAGGGAGCGGGCGGGCGCTCCCCATTCGGCGCCCAGTGCAACTGGAACTGTAAGGAGCAGTCCCATAGCCACGCCGAGCATCAGCGGCTTGCTGATTCGCAGGAACATGTGTGGATGCTGCGAATTATAAACCGCCATCACTCCCCCCTCTCGGAGTTCGTATTACCCGCCCTCCCGGGCGGCCCCTCCGCCGCCAGGCTTGGGGCCGCCCCCGCGAAAACTGCTACTGCGTGGGTGGATCATCGGGTGGCGCCGGCGCGGCATGGTTCCCCATGCTCAGACCGCGCAGCAGGTCATTGGCGAACATGAACTTGCCGTCAGCAGGCACTACCATGATCTGCAGCTTGTCCGATAGCTTTTCCGCAATGATCTTGTTGATGAGCAGTGGATTCCGTTTCAGCACCGCACCCTCGCTCTGCATCCGTTGCGTATCTGCCGCCGCGGTCAAACGAATGCGCTCCGCCTCGGCCTCCGCCAGCAGTTTGCGACGCTCCATCTCTGCCTTGCTGTCAATCACCTTAGCCTGCGCGTTCGCCTCCGCGTTCTGCACCGTGGCCTCTTTGCGCGCCTGCGACTCCAGCCTGGTCTGCTCGATCTGCTGCTTCTTCAGCGGCAGCAGGTATTTCATTGCATCCGCCTCGCCCTTGGCCTGCAGCACACGCACCTGCGCCTGCCCTTCCGCCTGCTTCACCTGCTGCGCCTTGATTGCCTCCGCTTCCAATTCGGCGATTCGCACCTGTTTCTGCTGAATCTCCGTCTCCACTCCCATGCGGTCGTTCTGCTGTTCCTTCAGCAACAAGTCCTCAAGCCCCTTGGCGTACTCCGGCGGCAACTGGATGTCGCGCAGCATCACTTCCTTCACCTCGATTCCGTCGGCCCCCAGCTTGCGCGTGATCGCCTCCGCGGCTCGCCTCCGCACCTCCTCCCGCTTGCTGGCGAATACCTCGCGCACCGTGTAATTGGGCACCAGCTCGCGCCATGTGCTGGCTACTACAGGCAGCACCAGTTCCTTTTCCACCGGTTGCGGCAGGTTGTTGAGAATATAATCCAGGCGCCGCGAGTCCAGGCGGTAGCGCACCGTAATGGCTAGCCCCAGCGTCAGCCCTTCCCTGGCCTGCACATTCATCAGTTCGGACCGCGCCGCACCGGTAGCCGGCTTGGCCGCACCAGCATGGTCTTCCGCCATTCCCGTGGTGAATAACTGGTCGCGCGTGTCGAACAGCACCACTCTGTCAACGAATGGACGGACCACGTGCGCCCCTGGGTAGAGCGTTCCCGCCAGCGTTCCCGATAACTGGCTGACGCGCACTCCCCCCATGCCCGCGGGCACCACTACCAAGCTCATAGCCACAAGTATGGGTGCCCAGGCCAAGAACGCCAGCCCTATGCTCACACGCCAGTGCGCTTCGCGTTCTTCGGGCGCCGTCTGCCCCGGCTGCAACTGCGCCAGCGCGCGCCGCGCCACCGCCATCAGGTAAAGGTCGTATCCCAGCACCACCGCCGCTGACCCGAACATCACGATTCCAACCGCCATCAGCACATACCTAATCAGCAACATACTCTTCCTCCTTCCGCCTCTGTTCTGACCTCTGCGCGTGGGCTCGCGCGAACATCAGGCGAAAGATCCCGCCCATCAGCATCTCTTCCACCAGCAGCGCGATGGCTACGGAAAAAGTCACACCTGCCACCGCGAACACCGCCATCATTACGTTCTCCATTGCGCCCTCTCACTGACCTGCCGCCGGTTGCGCCGCGGCTGAAGCCTGCAAGGTCTCCGCCTCGCCGCCAAACACCCGCGCCGTTTCGGCATCACGTTCCGAGTGAATCTCTACCTGGTCGCCGATCCGCACCAGTTCGAAGAATTGCGCCATGTCGCGATTCTTCATGCGAATGCACCCATGTGAAGCCGCACGCCCGATGGAGCGCGGCTCGTTGGTGCCGTGAATTCCGTATCCCTTGCGGCTCAGGCCTACCCAGCGGGTCCCGATCGGACTCTCCTCGCTGGCAGGAATAACCACGTGCGGGTGGTAATAGGTGGGATTGGTGATGCGATTGACGATCTCAAATTCGCCGCTCGGGCTCGGGCTGGCCTCCGCTCCCACGGCCACGCGGTAAAGCTTCACCACTTTGCCGTCTTCCAGCAGCGCCAGCTTGCGGTCCGCAATGCTGACCAGTACCAGCCGCTTTCGCGCTGTCGCACTCGGCCTCGCTGTCCCCTCGGTTCCGGCGATGGTCTGCGATGAACCTGGCACCATCATCAGCGCCATCAACCCCAAAAAGAGGAGAACCTTTTCCGCTGCTTTCTTGATTCGACCCCGGCTAATGTCGCTCATCTTTGCCCTCAGCTGCTGACCTGCAGCAACAGAAATGGCAAGGGCGATGCCGTTCGTAGCCCTTTATTAATCAGCAGCTTGGGTCGGTTCGTCGGCGAGGAAGTGTGGCTTGATCAACACAGCGTGTCAGGCGAGACACGCCCATGGTTTTTAGAAATTAGGCTGTTTTCAGCTCTTCAGGTGAGGAAGGAGTTCCTTGAAAGAAGACGTGCCGGAGGACCGCAGCAATTCATAGATCATCATCTCCGTGGAGGAGATGACGGCGCCGGCATCGCGCATTCTGAGCAGCCCTATCTTCCAGTTCCACTCCGCCCGCGAACTCACCGCATCGGAGGCGACGTGCACAATGTAGCCCTGCTGCAGCGCCCCTAGCGCCGTCTGCATAACGCAAATGTGGGTCTCCATCCCGCAGAACAGGACGGTGTTGCGCCGGCCGGGCAAGCCTTTCAGCGCGGCAGTGAATTCCTGGCTGCCGAAACAGGAGAACTCCAGCTTGTCCATGGGCTTGGCCTCGGGCAGTAAGGAGGCGATCTCTGGTACCACATTGCCCAAGCCCTTGCAGTACTGAGTGGTCAGCAGCGTGGGAATGTGCAGAATTCCCGCCAGCCGGATGAGCAGCTGCGAGTTGCGCACCAGGCGCTCCTTTTCAAAAATGGGCGGCAGCAGCCTTTCTTGAATGTCTACCACGACCAGCGCACACTGGTCGGCCATCAGCGACTGGCGGGCGGCTTCGCTGAGCTCAGAAGGTGTGTTGAAGGTTTCCAGTGCGCTGCCCATAGTTGCTCCCGTTATGTGCGGCAATCCGCGTGTTGATATCCGCTATCTCCCCAGAGGCTATGATTTTATCGCTTCGTGCGCGTATATATGTAGTGGGCGTGGCTGCAGCTCCAATAAACCATTCCAGCCACCCTGGCCAGTGCACCAGCAAGATGCATCCTCCCTGTCGCAGCGCCAATCTAAATAACCGATCAAATAGTGAGCACGCGGGTTATGCACGTTTGCCGTTTACGGCTGGAGAGAGAACCGTTGTTTCCAAATTGGGGCTTGTAACCAGACTCAGCCGAACTACCTGACTGCTATTCCATTTTGTTCCCCCGGCAGGAGGCTGGTCCTGAGTTGATGGAGCGGGATACCCGATCCCGCAGGCGCCCTGCCTTAGGCAAACTGCGCCCTGAAAGGAGATGGACCGGTGTTTGAGGATAGCCTTATTGAATCGACGAACCGGATCAAGACCAGCCGTGGCAAAGCTACGGCAATGTCGTTCATCATTCAGATCGCGATTGTGAGCTTCCTGGTACTGATACCGCTGATTTTTGTGGAGGCATTACCGGCGAAGCAAATGGTGACCGAGCTGGCGGCGCCCCCGCCACCGCCGCCTCCTCCTCCACCGGCTTCGGCAGCCGTCGCCAAAGCGGCGCCGGTAGTGAAGGAGCAGCTCAATCCCAATGAGCTGCACACGCCCACTCAAATTCCCAAACAGATTGTGAAAACCCAGGAGGTGGCTTCGGCGGCGGCGCCCTCGAACGCTCCCCCGGCTATGGGCGGCGTTGTAGGCGGCGTGCCTGGAGGCGTCGCGGGAGGCCAGGTGGGCGGCGTACTGGGAGGAGTGCTCAATTCACCGGTGGCCGTGCCCAAAGTCCAATTAAAGCGGGTACGGGTTTCGCAGGGCGTCTCCCAGGGCTTGCTTACCCACAAGGTGGACCCGCAGTACCCGCCGCTGGCTAAACAGGCTCACATTCAGGGTACGGTGGTGCTGCATGCGGTGATCGGCAAAGACGGCCAAGTGCAGGGACTGCAGGTGGTAAGCGGACATCCAATGTTGTCGGCAGCTGCCATCAGTGCGGTAAAGCAATGGCGATATAAGCCGTACATGCTGAACGGCCAGCCCGTCGAAATTGACACCAACATAACGGTGAACTTCACACTGGCAGGAGCATAGTGCTCTGCGAAAGGCCGACGGGTGGCCAAACGGCCACCCGTTTTTTTGGCTCCCACAGAGCTGATCTGAAAACGGCGTGGCAACCCAGCCCCACAACGCCGGTTCTTTAACAACGTAGCGCTTTCATTGCGGTGGGGGTTTTCATGCTGAAAGATCTGCTGGAGCGCTGGCCCTTAATCCGACAGATTCGCACCGGAGCGGACGGAACCGGGCCCGAGGCCTGGTCGGAGCACACGCGCAATCTTGTTCCTAAAACTCAGGGAGCCGAGGTAACGCGCTCCATCTGCCCTTACTGTGGGGTAGGATGCGGGCAGCTCATCTTCCACAAAGACGGCAAACTGGTGTCCATAGAAGGCGACCCCGATTCTCCGATTTCGCGCGGGCGTCTATGCCCCAAGGGAGCCAACACGTTCGAGTTGCACACCCACCAAGGAAGATTGACCAAGGTACGCTATCGCGCACCCTACTCGGCCAAGTGGCAGGAACTCGACCTGGAGACGGCCATGGATATGGTCGCCGAACGGCTGTGGGAAAGTCGCGAGCACACCTTCATGGAGAAAAAAGATGGCGAGGTGGTGGCGCACACTACTGCCATATGCCACCTGGGCGGGGCGACGCTGGACAATGAGGAGAATTACCTGATCAAGAAGCTGTTCAGCGGCGGCCTGGGCATGGTGTGCATCAGCAACCAGGCGCGAATATGACACAGCTCCACGGTGCCCGGTCTGGGCACCTCTTTTGGACGCGGCGGGGCCACCACCGCGCAGCAGGACTTAAGCAACGCTGATGCCATCCTGATCATGGGATCAAACATGGCGGAGAACCACCCGGTGGGCTTCCAGTGGGTGATGGAGGCGCGGGAGCGCGGCGCCAAAATTATCCACGTGGACCCGCGGTTCAGCCGCACCTCCGCCATGGCCGACATCTGGGTGCCGCTGCGGGCAGGAACTGACATTTTATTCCTGGGCGGCATCATCAACTACGTTCTGCAGAACGACAAGTACTTCCATGAGTATGTGACCCACTACACCAACGCGCCCACCATTATTAATGACCAGTTCAAGGACACGGAGGATTTGGGCGGAGTATTCTCCGGCTTCGATCCCGAGTCCAAAGAATACAATCCGGCGACCTGGCTTTATGCCGGCTCAGACATCAAGAAGGCCGATGAATCGGCGACGCACGCGGCCTCCGGCGGTGGGCACGCGTTGCGCGGCAGCCCTGGCGGGGGACACGGGCACGACCGCGGCGGTGAAGTAGCGAATGAAAGCCAACAGCGGGACGACCGTACCCTGCAGAACCCGCGCTGCGTCTTCCAGATCCTGAAGCGGCACTTTGCCCGCTACACCCCGGAGATGATCGAGCAAAATTGCGGAATCCCCAAAGACGTATTCCTGAAGGTGGCGGCGGCGTTTGCCAGCGCGTCCGGGCCGGACAAAACGGCCGCCATTTGCTACGCGGTGGGCTGGACGCAGCATTCCAAAGGAGTTCAGATCATTCGTGCGGCCGCCGTTCTACAACTGCTGCTAGGCAACATCGGACGGCCCGGCGGCGGCATTCTGGCCTTGCGCGGGCACGCTTCCATCCAGGGCTCAACCGATATACCCACACTCTACGACATCCTGCCAGGCTATTTGCCCATGCCCTACTTCGAATCCGATTCTCACCGCTTCGAGCAGTACGTGAGTAAACACAGCAGCAAGGTCGGCCTGTGGGCGAATTTCGACAAGTACATCGTCAGCCTGCTTAAAGCCTGGTATGGCGACGCGGCGCAGGAAGGCAACAACTGGGGGTTCGATTGGCTGCCCCGGGTCACCGGCGACCACTCCCACTTCGGCTATTGGCTGGAGATGATGGACGGCCAGGTGGAAGGCCTGTTCGTCATGGGACAGAATCCGGCAGTTGGCGCGCCCAATGGCCGCTTGGAGCGGAAGGCACTGGCCAAGCTGAAATGGCTGGTGGTCCGCGACATGGTGGAAACGGAGACGGCATCATTCTGGTATGACTCACCGGAAGTGGAACGCGGCGAGCTAAGTCCCGAAAAGATCGGTACGGAAGTTTTCCTCTTTCCTGCCGCTGGCCAGGGTGAGAAGGACGGTATGTTCACCAACACGCAGCGCTTGCTGCAGTTCCATAACAAGGCGGTGGATCCGCCAGAAGACGCGCGCAGCGAGACCTGGTTTATGTATCACCTGGGCCGCCGGCTGAAGCAGAAGGCGGCAAAGTCTGCCCGGGGGCGCGATGCCGGACTGCGGGCGCTAACCTGGGATTATTCCACGCATGGAGTTCATGCCGAGCCCAGCGTGGAGGACATTGATGCCGAAATCAACGGCTTTACGCTGGCCGACCGCGCCCTGGTAGAAAATTTCGACGCGCTGCGCAATGACGGTTCCACTGCCTGCGGCTGCTGGATCTACTCCGGTTTCATGGCGAGCCGTAGTGAGAACAAAGCCAACAAACGCGAGTCCAACGACCTGCTGGGGCATGGCTGGGGATTCGCCTGGCCCAAAGATACGCGCATCATCTATAACCGTGCGTCAGCCCGTCCCGATGGCAAACCCTGGAGCGAGCGCAAGAAACTGGTGTGGTGGGACGAAGGGAAAAAGCAGTGGACGGGCACGGACACCCCCGACTTCCCCAAAACGAAGGCGCCCAGCGATCCCGGCAACGCCAAAGACAAAACCGGCCTGGACGCGCTCGCGGGCGATAAGCCATTCATCCTCCATCCCGACGGCTTAGGCTGGATCTGGGTGAGCAGCGGTCTGAAAGACGGGCCGCTGCCCACGCATTATGAGGCGCTCGAATCTCCGGTCCGCGATCCGCTGTATCCGGAGCACACGAGCAATCCGCCCGCAAAAAAGAAAGAGCGGCCTGACAATCCTTACGCCTTCACGCCCGACGATGAGCGCTTCCCCTTTGTACTCACGACGTACCGGCTCACCGAGCACCACACGGCTGGCGGGATGACGCGCACGCTGTCCCACCTGGCGGAGCTGCAGCCGGAACTGTTCACGGAGGTTTCCCCCGAACTGGCGGCGGATGTGGGTCTGGAGCACGGCGGCTGGGCCACCATCACCACGCCCCGCGGCATCATTGAGGCGCGTGTAATGGTAACCACGCGCATGCGGCCGCTGTGGATAGAGGGCCGCACCGTGCACCAGGTCGGCTTGCCTTATCACTGGGGCTACAAGGGAATGGTGAAGGGCGATATTGCCAATGATCTGCTGGCCATTTCGGAGGAGCCCAACGTTCGCATCATGGAAACCAAGGCCTTGGTGTGCAACATCCAGCCCGGCCGGCGTCCGCAGGGCGAGGCCGCTCTGGAGGAACTGCAGGCACAGATGCGGAGGGTGGCATGAACGCGAACATTCCTGACTTCTCCCTGCCCGGCTCAGATGGACGGGTCACCGCTTTCCTGACTGATTCCACCCTCTGCATCGGCTGCAAGGCCTGCGAGGTCGCGTGCAAAGAATGGAACGGGGTGGCGGAAGACGGCCTGAACTGGACTGGGTTTTCCTACGACAACACAGGGGCGGTGGGAGCTTCCACCTGGCGGCACGTGAAGTTCGTGGAGGGCGAGCCGCAGCCGGGGCTCGGCGGTGCCGCGGGCGAAGTGAATTCGTGGGGCTTTTCCTCCGATGTCTGCAAGCACTGCGAGCAGGCCGGCTGCCTCGAGGCTTGCCCCACCGGCTCCATTGTGCGCACCGAGTTTGGCGGCGTGTATGTTCAGCCCGACGTGTGCAACGGCTGCTCCTATTGCGTGGTTTCCTGCCCTTTCGGGGTGATTCAGAAGAACGAGTCCGACGGCCGCGCCTTCAAGTGCACTTTCTGTTATGACCGGCAAAAGGCAGGTTTGCCGCCGGCCTGCGCCAAGGCCTGCCCCACCGAATCCATCAAGTTCGGCGAACTCAGTGAGCTTCGCCTGGTGGCCCAGGAGCGGGTGAAGGAACTGCACAGCCGCGGCGTGCACGACGCTCAGATTTATGACCCGCAGGACACCAGCGTAGAAGGCATCCACGCCTTTTTCCTGGTGCGCGGCGACCCGCGAACCTACAACCTGCCACCCAAGCCGGAAGTGCCAACCATTCATCTGAAGGCTGCCTGGCGGGCGGCCGCATTCGGTTCTGCCGCGCTGGTCGCTGGTTCGCTGCTGGCCTTCCTTGCCACTCCCAAGGGTAGCGCCCGCCGTAAATCTGCCAGCAGGAGATACCGCCGATGAGCATGGAAGCGTTGCCGCAGCCGCCCGCATCCACCCCCGACCCCGCCCGTGAAGCCCGCCTGCTGCAACTGCGGCGGGAAGCCGAGACTGGCGGCCGGGTGAAAGGCCCGGGTGTGCATCCGCCGGGAGCGCCCTTTCCCAAAGCCTCGCCGGAAGACGGCTACTACGGCATTCCCATGCTGAAAGAGCCCCAGTGGAAGTGGGAGGTGCCGCTGTACTTTTTTGTAGGCGGGGCGGCGGGCTCGGCCGCGGTGGTCGGCGCCATGGCCAACTGGGTAGGCCGGGACCCTGAGCTGCGGCGCAATGCGCGGCTGGTGGCGGCGGCCGGGGCCATGATTTCGACCGGGCTCCTGGTAGCCGATTTGGGACGGCCGGAGCGCTTCCTGAACATGCTGCGCGTGTTCAAGAAACAAAGCGCCATGTCCGTGGGCGCCTGGACACTGGCGGCATTCAGCACTTTCTCCGGGGCCACTGCCTTCGCCGAGCTGGTAGCCGAGCGTTTCGATTTTGCGCCTGTACGCTTGCTGGGCCACATTTCCGAGGCATTTTCCGCCGCCCTCGGTCTTCCCTTTCACAACTATACCGGGGTGTTGATCGGGGCTACGGCTATACCCGTGTGGAACCGCAATGTCACTACTCTGCCCATCCACTTCGGTATGTCTGGGCTGAGCTCAGCGGTGGCGATTCTGGAACTGCTGGGTCATAACAGCGCCGCCCTTAATATGCTGGGAATTGCCGCGTCAGCTTTCGAGACCTATGAGGGCGTGCACCTGGAGCAGCGGCCGGAGGCGGCGCTGGAGCCGCTCAAACACGGCTTGAGCGGCTGGATCACGCGCCTGGGCGGGGTGCTCTCCGGGCCCGCGCCCCTCAGCTTGCGCCTGGCGGCACAAATCAGCGGTTCGCAAAAAATGCGCCGCGCGGCCTGCTGGTCGGCAATCGCCGGCTCCCTGCTGACTCGCTATGGCTGGATGCAGGCGGGGGCAGCTTCGGCGCGGGATTGGCGGTTGCCGCTGGAAATCCCTGAATCCGTACAGGAAGCTCCGGAATTGCAGTCGAAACCGGAATTGCCGCCAATGCGCGCATGGAAGAGGGCGTAGGGGTTGAAGTGGCGTTTATGGCGCGGGCGCCCTCGCCCGCGAAGGACCTGCTCCAGCAGTTTAGCTCTGTCGCGCTGGCACTTGCCGCCCAGCCACCCGGTGCTTAATGACCACCACTGTGCCGGCAACCGCGCCGGCCCCCGCCAGAAGCAGGACCAAGCCAGCGTGGACGCTGCGGGCTTGCGCAATCTGCCCCACAGCCCAGGGAAACATGGCCCCGCCGGCCAGCCCGATAGCGAAGATCACGCCGAATACGGTGCCGGCGTAGCGCCCGTATCGGTCGCCGACCATGGCCAGGCTGGTGGGATAGATGGGAGAAAGGGCAAACCCCGTGAAGCAGACGGCGGCCGCCAGCGCCGGAACTGAGCGAGCACCCAGCAAAATGGCACAGCCAGCCATCGCACCCAGAGCGCTCAGCAGCACCAGTTGCACATCGCGAAAATAGCGCAGCAGGCGGGTGGCGGAAAACCGGCCGAGCATCAGCCCAGCCCAGTAGCTGGCGAGAACCCAGGTGGCCAATCGGGCAGTCGCCCCGGCGTTACCCAGGTAGGTTGAAGTCCAGCCCGCGAGCACGGCTTCATTGCCCGACTCCAGAAACAAAAGAGCCGCGAACAGGAGCAGCCCGGGATAACGAACCACTTCCACAACTTCGCGCCAGGCCATGCCGTGACCTTCCCGCGCGGGAGGAAACGGCAGCGCAGCATAGGCAACCGCGCCCATCGCCGGGAGTATGGCGGTAAAAAGCAGCAACTCCGGCATGGGCAGCAGGCTGGTGATGCCGGCGGCGAGCAGGGGAATAAACAGGGCGCCAAATCCATAAAAGATGCCCAGCAGGTTGAGCATGGGCCCGCGGTTGCCTTCGTAGAGTTCGGAGGTCAGGACGTTGCATGACGTGTTGAGCCCTCCGCCACCCAGCCCAATTACTAGAGAGGCAATGCCGGCGGAAAGCATGGAATGTGCCGCCGCGAACTCTAGCAGAGCCAAGGTCACCAGCACCGCGGAAACCAGCAGCACCAGCTTGTTGCCGAAGCGGTCAATCAGCGGCCCCACCGCCACAGTGGCGAAGCAAACGCCGGCGAACAACAGCAGGAACAGGTCGCCCTGCTGCGCCAGGTTCACGTTCAGTCGCTCGCGCATGGCAGGCAAGCCGAACAGGGTGCCCAGCAGCGCCAGCACTACGCCAAAAATAAACATGCCCGCGCAGGCAGCGGCAAATAACCGGGCGCGTCTTCGCTCCTCCAGCATGGTTAACGTTTCAGCGACCGCTCGTAGGCCGCGTACACCTGGTGGTTGTTGTCCGCAGGAATGCCCGCCACGTTGGGAGAAACAAAGACCGGGGGTTTCAGGCCGCGGCGGGCGAGTTCCTCGGCAACCTGGGCGACCAGAGCCATCGCGATAGTAACAATAGCCACCGTGGAACCGGCCGCCACAGGCGCTTTCCAACCCTCGATGTTTACCAGCGCGTCCTGCGCGGGCACGCAGTTGTCAATCACCAGTTCCACCACTTCACTAAGCTTCTTGCCGCTGGAGTGGGTGGCCGCGCGCTGCCGCTGGTTGTCCATGGAGGTGACCGCGATGGTGCGCAACCCGCGACGGGCGGCCTCCATCGCCACCTCGATCACCACGGCGTTAAGCCCGCCATGGGAGAAGACCAGCATGACATCGCCGGAGCGGATGGGCTCATTTTCAAACAGTAGTGGCGCATAGCCTTCCCGGCGCTCCAGCCACAACAGACCCTTTGTGCCACCCGAGCCCAATACGTTGGTCCACATGAGACGCGCGTCCATCAGCGGGCGAAATCCGGGAAAGCTGCCGTAGCGGAGAAAGATGTCGAGTACGGGGATTAGGGAGTGTCCGCTGCCGAACAGGTGGAC
>Ga0075276_10000190_pt1 | contig 18168 bp, 23 predicted proteins | sample SF_Rice_5C_80N_4_FD_69770 | JGI IMG/M metagenome (GOLD analysis project Ga0075276, IMG submission 69770) | Rice paddy soil microbial communities from Twitchell Island, California, USA - SF_Rice_5C_80N_405 | ecosystem: Environmental > Terrestrial > Soil > Paddy field/soil | place: USA: Twitchell... | reverse complement strand
CTCGGCGAGGCCTTTCGCCGACCAGCGCACCGCGGAGAGCCCCGCTTCGGAGCCGACGAGGCCGAACGCCCCGATCGGGGTCTCGACGGCGCATGCCGGCATGTCCGGATCGTACGCTGCGCGGGCCCGACGAAGTCTCGTGCGGCAGGCTCACCGGCGAAAAGTCCGGATGGGATTCCCTCGATGTCCTGCAGAGATGGGAGGGGAAGCGTGGTCGGAATCCTCGGCGAAGTAGGAATCGGGACCTCGATGCTCGCCTACTTGCCACAGGTCGTCCACCTCGCGAAGGAACACTGTTCTGCGGGCGTCAGCACCCGTGCGTGGATGATGTGGCTCATCAGCAGCGTGCTCATCGGCGCGCTCGCCCTGGACCGCCACGACATCGTGTTCATCCTGCTGCAGGTCAGCAGCTTGACGTCCGCCGCAGTAATCCTCGTCTTTGCCCACCGCTACCGCGGGCTCGTTTGTGAGGTGCACCGGCACTCCGTCGCAAAGCGTTGGATCGGAGCCGGCGCGGGAGGTTGACGTGGGCGCGGCCGGGACCGAATCAGGAACCTGTCGCCACTTCGACTTCTCGCCGTTCAGAAGGGCGTCTGTGCGCCTTCCTGCGGCGCGAGGTCTCCCAACCGACGCACGAGACCGTCGAGCACTGAGAGCTCGATCGTCTCGGCGCATTCCTCGAGCTCGCGGGCGATCTCCATCCGCTCCGGCTCTGTCAGCCGCCAGAGGCATCCCCGGCCTCGCTTGCGATCGGTGAGTTCGTCGTAGAGCCGTCCGATCGCGTCGAAGGAGAGCGCACAGCTGCCTTCGCCCTCGATGAGCTCGAGCAGCTCCGCCGACTCTGCCTCATCGAACTCGAGCTCGTGCATCGTGTCGCTGCGGAGTGGCCGGGGAGCCGACGGGGATCAGTTGAAGGGGACACCTGCGAGTTGCTCCGGGACGTCGGCGGCCTCGCGCGCCGCGTCGGACCGCTCCCGCCACGCGGACGCGTCGACGCTCTCGCCCTCGCGCTTGCCAACACCCGACACGCGTCGCGGATGGGCGCGCTTGCGGGTTGCCGGCTTCGCTCGCACCGCCGGGTCGTGGCCGCTCATCGGTCGACCTCGATCCGTGTGGCGCGGATGTCGATCCGTCGCACGTCTTCCACCGGCACGCGCCGTTGCCCACTGGGTGTCGCAACGACGAGCGCCTCGGCCCAGAAGTCGAAGCCCAGGCAGGGCAGCACGACGTCCGTGACGACGCCGTCTGTTCCGTCCGGGAAATCGACGGCGACCCCTTCGGCGCGACGCAGGAGCGTGCGGAACAACATGCGCCGCGGGTCATCCGCGACCAGAGTGCGCGGAAGCCTCCCGGAGCCCCAGGGAGCGGTGGGTGTCCCGGCCCAGACCTCGGCGGCGTGACGGGCGCGGGGTTGCGGCTGGACAGCCGGTACAGGTCCATGGATGTGGGCGATCGACGCCATGATTCGGTTACCTTCCTTCTGCGGCCGGCACGGCCGCCGTGTGCGGGGAGACGTAGCTGCCGACCGGGCTCCGGAAGCCGACCGCGAGCCGGTTCCAGCCGTTGATCGCGACGATCGCGAGCGTCAGGGCGGCGATCTCCTCCTGGTCGAACTCCTCCTCCAGCCGGGCGTAGACGTCGTCGGGAGCACCCGTCTGCGGCAGCAGCGTCAACGCCTCGCACCAGGCGAGGGCGGCCCGCTCGCGCGCACTGTAGAAGGGTGCCTCCTGCCAAGCGGCAAGCACGTGCAGCCGCTGCTCGTCCTCGCCGCGTGCCCGCGCGTCCTTCGAGTGCATGTCGAGGCAGTAGGCGCATCCGTTCAGCTGCGAGGCGCGCATCTTGACCAGCTCGAGCAACGCCGGCTCGAGCGCGCTCCTGGCCACGACATCCTCGAGGCCGGACATCGCCTGCAACGCCTCCGGCAGAACCCTGCGGTAGTCGAGCCTCATCGCGGCTTCTCCTGCTGCACCCGCGGCGGCCGGGCTAGCCGTCCACCCTCCGACTCCCAGACGCTCAGACGAGAGCAGCGCAGGCGCTCCTGCTCCAACCGCGTGCCGTCGGTCGCCGCGTGTGGTAGTTGAGCCGGTCGCGGCGGTAGAGATCCGGCTCGTTGGCCCGCTCGCTCGTTCAACAGGATCTCCTTCAGCGTGAGCTTCGGTGGCCGTCAAGCGGCCGCGAGCGATCGAGGACTCCTCCGACCTGCTCTGCTGAGGGCGGACGCCGCCGACCACTCCTTCGGCCGACCGACGTCATTATATCGCACTCCGGTGCATCACGCCGTGTGCGGTACCCTCCTCCTTACGAGGCCGTACTGATCGGCGTGGTTGCGGCGGGTGCCACACGACTCGGCCCCGCGAAAGGCCCACCTCAGCAGAGCAGGTCGGGGCAGTCGCCGAGCCGGATGTCACGGACGGCGAGGAAGCTTCGCCCCGAGGAGGAAGGTGGCCACGATCAGTACCGCCGTCGAACGCTCTGGGTTGGCGAGCGGCGATGCCGAGACGTATCTCCGTCGGCGCCGTGCCTTGCTCGTCGACGACGATGCCGCGATCCGTCTGATCTGCTCGCTCAACCTGCGTGGGGCGGAGTTCGAGGCGGCAGAGGCCGCAGACGGCCCGCGCGCCCTCGAGCAGGCGATGCGGCACCTACCCGACCTGGTCCTGTCCGACCTGCGGATGCCGGGGCTCGACCCCTTCGCACTCGCCGAGGCGCTTCGCCGCGACCTCGACCGGGCGACGGCGATGGCGCGCCAGATGGTCACGCGTCTGGGAATGAGCGAGAAGCTCGGCCCGCGCGTCTTCGGCTCCGACCCCCACCAGCCCTTCCTCGGCCGCGAGCTCGGAGCAGAGCCCTCCTACTCCGAGGAGATGGCACAGGAGATCGACGAAGAGATCTACCGCCTGATCGACCAGGCCCACCAACGCGCCGCGAAAGTGCTGATCGACCACCAGCAGGCTCTGCACGAGATCGCCGCGATCCTGATCGAGCACGAGACGATCGACAAGGAGCAGTTCGAGCGGCTCCTCCACGGCGAACCGGAACGCAATGTCCTCGCCGAGGACACACCGCCCAAGCCGATGGCGCGCGCGAAGCCGCAACGCAAACGCGCCCGCAAAATCGCGACCGAGCCGGACGCCCGCAGCGAAGCCCCTGGCCGGCACGGCGGTCGCACACGTCATCCAGCGTGACGATCTCCACGCCTGACACGCCGGGACGGCGCAGCTCCAGTTCTCTGGCTCTGCATCCGCGCGCGCCATTCAGACTCGACCTGACCGTTTGGGCGCTGCGTCGGCGCGCGCTCAACGAGGTCGATGCCTGGGACGGATCGACGTACCGCCGTGTCCTGCGACTCGATGACTCTCCTCTCGAAGTTGCCGTGACCCAGGAGGGCGGCACGGACGGGCCGACGCTTCATCTCACGGTGTCGAACACCGGAGAACGTGGGCACGCGCTATCCGAGGCGTGTGTTGCTCTCGAAAGGACGCTGTCGCTCGATCTCGACATCGACGCGTTCTACGCCTTTGCTGCCGGCGATCCGCTGCTCGCGGGGCTCGCGGAGCGCTTTCGCGGCGTGCGTCCGCCGCGCTTTGCGAGCGTTTTCGAGTGCCTCGTGAATGCGGTCGCGCTGCAGCAGCTCTCGCTCGACGCCGGTCTCACTCTCTTGAATCGGCTGGCACGTGCTTACGGCGCCTGTTCCTCGGCAGCAGGCGATCGCATGTACGCGTTCCCGGAGCCTGCGGCACTGGCGGCGGCCCAACCAGACTCCATTCACGCGCTTGGATTCAGCCTCAGGAAAGCGACCACGATCGTCGCCATCGCGGACGCGGTCGACGCGGGGCGGCTCGATCTCGACTCGCTCGCGAGCCACGACGACCGGCATGTCGTCGAGACTCTGACGCAGATCCCCGGCATCGGGCGCTGGAGCGCCGAGTACACCCTGCTGCGAGGACTCGGCCGGCTGCATGTCTTCCCCGGTGACGATGTCGGCGCGCGAAAGAATCTCGCGCGCTGGCTCGGGCTCGTGAAGCCTCTCGACTACGACGGGGTGCAGCATGCGGTTGCCGGCTGGCGTCCGTACGCGGGACTCGTCTACTTCCATCTTCTGCTCGACCGCCTCGCGGCGCGCGGCGACCTGGTCTAGGTCCTACGCGACGAGAGCGCCGCAGAGATACAGCCGCCCTGCCCGTGTCTCGGCCTCGAGCAAAGGCTTGTGCTCCTGCTGCTTGCCGGGGCCGACGAGGTGCACGACCTGCTCACCACGTGCATGCAGGAGCTCTGCGATCAGGCGCCGGTGGCAACGCCACCAAAGCGTCTCGGAACACATGAAGCAGGGAGCCGGCTCCACGATCGCGGCGGCGAGCGCCGCCTGCCACCCATCAGTGCCCATGCGGGCGGCATAGCTGCGAAACGCGGCCACGCGAAGACAGCCGAAGCGATCCTCGCCAGGCTCACCCGCGAGGCGGCCGCCAAGCTCGACCGCGTGCCGATAGGCGACCCCGCCTTTCTCGAGCACCGCTCGGAGGGCCGGCTGATTGAACTGGGGGTTGTGACGCGAGCCCGGAAAGCGTCGAACGTCGACCACGGTGGAGATCCCCGCCTCGCGGACAACCGCGACGAGCTCCTCCACCGGCCGCGTCCCATGCCCGATCGTCCAGACGATCACCTCACGAGGATGTCAGGGTGGCTCCGCCGCATGCAGCGTGCAAACACTTCGCCGCGGCACACGACGATCGCTCGAACATCGACGCCTCTCCGCGCTCGGTCATGCCGCCTGGTCGGAGGTCGTTTCGAGCGCTGGGATGGGCTCGGCCAGGGCGTTGGCCGGGAGATGCTGGCGGTGCTCTTCTCCGGGCTCGGTGTTGTGGTTCGCTGACGGCCACGGCGCCAGGAGCAGCAGCAGCTGTGCGTCGTCGAGAGCCCACACCGTGTGGTGCTCGCCGGGATCGAAGGTCACGAGCATGCCGGCCTTGCACTCCACCGTCTCGTCCTCGGTCGCGATCGAGACGCGGCCGGCAACGACCTCCAGAACGGCCCGCTCTTGTACGTGGTGATCGCCGAGTTCCTCTCCGCTCTGAAGCTCGACCACCACAGCGCGGCACTCCGGGTACGAGAACAAGACGCGCGGCATCTTCCGGCCGGTCACTATCGGCATGCGTGGCGCGTCCGCTCCCGGCTCACGCGCATGCCGCTTCGTCGATGACGGCGTCAGCGAGCGGAGATCCCAACGCTTCACGAGAGTCTCCGGCTGATCTCGCGGGATCTCTCCGCCCTCGCCCCGACACGGCCCGCCGGAGCATCCACCGCTACCACACCGATTCCCATCGTCGATCCTCCCACAGGCTCTCGTTCTCGCGCGGTCACGATCGCACGACACACACATCTCTAGTGTCGAGAAGCCTCCAGTTCTTACGCTCAGAGCCTGGCTGCCGGCGGGCCGAGCAGCGGCGACGACCAGCTGGAAGCGCCCACTGCCGGGCGCCGGCGTAAGAAGGCCGGGCAAGCCGACGCTAGTGAGAGGTGACCCCCTCACAGCTCCTCGCGGAGGCCTGATGGCCACTTCCACTTCCCTCAGAGCGGGGTCCCGGCCCCCGTCCTCCTGACCGCATTGGCCTCCCGCTTCGGCTCCCGCGACCTCGACCGCTTCGCCGACCAGACACTCTCGGCGATGCGCAAACAGTTCGGCGGACACGCGGAGAAACCCGCCGGATGAGCGAGGCGAAGCGGATCGCGGTCCTGTTCGACATCGACGGCACGCTCCTGATCACCGGCGGCGCAGGCGCCGCATCGTGGCGACTCGCGTTCGACGAGCTGTACGGGATCCCCGCCGACATCGGAAAGTTCACCGATACCGGCATGACCGACCCCGACGTCGGCCGCAAGACCTTCGAGGCGGTGCTGAAGCGCAAGCCCGAACGGAAGGAGTTCGCGCGGCTGCTCGAGCGGCGGCTCTTCTATCTGCACCGGACGGTCGCGGAGTCCGAGCACTATCGAGTACTGCCGGGCGTCGAGGAACTCCTGCCGAAGCTGATCGACGACGGCTATCTGCTCGGCCTGGTCACCGGCAATCTGGAAGCAGCCGCCCACATCAAGCTGCACCGGGCCGAGCTGAACCGCTTCTTCTCCTTCGGCGGCTATGGATCCGACTCCACCGACCGGGGCGAGCTGACCGGGATCGCGCTCAACCGCGCCACACTCGTCTATGGCGAGCCGGTGGCGCCCGAGCAGGCGATCGTGGTCGGCGACACCCCGCACGACGTCGTCGGCGCGCATTCCGCCGGGATGGCCTGCATCGGCGTCGGCAGCCACCATTTCACCGTCGACCAGTTGCGCGCGGCGGGCGCCGACTACGCGATCGCCTCGCTCGCCGAGGGACTCCCGCTCTGACCGGCGGAGATGGCGAGCCGCTGTCCGCAACCGCCGCAGATCGCTGCGCGCCACCATCCTCGGTCCCGGACGACCATCTGCTGAAAGGGGGTATCCGGTTAGCTCTCCCTACTTTCGTCCGATCTGACGCTTACAGTGCTCGGCCCGGAGAGTGGAGGGGCGAGTGGCGGACGAGCCTGTCGGCGGAAGGGACTACCCGCGCAACCAGGAGGAGTTCAAGCGGTTCTTTTCGACGGAGCGCGCCTGCCTCCTGTTCCTCGCGCACCTGCGCTGGAGAGACGGGTTCGAGTGCCCGGTCTGCGGCCACGAGCGCTACTGGCTTCGCGGCGATGGTCTGTTCCTTTGCTGCGCGTGTCGGCGTCAGACATCACCGACTGCGGGCACCGTGCTCGACAAGACGCGGTTGCCGCTCTCGAAGCGGTTGCAGGCGATCTGGTATGTGACCCGGCAACGAGCCGGGCGTGCGCGGGCGCCTGTCGCGGACGAAAGCGAGGGTGATCATCGCCATCGAGAAGCGCGGGCAAGGCTCGGGCCGCGTTCGTCTCCGGCAGATCGAGGACTTTCGCAAGGACACGCTGTGCGGCTTCGTCCAGGAAGTCGTCGAGGACGGAGCGACCGTGATTACGGACGGTCTCGGTGCCTACAAGTCGTTGAAGAAACTCGGCTACGACCACATCGCGCACGACATCAAGAACGCGAAGCACCCGGACGGCACGAAGATGCAGGCCCACGAGCTGATGCCCGCCGTCCATCGCGCGAGCGCGCTGATGAAGCGCTGGATACTCGGCACGCACCAGGGCGCGGTCTCGAAGGAGCTGCTCGACTACTACCTGGCCGAGTTCGCGTTCCGCTCCAACCGCCGCTACTCGCGCCATCGCGGGTTGCTCTTCTACCGGCTCGCAGAGCAGGCGATGCAGACCGAGCCGCAGCCGTATGCCGAGCTACTCACCCCACCGGCGAGCAAGGCGCGCAAGCGGAAGGTGAAGGCGGCACGCAAGAAGCGCGCTGCCGGGAAAGTCGGCAAGCCGGTGAATGTTCCACGCCTGCAACCGAAGCGGCCGGGCGGGAAGGCGACGCGACTCGCAGACAAGGCGACCGCGAAACGGCGGTTCGCCGTGAAGGGACGGAGAGGTCTATGACACGTCCTTCGGCATCTCGGGATCGGTGGGCGCAGTGGCTCGCCGAGCGGCGCTTCGGAGGAGACGCAGAGGTCAGGGAGCGGTTCCTGTCCAACCTCGCGGCGACGCGAGAAGAGGTGCTCGATCGCGCAGCCCTGAGTGCCGGAGAACGGCTGCTCGATGTTGGGTGCGGCGAGGGCCTGATCGCCTTTGGAGCACTCGAACGCGGAGCGAGCGTCGTGACCTTCAGCGACATCTCTCCTGACCTCCTCGACTTCTGCCGCCAGGCTGCGACCGATCTCGACCTTGTTGAACGCTGCGAGTTCGTCCAAGCCCCGGCTGACGATCTTGCGCCGATCCGCGACGCATCAGTGGATGTCGTCACAACACGCTCAGTCCTCATCTACGTCAAGGACAAGTCGCAGGCATTCAACGAGTTTGCTCGCGTCCTGCGACCAGGCGGTCGCATCTCAATCTTCGAGCCGATCAACCGCTTCGCGCAGAACCCGAAGTCGGCGAACTTCGCTGGCTACGACCTCGGTGGTCTCGATGACATCTTGGCGAAGCTGCGCGGCGTCTTTGAGACGATCCAAGACCCCAACGACGATCCGATGCTCGACTTCGACGAGCGCGACCTGATCCGTTTCGCCGACGCCGCCGGGTTCTTCCCGATCAATCTCACCCTCGAAGCCGTCATTGAGCCAATCCCGCCGCGCGACTGGGACGGCTTCCTCGACAGCTCCGGCAACCCGAACATCCCCACCGTCCGGGAGGCGATGCAAGAGGCGCTCACCGTTCCTGAGCAGGAACGCTTGGCAGCCCACCTCCGCCCGCTTGTCGAGGGAGGGCTTGGCGCCTGGCGGATGGCGAGCGCGTTTCTGACTGCAACCAGGCGTCCCGCCGCCTAGCTCCGATGACGCTCGAAACTGGGGGAGCTAACCGGATACCCCCTTTCTGCTGATCGTCTTCGGCGCGACCGGCGACCTGGCCAGGCGCAAGCTGCTTCCCGGTCTCTTCCACCTCTCCGTCGCAGGGTTGATGCCCGCCAACTACCGGATCGTCGGCACCGGTCGACCGGAAGGCGCCCCTGACGCCGACGGCTTCCGCTCTCTCGTTCGCGCGGCACTCGCCGAGTTCGGGCGGCGCGAGCTCACCGACGCGAACTGGCAGCCGTTCGCCGGCCGGCTCTCGTTCGCACCGGCCACCGCCGAGCAGCCTGATGCGCTCGTCGAAGCGGTCCGGCGGGCCGAGCAAGAGCTCGGGGCCACGTCGACCCAGGGGATCTCCGGCGTCGGATGACCTTCGAGGCGGCTCCCGAGCTTCCGGAACGACAGCAGCTCGGTGTCCGAGATCGCTCCCGCGGCTTTGTACATCGAGTAGAGCAGCGGCGACGCGTGTCCTTTGGAGAAGACCAGATGATCGTTCAGCGGCTCCGCCGGCCGATCGAAGTCGTACCGCAAGTACTTTGCGAGCAGAACCGCCATCAGATCTGCGGCCGACATCGAAGAGGTCGGGTGACCCGAGCCCGCCGCCGCTGCCGCCCTGACCGAATCGACGCGCAACTGCTGACCGAGCTCGCGCCACCGCTCCGTTCACTCACCGAGCTCCCTCCTTCCTTCACAAGCTCGCAGGCCCGCGATCTACACCGCTAGCGTCGTCTCGGCCCCGGGTCTTACCGTCCTGCGCGCCGTCCCTTCGACGAAGCGGAGTCCGCCCCTAGCGCCTCTTGAAGCTCGGCTGCCGCCACGCGCGACGCGCCGACGCAGCGGTCGGCCGCACCGTAGGTGAGGTAGATCGTGCCGTCGGACCGTGCTACGGCGCCCTGGACGAAGATGATGTTGTCGATGTCGCCGACGCACTCCCAGGGAAGCTCGGGACGCATGATCGGGTCGGGCAGCAGCGATCGCACCCGACCGGTCTCGTCGTCGAGCAACGCGACCTTCGTCGTGTAGTGGCCGTTGCCCTCCCGCTCGTGGAAGAACAGCAGCAAGCCCTTCTCGGTCCACACCGGTGGAGCTCCGGCGCCGACGCTGAGCGCTCCTTTCGAGGGCCTGATGAGAATGTCCCGTTCGAGGTCGTGCAGGTGCTCGTCCCAGTAGCCGGGCGCCGGATTCCAGAGCTCGTCGAGCGAGTCGAAGAGGGCGAGCTGGATGTTCGGATGCATTCGGTGGATCAGGCCGACGCGGCCGTCGCGAAGGTTGAAGATCACGGCGTCCTTGTCCTTCATGCCGTCCGGCCCGACGACACCGCCCGAGGTCTGGTTGAGGCGGAAGCGGCCTCCCTCGTAGAAGAGCCGGTGCACGCCGATGCGCCACGGAAGGCCGGCCTCCGGCGCAGGCAGGTTCGTGTACGTCATGACGACCCGCTCCGCACCGCCGCTGGAGACGCGCTGCACGCGCGGATCCTCGTACGAGTGCACTCCGTCCGGGGAGCCGGCCGCGAGCACCTGCTGAAACTCGTAGCGGCGCCCGTCGCTCGAGGTGAACACGAGCACATCCGAGATGTAGTCGAGGAAGAGATCGCCGGGGCCGTCGTTGCGCCGGTAGCCGGCGCGCACGCCGCGGGCAAAGAGGTGGAAGCGGCCGTCGCGGTGGATCACGCCTGCGTTGAAGATCGGTCCGTATCCGGGTACCGAGTCGGCCATCACGATCGGTTCGTCGCTCACCCGCTCAACCGCCAGTCGGGTGGGGCCGGCGTAGGCGAAGGTGCTGCCGATCTTCAACCGTGCTGCCCCCGGCCGCTCATTGCGCGCCGTCCGCGCGACCGTAGTCGTCGTCGAGGCGGACGATGTCGTCCTCGCCGAAGTAGTCGCCGCGTTGCGCCTCGATGAATGTCAGAGGCTCTGTCGTTCCCGTGTTGGCGATGCGGTGGGCTGCTCCGACGGGCACGTCGACGGCTGTTCCAGGGATGACGTCGAACTCTGCGCCTTCCAGCGTGACGCGGCCGGCGCCGTGGACGACGAGCCAGTGCTCTGCTCGTCGGGCGTGGCGTTGGTAGCTGAGCCGCCTCCCCGCAACCACCGTGATGCGCTTGACCTTGTAGTCGGGCGCCTCGTCGAGCACCGTGTACTCGCCCCAAGGGCGTTCGTCATGCTCGCCGGTCATCCGCGGCGTCTCACGTCACGCCCAAGATCGTCTGGATGACGAGCGCCGTGTCCGACCATCGGGACACAGCCAAGCAGTCGACACCCATCGCCTTGACCGGATGGTCGTTGCCATCGTCGCCCAATCTGTCGCCGACGAACAAGACGTCCTTCTTCGTCACCGACAGCAGCTCGATGAGCTTCTCGATGCCGTACGCCTTGTCGATGCCGGGCTTGGTCACGTCGATCGACGTGGAGCCGCCGACCCGAACCTCGAACTCCGGGATCGCCTTCGCCACGTAGTCGCGGAGCTTGCGCTTCCGCGCACCGTCTGGATCCCAGGCTTCCTTCGCTGCCACCGGAGCTTCCTGGCCGAGGGCGGAAAACGTGACTTGGCTGCCACGATCTTCGATCTGCGCACCCCAGAGCTTCGTTGCGCGATACCCGAGTGCGTCTGCCCCCGCGTCGAGCGCAGCGACGATCCTTGCCCTCTGAGCGGCGGTGAGATCCTCGGCATACACCTGCTGCCAAGCCTCGGCTGCGACGCCGAACCGGAAGTAACGCGTGCCGCACGTTGGCATGATGTGCAGGGCCTTCAGCGTGCGCGGAGCAGCGTCGAGGTGGTTCAGCACTTGTCTCTCGAACTGCTCGAACTTGCCGCCGGAGATGACGCAGACCTGGAACTTCCTCAACAGGCCGTTCAACAGATCGGCCATCTCCTCGGTGATCGGAGACTTGCTGTCAGCCAGCGTGTTGTCCAGGTCGAAAGCGATGACACGTCTCTTCATCGCTCGTCGCCTTCCTGCCGAAAGTCGCCCACCCGGTTCAACTGAGCGCCGATTCCGCAGGCCGGCGGCGGATCGAAGTCCGCGTGCGACGTCGTGCAGGTCGAGGATCTGGATGAGATCAGAGCGCCTCCGCATGCCGGACGAATCCGCCGTCGACGAAGTAGGTCGAGCCGGTCACGTACGACGACCGGTCGGACGCGAGGAAGAGCGCGACCTCGGCCACCTCTTCCGGGGTTCCCATCCGCTGGAGCGGCACGATCTCTCCGAGACGCCGCACCTTCTCCGGATCGGCCAGCGTAGCCGCGTTGATCGGCGTCGCGATCGCACCCGGCGCGATGTTGTTGACCCGGATCCCGAGCGGCCCGAGTACAAGCGCCGCGTTACGCATCAGCATCCGCAGTCCGCCCTTTGCCGCCGCGTAGGGGGCGTAGCCGGGGAACGGGAAGTCCTCGTGAATGGAGGAGATGTTCACGATCGAGCCGCCGCCGCTCTCCTTCATCCGACGCGCCGCAGCCTGCAAGCAGAGAAACGGCCCTTTGAGGTCGACCGCGAGCGTGCGATCCCAGCTTGCCTCGTCGATCTCGAGCAGCGGCTGCGACTTCTCGATCCCGGCGTTGTTGACGAGCACGTCGAGCCGGCCGAACCGCTCGACGACCTGGGCGACCAGAGCCTCGACCGCGGCCGCGTCGGTGACGTCCGCTTCGATCGCGACGGCCTTGGCGCCCGCGGCGTTCAAGTCGCGCGCAAGCGCCTGCGCGTCGGCGCCGTGACCGAAGTAATCGATCGCGACCGCAGCGCCCTCGCGAGCGAAGCGCTCCGCAATTGCATAGCCGATGCCACTGCCGGCACCGGTGACGAGAGCGACCTTGCCTTCGAGCTCACCCGATTCTGCGCTGCGAGAGTTCACGAGGGTTCTATCCCCCAACCCGCAGAGAACGACTCGCCCGCGGCGAGTGTGACGAGCCCTTCACCGCTCTGGAAGGCGTTCGGCGCGCAGGTCATCGGCTCGATGCCGAGGCTGCGTCGGTTCATGCCCGGGAGCGAATCGCCGGTGAAGAGCATCACGGAGCGGTAGCCCTCGTCGAGCCAGAGCGTCGCCGCCGCCGCGGCGTCGAGGCGATACGTGACGACAAGCTGCAGCGCGGGCGGGTAGCCCTGCTGCGGGTGAACAGGTACTCCATCACGGCGCTGTTCGCGGCCCGATCGTCGTGGGCTACCGATCGTCCGCCCTGAAGCGCGCCGATCCGGGGCGCATGCGCGTCTGCCCGGCACAGACTGGACAGACCCGAGCCGGGATCAGCCGGCCGCACGACGGGCACCGCCGCTTGCCTCTGCCGAACAGCAACAAGCCGCGATCCACGCCGAGCCGGATCATCACGGCACCAACACCCGTGGTGAGCACGGCAAGCAGCGCAGGTTGCGGCGCCGGATCGATCATCTCGACCGGTTGCTCATCTCTCTCTAGCGTCCGGTGCGGCCCTGTTCTTACCTCGAGCGGGGCTGCCTCTCATAGCGCGAGCTGCGCGCTCAGTTTCCGACGGGCATCGTACAGCGTCTTGTAAATCGCTCCCGGGGTGGTGTCGAGCTCGATCGCAAGCGCTGCGGTCGAGACTCCGTCGATCGCGACCGCAACGAGAACGGCCCGTTGGCGCGCTGTCAGCTGGCCGACGATCAGGTCGCTGACCTCCCGCAGCAGCTCTTGAACCTCGGCGCGCTCCTGCGGCGAACACCTCGGGTCGGGAAGGTCGAACGCGACCTCGGGGTCGTTCGCAACCCGATCGCGTCCCAGGCGCCGGCGGACGCTGACCAGCGCCTCGAGCTGGGCGAATCTCCGCGCCCACGTCCAGAACTGACTTTCGCCTCGGTAGTCGTCGAGCTTGCGAAGCACTGCGAGCAGCGCGTCGTCGGCAGCCATCACGGCGAGATCGTCCACATCGCTGCCGGGGAACCCCGACATCCATCGTGCACGCCCCCGGATCTGGAACGACGCCTCACGCCGCAGACGCTCGTGCAGCTCCACGATCGCGTGCTCTCGCACCGGCCCTGCCTCATGCAGGCGAACCCACCAGGACCGCGACTCGGCATCCAGCACGCACTCCGGCCCCTCGACGACCGCAGCGGCGCTCAAGCGACAGGCTCCCTCAGCGCGCCCGCTTCGATCGGCCGGCGCGCGCGGATCAGGTCGCGAGCAGCGTCGACGCGGCCGAAGACGTTCCAGAGCAGAACCCCGCGCGGATGCCGGTCAGCGTCGAGGTAGTAGACGACACCTTTGCGGTTCGGCTCGTCCCATTCGGCCCACGTCTCCTGGCGGGCATCGAGCTCGCCGACCGCCTCGTAGCCGAGGTCGAAGAGATCGGAGTAGAAGAACGGCAGGTGCTCGTAGGCTTCATCGGCCCCGGCCATGTTGATCCCGGCCAGCCGCCCCTGGCTCTTCGCGTGGTCTTCGTGTTCCACCCGCATCGTCTTGTCGAGAGCCGCAGCCGGGAAGCGGGCGACGTCTCCAGCGGCGAACACGTTCTCGCGTCCGCGGACGCGTGCGCGCTCGTCGACGACGATCCCGTCCTCGACCGGGAGCCCGGCTGCGGCGGCAAGCTCGGTGCGGGGCTCGATTCCGAGCCCGGCCACGATCGCATCGGCCTCGAGCGTGCGGCCGTCCTTGGTCGAGACGCGTATGACCTGGCCTGTGCGTTCGATCCCGGTCACCGACGTACCGGCGACCACCTCGACGCCCTTGTCGCGATAGTAGCCGGTCACAAACGCGGACAGGTCGGCCGGGAAGATGCGCGCGCCGATCCCGGAGTCGGGGAAGACGATCGTGACCGGCCACCCGTTCATCGCGAGCGCTGCGGCGATCTCCGAGCCGATGAAGCCGCCTCCGACCACCAAGAACCGCCCACCGCTTCCGGTGAGTGCGCGGAGCCGCCGATAGTCGTCGAGCGTGCGGAAGTAGATGACATCGTCGCCTCCGAAACGCAGACGGCGGGGCCGGCCGCCGGTGGCGAGCAGCAGCCGCTCGTACGCGTAGGTCTCGCCCGCGTCGTCGGTCGCCTGCTGGGCCGACAGGTCGAGAGCGGCAATCGTCCGGCCAAGCCGCAGGTCGACGCCGAGCCCGGCCGTCCCACGCCAGATCGTGTCCTCGCCGTCGCCCTTCCAGAGCGCTTTCGTCAGCGGCGGCCGGGCGTACGGCGGGTAGTCCTCATCGGCCACAACGCCGATCGTCCCGTCGCCATCGCGCTCGCGGATGCCCTTGCAGGCCGCGTCGGCGGTCAAGCCGCCCCCGACGATCAGGTACCTGTACGTACGCATACGTCTCCTCCTTGCTGCTCCGAGCACGAGATGGCCGTCGTCGCGTGTTCCGCGTGGAGGCCGTACACGTGCGCACACAGATGTTCCGCTTCGAGATGGGCTGACCCCGGCGTTCGGCCGACACAAACCTCCATCTCGCTCCTCCTTCAGCGTCGAGTGAGCTTCATCGCCGACCCAGAACGCGAGGTCGACCAGGTGCTCCAACCCACACTGATGAGGGCGGATCGTTCGCGGCCCGACCATCTCTCGGACTGCGTCAGGCCACGGCCGCCGTGCTCTGAGGCGCCGCGAGGCGAGTGTAGCCAAACCGCCGTTCTCAAGCGCAAACGCCGCCGAACGGACGCGGCGGCATAGCGTCCCTGTTGAGAGACCTGCTTTCCTGTGAACTGCAGCGTCGCCTCGGGGCCCGGTCTTACCGCGGCCGCACCGATTGCTTACGCCGCGCACGATCACAACGTGCTCCCTTGGCGGACGCGCCGAGCAGCTTCAGCTCCGCGCGCGCCTGCCTCGACCGACCCTTCCACGGTCGGGTGACGACGAAGCGTGCGAGTCGTTCGACCTGGGTCACCCCGACCGCCTACCCCGGCGCAGGAGCTCGGCGAGCACGACCGCGTCGTTGTGTTCGCTGTCATGCGCGCCGTAGACGAGCGTCAGCGTCCCTTCACGCGCTCGCCGGCGCAGTTCGCGCACCTTCGCGTCTTGCGCCGCCAGCTCGTCCAGGTACCGGCGGCGAAACGCAGCGAAGCGGGCAGGCTCGTGGCCGAACCAGCGGCGCAGCTCGGCGCTCGGAGCCAGCTCGCGCGCCCACTCGTCAAGACGGGCCTCTTCCTTCGAGACGCCGCGCGGCCATAACCGGTCGACCAGCACCCGGTAGCCGTCGTCGCGGACCGCAGGCTCGTACGCGCGCTTCATCCGAACGGCCATCGGCTACTGCTTGCCTTTCTTCGGTCGGACGATCACGACCGGGCACTCGGCGTGGTGGGCGACCTGGTGTCCGACCGAACCGAGCAGCAGTTCCGCGAAGCCGCCGTGTCCGCGCGAGCCGACGACCACCATATCCGCGTCGCGTGACTCGTCGACGAGCACGCCCGCTGGAGTACCTTCGACAAGCCGACGTTCGATCTGGACGCCGTCGGCAGCCACCCCTGCGAGCATGCTGCCGAGCGCAGCCTCGAGTCCGCGACGAAGCTCGTCGAGCTCGCCGCCGAGGACCGCAGGCATCGTTCCCTCGAAGGTCGAGGCGCCGATGTAGCCGAGCTGCCAGGCGTGAACGGCGCGCAGCGTCGCGTGCCGTAGGCGCGCTTCCTCGACAGCGAACTGCAACGCCGCCTTCCCTCCCTCCGACCCATCGACTCCTACGACAACGACGCTCATCTCACCTGCTCCTCTCGCGTTGGCGTGTAGATGTTTTCGAGCGCCGCCTCCGGCCTGGGATCAGTGCCGGCCTTGGCGAATGCAACCGCCGCCTCGGCGACGCGTAATGCCTCGGTATCGAGCCGGTCCCACTCCTGCTCGCTCGTCTCCAGGCGTTCGCGCAGGTTGCGAATCGGGTCGCGCGTCTCGCAGAGCCGGCGCAGCTCCTCCTTGTCGCGGTAGATCTGCGCGTCGCCGACGTAGTGGCCGGTCAGCCGCTCCGTCTCGCAGAGCAGGAAGACCGGCCCCTTGCCGGTGCGTGCGTGCTCGAGGGCATCGCGGGCGGCGAAGTGCACTGCTTCGACGTCCTGTCCGTCCACGTGCAGCGCATGCATTCCGAACGCCTCGGCGCGGTGCGTCAGATCGGAGATCGGCTGGTGCTGCGACTGCGGCGTCGATTCCGACCAGCGGTTGTTCTCGCAGACGAACACGACCGGGAGCTTCCAAAGCTGGGCCAGGTTCATCGACTCGTGGAAGGTGCCGATGTTGGTCGCCCCGTCGCCGAAGAAGGCGACAGCGACCCGCGGCTCGCGGCGCATCTGGAACGCAAGGGCAGCACCGACCATCCCCGGCAGCCCGCCGCCGACGACGGCGTTCGCGCCCATGGTTCCGCGCGCGACGTCGTACAGGTGCATCGAGCCGCCGTAGCCGTGCGAGCAACCCTCCACCTTGCCGTACAGCTCCGCCATCACCTCGTTCGGCGGCGTCCCATGTGCAAGCACGTGCCCGTGCGCGCGATGCGTCGAGCCGATGACGTCCCCGTCGACGAGAGCACGGCAAACGCCGACCGCGATCGCCTCCTGGCCGATGCACACATGCAGGAACCCCGGCAGCTCGCCGGCGCGGAAGCGCTCCTCCACTTTCTCCTCGAAACGCCGGATCGTCACCATCTCGGCGAGGAACGCGAGCTGCTGCTCGCGCGCCAGGCGTTGCTTCGCGCTCACGCGCCACCCTCCGGCTTCTCCTGCCGCTGCGGCGCATCCGCCTGGGTGAGGATGCTCGTCCCCATGTCTCGGCCGACGGGCGCGAGGCGTGCTTCCTCTCCGGGCAGGTGGGGCTTCGGGAACGATCCCGGCCCGTACGGATCACGCCCCGGCTGATACCCGTGCAGGAGCTTCGCGAGCGCCGGCTCGCCCTGCACGTGGCCGAGAAACCCCTGCCTGCCCTGCACCCGTGTGAGCCTGTGCAGCGCACGCGCCTCACCGACATTCGCCGCAACCTCGGGCGGGAACGAGAGCCCCGCCTTGTTGTGGGCGATCAAGCTCATGGCGAACTTCATCTGCTTGATCGTCGAGACGACGCCCTGCGTCCTCGGCACGAGCTCGGTCTCGCGCAGCCAGCCCGTCGTCTCCGCCGAGCGCACGAACCACTTCGCATGCTTGGCGCCCATGTCACGGTCGACGCCTTCCTTGATCGCCTCGGCACCGAGCTTCGCGATCGCGTCGCGCGGGTCGACTGCCTTCGGGCAGCGCTCGTTGCAGAAGAAGCAGCGCGTGCACTCCCAGATGCCGTGCTCGCCGCTGTACTGCTCGAGCCGCTCGACGGTGGCGCCGTCGCGCGGGTCGCCGACGAAGCGGAAGCCCTTCGCGAGCGCCTGCGGGCCGAGGAACTCGGGATCCGACTCCATCGCGTTGCACTCGGAGACGCAGCAGCCGCAGTTGATGCACAGCGCCTCCTTGTGGATCGCGTTCATCCGCTCCTGCGTGATCCGGTACTCGCGGCCGTCCTCCGGACGGTCGTAGCCGGGCTGGAGGTACGGCTTCATCGCCTTGAACTTCTCCCAGAAGGGATCCATGTCCACGACGAGGTCCTTGACGATCGGCAGGTTGCCCATCGCCGAGATGACCGGGATGCGGCCCTCCTGTGCGACGTCGTACATGCGCGTCTTGCACGCGAGCACGGCCGCGCCGTCCATCCGCATGCCGCACGACCCGCAGATCATCATCCGGCAGCTCTTCCGGTACGCGAGCGTCCCGTCGTGGCGGTCCTTGACGATGTCGAGGCAGTCGAGGAGCGTCGCCTCCTCGGGCGCGTCGATCTCGTACTCGCGCAGCGCGCGCTCGCCCGTCGCGGCGTCGTA
>Ga0075276_10000189_pt1 | contig 18200 bp, 15 predicted proteins | sample SF_Rice_5C_80N_4_FD_69770 | JGI IMG/M metagenome (GOLD analysis project Ga0075276, IMG submission 69770) | Rice paddy soil microbial communities from Twitchell Island, California, USA - SF_Rice_5C_80N_405 | ecosystem: Environmental > Terrestrial > Soil > Paddy field/soil | place: USA: Twitchell... | reverse complement strand
CACCGGCCCGGGCAATTGCCATTTCTGAGCATTCAGGAAGAGCAGGAGGCCTGGGGCGAACGGCATGCCGCGACGTAAATGTCCAATACTGCCTGGATGTGAAAATGGATAAGGGCGCGGGGTTCGGGATGCAACCTGCCCTCGCGGACGGCCTCACACTCCATGGGCAGATACTGACTCAGCAGGCCAAGCGGCAACCTGCTGCCCGCCAGGTTGTTCAGCAACTGCTCCAGTTCACCTTGTACCCTCGGGTCGTGCCAGTAGTATCGGCAGCGATCGCTAAGGCTGAAGGCACGGGCCAGGCGAAGCGCAGCGGAGTCGCCATGATGGTAGGGTTGCCAATAGGCGGGTTGGCGCAGCATGGCGGCATCCAACTCCTCGCGCACGCGGGAGATGCGGGTGGCTGGCCGTCCAGCAAACAGTTCACGCTCCATGGCGCTCAAGGCGAACACGGCCTCGCGGAAGGCGAAGGTAAGCGCTGGTCCAACTTTCAGAATGGCGAAATGGTCCTTCACCATGGCCGCCAGCGCGCTCGGACGCTGGTAGTCCGTGGAATGTGCCTCATACACCAGGGCGGGGTGCTTGGGCAAAGCGGCGCGCAGGGCACGGGCTTTCTCGGGATCATAGTCCCATACCAGGTTGTCGCCGAACTCCACACCCGGTTGCACTACCAGGCCGATAACCCGTTCCCAGGCCGCCGCCAGCTTGCGCTTGCAAAAGGCGCTGGCGAAAAGTTCAAGCGTGCTTTCAACCTCCTCGGCAGTGGTCAGAGCGGGAGCCTCGCCGGGACCGACCTCCCCTCCCGGAGCGGGCACTTCCGTGCCAATCACATAGAGCGGGAGCGGCGACCCGGCCGCCAATTGCTCAAAGGCCTGTTCGGCGGCAGAACACAGAATCGCAGCGCGTTCCGCAATGACCTCTGGTCCCAGCGGAACCGGGTCGTCACCACACCGCATGCTCGCATCCAGGTGAATCTTGTGATAGCCGGCCGCCACGCACTGGCGCGCCAGTTCACAGCCTTTTTCCAAAGCGGCAGCCGCCTGTTCGCTCCGCCAGGGATAGGGCCCAAGATGATCTCCGCCCAGCATTATCCGCTCTGGCGGCAGCCCTGCCTGCTGCGCTGCAGCGCGGGCAGCTTGCGCGAATTGGCGCGGCGTCTGGCCGCTGTATCCGCCCAACTGGTTGACCTGGCTGGAAGTGGACTCAACGTGCAGCAGGGAACCATCCTCCACGGATTTCCGCATGGCGGCCTCCAGTACCCACGGATGGGCTGAGCAGACCGCATACGTCCCTACGGGGTCCCCGTCTCGATTGCGTTCGACGATGCTCTTGAACTGAGCGACGCTGAAGGGTTCCGGCATGGTTTGTTTTGCTGCCTCTTAAGCTAGGAAATCGCCCGCTCTTCCAGCTACATTTTGCCACGCTGTGGGATGCGCCCCGGTGCGCCTCTTCACTTGGACCATGCCCCTGGGTGTCTCCCATCGCCATGTCTATTTTTTCCCAAAACGGGAGACGTGTCCAAAGGTCAGTCCACTAGGCCAATGGGCGCGAACAGGAAAAAATGCCATTTAACCGCAAATGTAAAAACATTTCTTGACTCCGCAATCCGTACGATGGTATAGCAGCCGGACCAGTTGTTGAAAGGAAGGTTTCCATGGGCGCTTCGACGGTAGAACTGGATCTCGCTGGACCCCGCATTGAGATGAGAGCTCTGTGTGCCGTAGGAGTAGGCATTGTCTTTTTACTGGTGTGTCTCCCCATGTTCGGACAGACCGACCGGGGCCGAATCCTGGGCAATGTTCACGATTCCACCGGCGCCGTCATCGTGGGGGCCAAGGTGACCATAACCGACGTGCAAAGAGGCGTCTCCCGCAATCTGGTCACAGACAGTGCCGGATCCTTCTCAGCTCCGGGATTAACCCCGGGAACCTATGAGGTCCGGGTGGAGTCCGAAGGCTTCAAAGCCGAGCAACGGCAGAACATACTGCTCGAAGTCGGCCAAGACGTGCGGGTGGATGTTGGCCTGCAGCCTGGGCAGACCAACCAGACCGTGACCGTGAGCTCAGAGATCCCGCTGGTCAACACCATCAATGCCACCCTGGGCGGCACAGTGGACAATAAGACCATCAACGAACTGCCCTTGAATGGCCGCAACTATCAGAACCTATTGTCTTTGCGGCCGGGCGTCGTAGTTTACGCGGGGGGCGGCCCCTGGACCCAGGTGGCTAACGGCATTCGCCCCGAAGACACCGGCTACGTGGTGGACGGGGTGAGCGATGACGAGGCCTTTATGGGCCTAAGCGTCACCAATGCGGCAGCGGTCGCGGGTGACGCCGCAACTCTGCTGCCCATTGACGCCATACAGGAATTCAACGTCGAAGAGAATCCTTCCGCCGAATTCGGCTGGAAGCCCGGCGCCATCACCAGCGTCGGCCTGAAATCCGGCACCAACCAACTGCACGGCACGGCCTACGGCTTTGGCCGCTCCGACTCCTTCGATGCCCGCAACTTTTTCAACCGCACTCCCGACCCCAAGACGCCGGTAAGCCTCGAACAGTACGGGGGCACGCTGGGCGGCCACATCGTGAAGGACAAGCTGTTTTACTTTGGCGCCTACGAGGGGCAGCGTTACACGGTGGGCAATGCCCTCAATTACAGCCTGCCCACGACCGTTTCCCTGGCCACGGCGCAGAATCCCGCCGGGGACCCAACGAGCAGCATTCCCGACGCCGAACGCGCTCTGGGCATGGCCAATGTGAGCCCGGTCAGCCTGAAGATCCTGCCGCTGTACGGTCCCAACGACACGCAGGGAACCTCCATCACCCGCGGTTTCAACAACGTGAACGCCTCCAATAACGCGCTCGGCAAGATTGATTACCACCTCAACGAACGGCACGCCTTGAGCGGTTCGTATTTCTTCGGCAACGACAAGCTGGTGGCCGAGGACTCCCCGGAAACCCAGGCTTTCTTCTTGACCCAGATCCACTCCCGGGCGCAAACCCTTTCGGCCCACGAGACCTGGGTGGCCAATTCCCGCCTGGTCAACGACCTGCGCTTTGGCTACACCCGCTACACTTTGAGCATCGCTCCCAGCGACCAGAACACGCCGCCCAGCGCCTACGGCTTGAACACCGGCATTACCAATCCAGTTCTGGGTGGACTGCCCGGCATCAAGGTTACGGGGTTCACGGAACTCGGCGGCTTTCCCAGCTTCCCCAAGTACGTCGGCCCGGACAATACGCTTTCTTTCCTGGACAATATCTCCTACCTGCGCGGCAAACATGCGCTCAAGTTTGGCGCTGAGTTGCGCGACCTGCGTGTACACCAGGGGACGTGGCGCAAGGGCCGTGGAGAGTTCCGGTTTGGCTCGCTGGAGGATTTCCTCTCCGGCACTCCCAGCCGCGCCATCCTGCTGGCCGGTGTTCCCACCCGCGATTTGTCGCAATGGGAATATTCCGGCTTCTTTCAGGATGACTGGCGCGCGACCCGGAAAGTAACCATCAATCTGGGACTGCGCTACGAATACGACGCGCCACCCACGGAGGCGCACAATCTGCTGGGCAACTTTGAGCCCGGCGTCGGATTGGAGCAGGTGGGTAAGAACATCAGCTCCATCTACAAGCCTGACCACAAGAATTTCTCCCCGCGCGTGGGTTTCGCCTGGGACGTTACCGGTAAGGGAACTACCGTGGTCCGCGCCGGCGGCAGCCTTATCTACGATGTGCTGACCATGAACTCTTTCCTCTCCCAGCAGAATACGCAGAATGCCATCACGCTGGGTCTGGGCGTAATCCCCACCGGCGCTCCCCAGGTAGTGAATGGGGTCACGCAAGCTGGCCCGGGCAACATCCTGGCCAGCGCAGTGACCGTTCCCGGATCGTCGCTCAACTGGAACGGTTCCGCTCCCGGCGGGGCCACGGTATTCCCCAGCAACGTCACCAGCCTTCTGCAGTGCGGTGACGGCCTGGGTAACGATCCCGGCCCCTGCGACATCATGGCTATGGATCGTAATTACCGTAGCCCGTACGTGACCAACTGGACGCTGGGCATCGAGCACGCCTTCTCAGGAAATGTTTCCTGGGATGTTTCCTATGTGGGCAATCACGGCTCCAAGCTCTCCGGCATTTACGACATCAACCAGATCAATCCCCAATCGCCCGCGGAACTTGCCTGCGGCCACTGCGAAGCCAATGCTGACCGGCCGTACGCGGCTCAGTTCCCCTACCTCGAGTTCATCAACTATCTGACCAACGTTTACCGGTCAAACTACAACGGCCTGCAGACCACGCTCAACGCGCGCAACCTGCACGGACTGACCCTCATCGCTGGTTATACGTACTCCCACGCGCTGGACAATATGTCGTACAACTGGAATCAGTATCTGCCGCAGAACAGCATGGCCCCCAAGTCCGACTACGGAAACAGCGATTTCGACCTGGCGCATCGTTTCACCCTGTCGCTCACGTACGCGCTGCCCAGCAAGAAGTCGCCGCTGCAGTTGCTGGAAGGCTGGCAGGTGAACTCCATCGTGACGCTGCAAAGCGGCATGCCGTGGCAGACATTCGATTCTGCCAACGACCTCAGTGCCACCGGCGAGTTCGCGGACCGCTGGAATTTTTCCGGCAATCCGGCGGACTTCAAATCGGGCGGTCCTAATCCCATTCCTTGTTTCGGGTTTGGCGGGACGACGGGCTGCTCGCCGAACATTCCCGGGCCTTGCATGCAGGCGGCCCAAGCCATGGGGCCAGGCGCCGTTGCTTCGCTGAACAACCTGGGCTGCTACATGGCCGGCAACTCGGTCATGACCCCGCCGGCTCTGGGAACTTTCGGCAACCTGGGGCGCAACGTTTTCCGCGACACCGGGTTCCGCAACCTGGATCTCTCGATTGCAAAGAATTTCCGATTGAAGGAACGATTGACTGCCCAGTTCCGGGCGGAGTTCTTCAATTTCCTCAACCATCCCAACTTCGCCAACCCTTGGGGCGGAACCAGCGGCTATGGCCCTGGGGGCGGGTTCTCTGACCCATCAGCGCCGGGTTCGTTCGGCTGTGCTTGTGGCACGCCGGATACGGCCGCCGTCAACCCAGTGCTGGGATCGGGTGGCGCGCGCGCCATCCAACTTGGCCTGAAGATGATCTTCTAGGTTGGGACAGAGCGAAAACAAACGAGGGCCGGACGCTGGTTCGGCCCTCACTTTTATATACAAGCAAACTCTCAGCATCGTCGCAGCAGATAATGCCGAAAAAAGGGCCGTGCTGAGACGGAGGGGACTCGTGGCCAAGGCCATCCAAGCGCCGCGGCGCTATGAACGCATCGTGCAGCAGATCGAGCAATGGATCCTGGACGGCCGCATGAAACCAGGAGATCAGTTGCCCGGCGAGCACGTTCTGGCGCAGCAGTTTGGAGTAAGCCGCACGGCGGTGCGGGAGGCGGCTAGGACGCTGCGCGAAAAGGGGTTGATTGAGCCTTTTTCCGGGAGAGGCACGTTTATCACCCATGGCATGTCGCAGGTTATGCGCCAGTCCTTGGACCTGATGGCCAAAATGGGGCAACTGGACGGCAGGGCCCATCTGGGGGAGGTGCGGCACATCCTGGAACCGCACATTGCGGCTTTGGCGGCCACCCGCGTGCAGCCGCAGCATCTGCGCGCCATGCGCGAAGCATACCAGGCCATGGACCACAACCTGGATAACCCGGACGGGTATATCGAAGCCGACCTGGATTTTCACCTTGCTCTCGCCGAAGCGGCGGGGAACTCTCTCATCCTGTCATTGCTCGATTCCATCGTCGGTCTGTTGCGGGAGGAGCGCATACGGTTATTTCAGATCAAGGGTGCTCCCCGGCGCAGCCAGTTGCATCACAAGCGGATTCTGGAAGCAGTCGAGCGGCAGCAAGCTGAAGCCGCGCGCCAAGCGATGCGCGCTCACCTGCAGGAAGTCCGTAAGTATTCTTCGCATTAGCCCACCGGAGGCAAAAGAGTCACCATGCATAACATTGTGTGGAGTATGCCGCGGTGCAGATCTCGTCGAGGCCCACGGGGCGCAACAATGTGGATGCTGGTGGCCGCACTTGCCTTGGGGGGAGCTGCGGCGCGGGCAGTTCCGCCGGAGCAGGGCAAAGGTCAGCAGGCGGTGTGGCGGGCCGACCAGGCGTTCATCCGCGCCATGGGCAAGTGGGACAAGGCTGCCCTTCGAGACTCGATGGCCAGCGGCTTCGGCTGGACGGAGGCCAACGGCCGCACCTTGGACAGGCAACGCCTCCTCGATGGACCGGCCCAGAGCGCACCCGCCGAAACTGAAACCAAGCTGCACGATTACGCCAATGTGATGTTTATAACCGGAGCGCAGAAGACGCCTGGCGCGCACCTGCGCTTTGTCAGAGTCTGGGTGAAGCAAGCTGGCAATTGGCGCATCCTGCTGGGCCAGCAGACCCACATCGAGGGCGGTGCGAAGCAGGAACAGGCCACCGTAGCGGCGGGAACGCCCTGCCAAAACCCGTGCAAGACCGTTCCTTACCACGGTTCTGCCGAGCAACAGCAGGTGGTGGAATCGTGGCAGGGGCTGGAGACAGCGGTCAACCAGCGGAACGCGGAAGAGTGGGCCCGGCACGTGGGCGACGAGTTCGTGTTCAACATCAAAGAGAATGGCAACCCGCTGACCAAGGCTGACCGCGTGGCCACCATCCGCAAGCAGGCACTGGGCAACAGGGTGACGGATATCGGGGCGGTGGCGCCCAATTCCATGGATGTACGGGTGTTTGGCAATACCGCGGTTATGCGGGACACCCAGCAACCCACCACCCATGCCCGGCCCTACCGCGCCATGCGCATTTGGGTGAAGCGTGATGGGCGCTGGCAGCTGGTTTACAGCCAGCAGACGACAATCGAGAAATAATCTGAGGCCTTAGGGTGTCTTCATGTAGCGGTCGAAATAGGCGATGGCATCCGTCACGGCCTGAGCCTGAATGGGATCGGGCGCATAAACCCCCTCTGCATTGCGCTTCACAAAGATAAACCCGTGCTCGTTGTGGTCGTAGGACTTCCACTGCACATCCTTGTTCGCCTCGCGCAGCAGTTCATAGTTGAGCCGGAAAATGTCCTGATGGTGATCCCGGTCGCGTCCCTGGATGAAGATCGGCGTGGTGATGGCGTTAATGCGCTTCATGGCCACCGCCATATCAAGCTGGGTACGCGCTTCCGCCGTCGCCTTGCGCTGCATTTCTTCGCTGTTCACCGGCAGTGTTTCGGGGCCCCGCGGCGTGCCCGGCGCGGGTGACCGCTTGGCCAGGTAGTCCATGGAAGCGGGCTCGCTGGCGATGCCGGCGCGCAAGCCGTGATACTCGCTGGCAATTTTCATCAGCATTTCGCCGCCGTGGCTCAGGCCCAGGTAGCCGACGCGGTTCGCGTCCACATAGGGAAGCGTCTTGACAAACTTAATAATGGAAATGGTGTCCTCGTACTCCAGCGGCCCGCGGCTGAAGATCTGCCGCCCTTCCTGCTTGCCCTCCACCAGCGGCTTCCCGTAGGTGTCCTCGACTTCGGCGCGGTAGCGCATCCAGGCCACTGCGTATCCCGCCTTCAGGAACTGCTCCAAGGTCCAGCTGCCGTTCTGCGTCCACTCGCGAATCCAGCGTACCCCCATCCCGCCGTTCATATGGGCAAATAAAACGATGGGGAAGGGGCCCTTCCCCGGCGGCTTACGCAGGCCGATCGGCGCATAGAGGCCGTCCACGGTCTCAACGTAGATGATGTGTAGGGGAAACTCTGAGCCCTCGACCGGCTCCACAATTTCCGTGAACGGGCTCTTCACCGGCTTGGTGAAGAATATGTGGTCGGGGTCAATGCTGGCGTTCTTGCCCTGTTGAGCGAATGCGGTTCCAGCGAGAAGCGCCGTAGCCGCGAGAAGCACAAACCGTCGCACGAAACCTCCTGGGGCGTGGCTAACTTCTCTTGCTCGCCACCGCCTCGATGCTGGTCCCGAAATCCTTGAGCATGACCACGGCGGCGTTGCGCCCTGGCGCGCCGCTCACCGACCCGCCGGGATAAGTGCAGGCGCCGGTCTGATACAGCCCCGGGATGGGCATGCGGTGCTGGGCCCAGCCCGGCATGGGACGCATGGGGCCGGTCTGTGCGGCATTCTGCGCTCCAGCGTGCGCGCTGCCATGCCAGAAATGGGGGTTCATGCGCTCGAAATCAATGGGGCTCTCGATGAACTCGGCGAGAAACTTGTCGGGCGTCAGGCTGGGGCAGAACCGCCGCAATTGCTTCAGGTTGGCCTCCGCCACCCGCTTCTTGATCTCGTCCCAGTGCTGCGGGCCTTGCTTAATGTCGTAGGGATACCAGGTAACCAGCTTGAGGGTGTGCATGCCGGAGGGGGCGCGGCTGGGATCGGCCACCGTGCAGCAAATGCAGTGCATGGGCGGGTCTTCGGTGTTGATGTTGCCGCAGACATCATCGAGGGCGACGCGCAAGGCGCGCTCGGGAGAAACCAGCAGGCCGGTTTCAGCCGGCGAGATGGTGCCGCCGCCATCCAGCGGGAACACCGGGGCCGCGCTGGTGGCGTAGTGGCTCACAAACATGGCTTCCTCGGCCTGCCAGGTGTCCACGCCATCGAGAAAATCCTGCGGCCAGAGCTCGTGTGGCGCCATATCCACCAGGTGCTTGATATGTAAGGTGGATACCACCGCCTTGCCGGCGCGGTAAGAGGTGCCGTCGCCGCACTCCACGCCCGCGCAGCGGCCGTTCTCGATGATGAAGCGCTCTACCCATTTGTTGGTTAGGATGACTCCGTTATGGGCCTCAATGTAGCGGCCCAGGGCCTCGGCCAGTTTTCCCGACCCGCCCTTGGGCATGGGACGGCCCGAGTGCTGCTGCCCGAATGGAGAGTAAGCCACCCGTCCGGTGACGGGCGCATCGGGCGCTTCCGAAGTTATGTGTGCCAGAAAAACCATGAAGGCGAGGGAGTGCTCGTCTTCGAAATTGGCGCGAATGATTTCCCATGCCGACATAGCCAGGCGGCGCTGCCACAGCTTGCCACGCGGGTGCCCCGCCAGCCGCTCGGGCAGGGAAGGGCCGAAGCCAATGGGTGTGAAGGTGGCTTCGCGGAATACCGACGACACCGAGTTAAATTCCTCATACATGCGGCGGTAGGCGGCGGCGTCCTTCTTGGAGAACTTGGCGAATTCGGCAATGGTGCGCTCCACGTCGCGCCACTGCGTCAGGTGGCTGCCGTCCAGAAATGCCATATGGAAGATGGGATCGGGGTCAATGTATTCCAGCCCGTAGTCGCGCAGGGGAATCTCGTTGTTGCGCAGCATGGGATTGGACTGGATAAAGTACTGCGCGGTGGAGCAGACGTCGTCCTGGAAGCCGCGCAGGGTCAACTCCGCCGTCTTGACGCCGCCACCGATGGTGGGACGGCCTTCGAGCACCACACAGCGGTAGCCGGCTTTCGCCAGGTAAGCGGCGGTGACCAGGCTGTTGTGCCCGGCGCCGGCCACAACAATGTCAAAGTTTTCAGCGCGCGGACCGTGCTGGCCGATGGCCGCCAGGGGCTTGAGGACCAGGGGCGCCACCGCCGCTCCTTTGAGAAAACCGCGTCGGGTGATGTCGCTCATGAAAGTGTTCCTATCGGTCGCTGGATTTGGCCGCCGGGGTGGGCTGCGCGGTTGCCGCCTGCCCCCCCTGTAGGGAAGGGGCGGAGTGGCAGGTGCTGCACACCGTTTTGGCGTGATTCTTCTCATGGCAGGAAATGCAGACAGCCATAGTGGTCACGCTGGTCTTCTCAAACATGGCCGGCATCTCCTGCACCGGCCCATGGCAGTTCTGGCATTTCAAGCCGGCAGCGAGGTGAAAGCGGTGGCCCCACTTCACCCCGGGGAGCACTCTGTACACCCGCACCCAGGGAATGGCCTGATGGGTGCTGTTATACTCCGCCAGTTTTTTGATGGCCGGCGAATCCGTGGCCACAGACTGGTGGCAAGTCATGCAGGTCGCGGTGGCTGGATAAGTCATCAACTTGCCCGGGTCAGGGTTGGTGTGGCAAAACTGGCAGCCAATCTTCAGGGCCAAGTGCGTTTTATGGCTGTAGGGCAAAGGCTGCGCGGGCGCCGCCGGGTGCAAAGGGTTGTCGGGCACGAGCTGCGGCGGATATGCCGGCGCGTTCTGCGCCGGCAGGTTCATGCCGGCGACAAGTAAGGCGGCCAGCACCGCGACGAACAGCGCGGGAATGGGCTTTGGTCGCACAACCGCACCTCCGGTTCACTTATGTTTTCTTGCTGACCACTTCTTCAATGCTGGTGCCGAAATCTTTGAGCATGACCACGGCCGCATTTCGCCCCGGAGCTCCGGTTACGGAACCGCCGGGATGCGTGGTGGCGCCCGTCTGGTAGAGGCCGGGAATGGGCATGCGATGCTGCGCCCAACCCAGCATGGGGCGCATCGGGCCGGATTGGGCGGCGTCCTGCCGGCCGCCGTGCGCGCTTCCGTGCCAGAAATGCGGGTTCATGCGCTCGATATCGAGCGGGCTGGTGAGAAAACGCGCCAAAATCTTGTCGTCGGTCAGATTGGGCGAGAAGCGCCGCAGATAATTCAGGTTGGCCTGGTCCACCTGGTGCTTGATTTCGTCCCAATGCTGCGGGCCTTGCTTCAAGTTATAAGGCTGGAATCCGATGATCTTCAGGGTGTGCATGCCCGGCGGCGTGCGCGAAGGGTCGGCCACGCTGCAGCAGATGACCTGCAGCGGCGGCTGGTCCAGGTTGACCAACCCCGAGGTGTCGTCAAAACCGAAGCGCAGGGCGCGGTCGGCGTTGGCGACCACGCCCGCCTCGGTTGGCGTCAGGCTGCCGCCCTGGACGGTGTAAGTCGGCGCCACCGAGGTGGCGTAATGGCTCACAAACATGGTGCGCTCGCCCTGCCAGGTGTCCACTCCGTCGAGGAAATCCTGGCCCCAGAGCTGGGTCGGCGCCATCTTCACCAGGTGCTTAATGTGAATGCTGGAGAGCACAGCCTTGGCGGCGCGATAGGAACTGCCGTCATCGCACTCCACGCCGACGCAGCGCCCGTTCTCGATGATGAAACTTCGTACCCACTTGTTGGTCAGAATTGCGCCATTGTGGGCTTCGATAAAGCGGGAGAGGGCTTGCGTCAGCATTCCCGAGCCGCCCTTGGGCAACGGACGCCCGCCGTGCTGCTGGCCGGCAAAGCCATAGGCGAAGCGGCCGGTGGCGGGCTCGTTGGGTGATTCCGAGGAAAGATGACCCATGAACAGCAAGGCCGCCCGGGAATGGTCGTCTTCGAAATTGTCGCGAATGATCTCCCAGGCCGACATGGCCAGGCGGCGCTGCCACAGCTTTCCGCGCGGCACCTTCGCCAGGCGTTCGTTGAGGGGCGGAACGAAACCGATCGGATTAAAACTGGCGGCTCCGAAAACTGCCTTAACCGAGTCGAATTCGGCCAGCATGCGGGCATAGGCAGCCGCGTCTTTCCTAGAGAATTTACCGAATTCAGCGGCGGTGCGCTCCAGGTCGCGCCACTGGGTGAGGTAAGAGCCATCGCCAAACACCATGTGGAAGATGGGATCGGGCGTTATGTACTCCAGGCCGTAGTCGCCCAGGTGGAGTTCGTCGTTCTTGAGCAGGGGATTGGCCTGAATGCCGCTGTGGGCGGTGGAGCAGACGTCGTCATGAAAGCCCCGCAAGGTCAGCTGGGCAGTTTTGACCCCTCCGCCGACCACCGGCCGGCCTTCGAGCACCAGGCAACGGTAGCCCGCCTTGGCTAGGTAGGCGGCGGTAATCAGGCTGTTGTGTCCAGCGCCGGCCACCACGATATCGAAGCGTTCGGGGGCAGCGGCCGAGGAGTAGAGGGACAGTGGGCCGAGCGCCAGAGGCGCCAAGGCCGCGCCTTTCATAAAACCGCGCCGGGTAATGGCGCACATGCCCATGCCTCCTGGAGTGACCGGCGGAGTACTGTACCGGTAAGCCGCGCATCATACCACAAAGCGGTCAGACCACCGTACAACCTCACCTGCCCGCCCCTCACCTCCTGTCCTAGGCGCTCTGGTAGAGCTTGGTCATCACGAACTCGCGATGGCCCAGCGCTTCGGCGCAGGTCAACCGCCCATTGCAGGTGCGCAGCATGAGCTCAATCAGCCGGTCGCCGGCCTGGTCCAGGTTCATTTCGCGGCGCAGCAGGCCGGAAACGTCCAGGTCAATGTGCTCGCGCATGGTGCGCGCCGTGCGCGGATTGGCGGTGAGCTTAATCACCGGTTCGATGGGATTGCCAATGACGTTGCCCTGGCCGGTGGGGAAGAGGTGAACCACGAATCCGGCAGCGGCCTGCAGGGTTACGCACTCCGCGGCCGCGGAGGATGTATCCATGTAGTAGAGCCCGGGGCCCTTGGCGGGGGCTTCGGCGGGTTGCAGAACGTCAATGTACTTGGTCTTTTTCCCGATTTTCTGCAGGTTGCCGAAAGCCTTTTCCTCGATGGTGGTGAGGCCGCCGGCGATGTTGCCTTTCGTGGGCTGCGACTCCGAGAGATCGCTGGTCTTGTAGCGGTCAATCACCTCCTGGTAGGTGTTGAACACCTGCATGAATCTCTCGCCGACGTCTTTGCTGGCGGCGCGGCTGGCACAAACCAGTTCGGCTCCGGTAAGTTCGGAGGTTTCTCCAAAGCAAGTGGTAGCGCCCAGCGGGTCCAGCTTGTCAATCAGGTTGCCGACGGTTGGGCAGGAGCCCAGGCCGGAAGTGGTATCGCTCTCTCCACATTTGGTGGAGACGAACAGGTCCTCAATGGAGCAGCGCTCGCGCTGCTTTTCCGTTGCCCACTGCACGAACTCCTGCGCCTTACGCGAGGCGGCGGCAATGGTGCTGATGTCGCCGTTGGTCTCAATGGCGAAACCGGCCACAGGCTTGCCGGTGGCCGCAATGCCCTCGACCACGCGCCCCGTCCATCCGGGCTCGATGCCGATGACCACGCAGGCAGCGACATTGGGATTGCAGCCGGTGCCGATCAGGGTGCGGAAATGCAGCTCCAGGTCCTCGCCGAATTGCAGGCGGCCATACGCATGAGGCAGGGCCAGGCAGCCCTTGATGTTAGTAGCGACGGCTTCGGAAGCCGCATTGGAAAGGTCGTCCAGAGGCAGTATGACTACATGATTGCGAATACCTACCCGCCCATTCTCACGGCGATACCCATAGAACTCGTAGCCTGCCATTCTCACCACCTCTTGGTCTTCAGGTTGTGAATGTGAACGTGGTGTCCCTTGCCGACATCAGCCACGGCACGGCCGACGTCATGACCGTATTTCAGGACAGTGTCGCCGGACTTGATGTCGCGCAGCGCGATCTTGTGGCCGAGCGGAACCGGGTCCAGCGACTTGAGGGTGATGGTCTCATCGGTTTCCATGATCCAGCCGGTCAAGTCCTTGCCCGGCTGGACATCTTCGACCACCACGACGCCGACAGTGTCAGCTTTGTCGTGGACAATAAAAGCGGTGGTCATCCTGTTCTCTCCTCATGGACGGCAAAAAAATGATTTATGGAGCGTGCTGGGCGGGCGTAGGGGAGTCGGACTTGCCCAATAGGCGCATGATTTCCATGGCTGCCCGGTTCACTTCTTCCCGCATGATTTTGTCGGCCTGTTCGGCGTCGCGGGCTTTGATGGCCGCAACTACAGACCGCAGGGCCTTGATGCTTTCCTGGGAGCGCCGCGGGGAACGCTGGGGGTGGGCCAGACCCAGGGCCCTCCAGCGTCTTATGCGGGCATGCAGGGTGGCAATCATGGACGACAGAGTCTCGCTGCCTGCGCCCTCGAACAGCACATCGTAGAAACGATTCTTGGCGCCCAGCAGTACTTCGGGGTCGGCGGCCTTGTAAGCCGCGGCGGTCACGGTGAGCGCGGTTTGCAGTTTGCGCAACTGGCCCTCATCGGCGTTCTCCACGAACAGGCGCGCGGCCAGACCTTCCAGGACGGCGCGAATGGAGTACAGATCCTTGGCTTCGCCCAGGGTGAGTTCGCGTACCACCGGTCCCTTGTTGGGAATCATGGCAACCAGGCCTTCGGACTCGAGCTGTCGCAGGGCTTCGCGAATCACCGTGCGCGAGACCCCCATCATGGCGATCAGTTCGCGCTCCACCAACCGGGCGCCCGACCTCAGCTTTCCGCTGATAATGGACTGCCGCAGTTCCTCGACCACCTGGTGGCGCAAAGGAGCAGCCGCGCGGGGGATGGCGGAAAGGGCAGCGCCGTTGGGAAGAACATCGCTTGACGGAGAAGTCATGCTGTAATACCGTACTACCAGTTGCATCCTTTTTACAACGCGGGGCATATCGCGGTCAAGACATTCCATTGCGTAAGGGGCCATCATGAGCGCAGAGCCGGTCAAAGTTGGCATTGTGGGGTTGGGCCGCTGGGCCAAGGTCCTGACCCGTGCTGCCGCCAAATCCGACAAGCTGAAAATCGTCGCCGCCTACAGCCGTTCCGAGGAGAAGCGCCAGAATTTCGAGCGCGAAACGGGGGTCCCCGCGGTGGCCGACCTGAAGCTTATGCTCTCCTCGCCGGAGGTTAGCGGCGTCATTCTCACCGTGCCCAATGAGCAGCACCTGCCGGTGGCCCGCGAGGTGGCGAAGGCGGGCAAGCACGTCTACACGGAAAAACCCATTGCCAGCACGCTGGAAGAAGGCCTGCAGATCGCGGCGCTGGAAAAGCAGTTTGGCGTTACCGTAACCGTGGGCCACAGCGCGCGGCTCATGGCCGGCGCGCGCAAAATCCGGGAAGCCATTGACCGCGGTGAACTGGGCCGCGTGGCCTTTCTCGAGGCCAACTTTTCCAATGAACGCGCCCTGGAACTGACACCCAATACGTGGCGCTGGTACAAGGACCGGGCGCCGGGCGGGCCCTTGTCGCAACTGGCAATTCACCAGTTCGACTTGCTGCATTACCTGGGTGGTGAAATTGAGGAAGTCGGCTCCATGGCGTCCAAACTTTCGCCGGTTGGGGCGGAGGTGGACGACCAGTCCATGACGCTGCTGAAATTTGCCGATGGAAAGATCGGCTACGTGGGCTCGTGCTGGACTTCGCCGGGCGTATTCGCCGTGCGCGTGTTCGGCTCCAAGGGGCTCATGCACTACGAAATTGACTTCGGCACTTGGGACACGCCCGATAAGCTGCACCTTACCTCCACCCTTTACATCCAGCGTGGAAAAGACGGCTATGGCAAGCGCGAGGAGCTGAAGGTGCCTCCGAATGACATGTTCCGCGCCGAGCTGGAGATGTTCGCGGAAAGCTGCCGCAGCGGCAAATCCGGTGAACTGAGCGCGAATAACGGCAACCTCGCCGTGGCCGTGGTCTATGCCGCCCTGCGCTCGATTGAGAACAACGGCCGCTATACCCGGATCGCGGATGTGATGGAAGCGGCGCGCGAACGTCTGGCAGAGAGGAGCGCCATTGCCTAGCCGCTATTTTGTGGAGCTGACGCAGCCGGAAATCGCCGCCCACTTCAAGAAAAATCCGCTGGTCATCCTGGCCGCGGGGAGCGTGGAGCAGCACGGTCCCCATCTGCCCAGCGGAACGGATATGTATGCCGTGGACGTAATCGCGGAGGCGGTGGCGGAGCGCATGGAGGGCCTGGTCCTGCCGGGAAGCCCAGTGGGGGTAACGCCGCTGCACATGCCCTATGAGGCCACCATCACGCTTACGCCCGAAACCTACATGCGGGTGGTAATTGAAACTTGCGCCTCAACTGCACGGCACGGCGCGAAATACCTGTTGATGATCAACTGGCACGAAGGCAACATCCCCTCGCTCGCCATCGCGGCGGAAGCTCTGCACCGCGAGCATGGCATGACGGTGACGACGGCGCAGGCATGCTATGTGGCCGCCGACCTGTTCGGCCCGGAATGCAACGGACTGACGCACGGCGGAGAAATCGAAGCCCTGGCGGTGCTGGCCCGCCGGCCGGAGTTGGTGCACCTGGACCGCATTGAGAATTCCTCGGAGCATGCTCACGCCAGCGAAATGGATAAGCTGCGGCGCACGCGCAGTTATCAGCCGGTGCTCACCGACATCCGCTCCATCGCGCCCACCGGCTGGTACGGCAGCCCGCAGCCGGCGACGGCGGATAGAGGAAGACGCATGGTGGGAGCCATCGCTGACGCTATAGCGAAAGAAGCATCGCAGATCTTTCGCCAACTGGACGCGGTGCACGGCGGAGTGGGTGAGATCAAGAAATTGCATCAGGTGGGCTGATGGCGCGAGTCTGCACGCAAGCGGAGGCGAAACGGCTGGGGTTGCCGGGACGGACCGCACTGGAAATTGTCTCCGCGGAGAAGGGTTCGCGGGCGGTTACGCTGCGGCTGGTGGAAATACCGGTTCCCGCGCCGGGCGAGGCGCCGCGGGGACCGCACCAGCACAGCGATTTCGAAGAATGCATATACGTGCTGACAGGCCGGGGCACCACCTATGCGGACAGCGGTACGTATGAGTTGACGGCGGGGGACGCGCTGCTGGTTCCAGCGGGTGAGAAACACGTAACCCGCAACACGGGAGGCGAGCCGCTTATGTTGTTGTGCTTTTTCCCGGTAGCTGACATGGCTAGCGGAACCAGGGAACCGGGGACTCGATCCTAGGCGTTCAGGGGCCATTACATGGACGTGATATGTCTGCGGCCGGAATCCGATTTTGCGCGGGTGGGGGCTTTGCCGCCGCCCGCGCTCAACGTCGTTTATCGCGCCCCCGACAGTTGCGATCTAGGAAAAATGGTGAAGCAAGCGCGCGCCCTGGTTATTCCGGCGGTGGGTCCGCGCATCGCCCCGGCGCTTCTTGAAGGCAGCAGGCTGGAACTGGTCCAAGTGACCGGCGCCGGACTGGACCGGCTGGATGAAGCGACGCTGAAGCGGCTTAACATTCCGGTTGCCAACGTGCCCGCGGCCAGTAACAGCGCGGTGGCGGAATATGTAGTGGCCGCCGCCGTGGTTCTGCTGCGGCGCTTGTGCTGGGCCGACAGCGAAGTTCGCAAAGGAAATTACGCTCCAAGCCGGGCGCGCCTGGTATCGGCAAACCTCAGCGGTCTGGAGGGCTTGCTGGCCGGGGTGGTGGGCTTGGGCACGATAGGGCTGGCGGCAGCGGCCGCATTTCACAAAATGGGCTGCCGCATCTGCTACTACGATCCCGCGCCCCGCGACCGCGCCGCCGCGGAGTCGTTGGGCGCCCGCCAGGTATCGCTGCACGAGCTCCTGGAAACCGCCGATGTTGTCAGCTTGCACGTCCCACTTCTGCCGGAAACCCGGCGCATGATCGGCGAGCGGCAACTCGCAAAAATGAAAGCGGGAGCGGTGCTGGTACAGGCGTCACGGGGCGGGGTGGTGGATGAAGTGGCGCTCGCCGGCCACCTGCGGTCTGGCCACTTGGGCGGCGCCGCTGTGGACGTTTACTCCACTGAGCCGCCTTCCGCCGACAACCCGCTGCTGATGCTGGCGGCCGAAGGTTCGGACCGCATCTGGTTGACGCCGCACATCGCCGGGGTCACGCGGCAGGCTTCCGAAGTGCTGTTCCGGACGGCGTGGGCGAACGTGGAGCGAGTGTTAATTGCCGGGCAGCCGCCGTTGAATCGCGTGTACTGATGACCGCTGACTTTCAAAGGCACTGCTTCGTCCGTACCGAAAATAAAACAAGGAATACGGGCTTTAGGCCCTGGGGTACGAAGTAGCCGGGCACAAGCGTCTATGCCGCGCAAACGCTGGTACACCACTCTTTACGTGCAGGTGATCATCGCCATCCTGCTGGGGATAGGGGTGGGGCACCTGTTTCCCAAAGCCGGCATTGCTTGCAAGCCGCTGGGAGATGCGTTCGTTGCGCTCATCCGCATGATGATCGCCCCGGTGGTGTTCTGCACCGTGGTGCAGGGCATCGCCTCCATGAGCGACCTCAAAAAAGTGGGCCGCATCGGAGTAAAGGCGCTGGTTTACTTCGAGGTGGTTTCCACTTTTGCGCTGGCCATCGGCCTCGTCATCGGCCACGTGCTGCATCCTGGAGTGGGTTTCAATGTTGACGTTGCCACGCTCGATCCCAAAGCGGTGGCGGCCTACGCCGGCCATGCCAAGGAGGTCGGCATTATCGGCCGACTGATGGCGGCCATTCCCAAGACCTTCGTAGACGCCTTCGTTCACGGCGACGTGCTGCAGGTGCTGCTGGTCTCGATTTTTA
>Ga0075276_10000188_pt1 | contig 18241 bp, 15 predicted proteins | sample SF_Rice_5C_80N_4_FD_69770 | JGI IMG/M metagenome (GOLD analysis project Ga0075276, IMG submission 69770) | Rice paddy soil microbial communities from Twitchell Island, California, USA - SF_Rice_5C_80N_405 | ecosystem: Environmental > Terrestrial > Soil > Paddy field/soil | place: USA: Twitchell... | reverse complement strand
TCTTCAGCCCGCGGAACTCGGCCGCGCTGATTTCCATCTCGTCCAGAAACACCTTGCCCGTGTCCTGCGAAACCCGTCCCAGCCAGGTGTCCCGCACCGCCCGCGGCTGCTCGTAGATTTCCTTGAGCATGAAATGCTTGAAGCCGCCCTTTTCCGCCATGATCGGGTCCCAGGTCACGTGCTGCACCTGGCGCACGATGGGCTGGCCCTGAAAGTCCGAGAGCTCCACCCCTTCCGGGGTAATCACCGCCAGGTCGCCATCGGCCAGAAAGAACAGGTCGCGGGTGTGGTAAAGGATGGCGGGCACGTCGGAGGCCACGAAGTACTCGTCCTTGCCCAGCCCGATCACCGCCGGCGGGCCGTTGCGCGCGGCCACGATCTTGTTGGGCTCCTCCACCGCGATCACCGCCAGGGCGAAGACCCCGCGCAACTCGCACACCGCCCGCCGCACCGCTTCTTCCAGCTTGGGCCGGTGGCCGTTGCCGTGCTTCAGAAAATGCTTCTCCACCAGGTGGGCGATGACCTCGGTGTCGGTTTCGGTGGCGAAGTGGTGGCCTTCCTCGGCCAGCTTCCTTTTGAGCACCAGGTAGTTCTCGATGATGCCGTTGTGCACGACCACCACCGTGCCGGTGCAGTCGCGGTGGGGATGGGCGTTTTCCTCGGTGGGGCGGCCGTGGGTGGCCCAGCGGGTGTGGCCGATGCCGTAGGTGCCGTCCAGCGGCTTCAGCCGGACCGACTCTTCCAGGTTGCGCAGCTTGCCTTCGGCGCGGCGGATCTCGAGGCCCCCGCCGTTGCCCGCCACCGCAATCCCCGCCGAATCGTAGCCGCGATACTCCAGCCGCTTCAGGCCGTCCAGAATCACGGGGACGACCCGCTTTTTCCCCACGTAGCCTACTATGCCGCACATGTTCCAACTCCTTGCCGGGGGAGAAGCCTGCTATTCGAGGGTGTAGCGAAACTCTTCAATAACGGGGTTGGTCAAAACTTCGCGTGCGATGCGCGCCACTTCGGTTTCCGCCTGCTCCCGGCTGAGGCCGCCGTCGAGGGTGATTTCGAAGTACTTACCCTGGCGCACGTCGTCCAGCCCCTTGTAGCCCATTTTGTGGAGCGCGCTCTGGATGGTCTTGCCCTGAGGATCGAGCACACTCTTTTTCAGGGAAACGTACACGTAGGCCTTCATCTTGCGCTCATTATACGTCAGCGACAAGGCTGATCTGCAGGCAGGAATTGCCCCTGCCTGACCCTCGGAGCAGCAGTGGAGCCGCTGAATCAGCCCAGTTGAGCCAGTTCCGCATCCAAATCGGCCAACGCGGTTTCCAGCATGGAGCGATGCCGGGGATTGCCGCTGGCTTCCATTTGTTGCAGGACTCGCGCGCGGGCGAGCGTCAGGGTGGCTTTCTTGCGCCGGTTTTCGAGTTGTTCCGTGCTCAGGCGAGGTTTGGCTTCCGCTGGTTCTTCGTTAGCCGCTTCCACCTGAGCCTCTACTGCTTTGCTTTCCCAACCTCTGGCCACCATTCAATTATACGGGCGGCTCGCGTTTATCGCAGGTGCCGATGGTGATTCGGGCCGGCAGGCAGTGGTCAGTGGCGCGTAGTCAGTGGCCAGCAGTCAGTGGCCGGATAAACCGGTTGCCAGCTGTCAACGCGGCTGGTAGGTAGTAATTGATACCGCAGCTACCAACTACCGCTTTTTCCCCAGTTTGTTGTAATCGGGCATGAAAACGCGCAAGCCAAACGCGGGAGTTGTCTTGGTATGGCCCGCCACCAGTTGGTCTTTGTAGTGCACCAGATAAAAATCAAAAGGATCGCGCGGGTCCATGTCAATCAAGACCATATCCGTGTCATTCATAGTCAGCTTGCCGAAGCGCAGGCGGCCGCCTCGGTAGGTCATGTAGTTGCCCGGCGGCAAGGGCGGGAGCCGTTTACCAAAATGCTCCTCAATCTGCTGTCCTTTGACTTGAATTGCGGTGAGCCTACCTTCAATCCTGGGCAAAGGCAGAATTTCTTCCAAGTTCAGCAGCAGGTCATCTTTTTCGGCGCGCACGCCGAGGATCTTGTTGGTGCTGACCAGATCTGAAATATCCACTCCCAGCAGGTCCATCAGGCCTTTTACGGGAAGATGCGCCGCTTTGACTTTATTGGAATGAATACGGATTTCGCCCTTCGGGGTCAGGCTCAGAACGCCTTCCTCCTCGAAGGGAATGTCTCCTTTGGAGTGCAGCTTGCCAGTAATTTTCAAGCTGTTGCCGGTGGCCGTAATGGAAATGTCTTTGAGGGGAGCGTCGTGCGCGGCAAACACGTAATCGTTCAACATGCTGGCCATGGCCTGAGTGGTGATAGCCATGTTTGCCGCGTCAATATGCAGGACAAAGGAGCGGGCATCGTCGAAAATGGGAAACGGGTTCTGGCCGGTGGCACTTAGCCATCCGCTGAGTTCGTAAATATGGACGGCGATGCGGCCGGTGAAGTGATACTGCACGTTGCGCATGGTAACCGCGACTGCTTCGGGTTGCGGTGCCGGGCGGGTTTGGGCGAACAAGACAGTGGCACAAAAGACAAGTCCTGCAGCGTGCGCGATGGGATGGCGCATATTCCTTCGCCGTTGCCGAGTACATGTGATGCAGAAGGCAGGAACGGGGGCGGCAGGATGCTGGTCAAATGCCGGAAGCGCAAGGTCCCTCGACCTGTGCTCCCGCGCCCCGACTTAGCCGCACTCCGCTCGGGATGACGAGCTCAGGAATGCTCAGCATGCCGGAGCACATGTGAATGCAGGGCTTCCACTTTCGCGGGCGAGGGTGCCCCACCACAAGGTCTTGGCGCAGGTACTCGCGGGTGGGGGAGCCCGCACCACAAAGGTGAAAACACGCCTACAGGCGGAACAATTCGCGCAGGCGCTTGGTTTGGGCGCGGCTGACCGGAATTTCGGTCTGCTTTTTGTCATCCATGCGCAGCTGGTAGGAGCTCTTGAACCAGGGCACCACTTCCTTGATGTGGTTGATATTGACCAGGTAAGAGCGATGGGCGCGCCAGAACAGGTTGGGATCGAGATTGGCCAGTAACTCTTCCAGGGTGCGGCAGTTGGACTGGCCCTCCATGCCGCTGAGGCCGCCGGTGACAACACTGATGACCCCGTCCTCAATGGAGGTGTAACAAATGTCTTTCTGATCCACCAGGAAGAGCCGGCCGGCAGCTTTGAGCAGCAGCTTGGAGGCGTGCGGCTGCTGGGATTCCAGCAGCCGCACCAGGGTGTCCAGGCGATCCCCGGGGGCGGCGCTGGACTCGAGCTTGCTGCGAACCCGCTGCACCGACTGCGCTACCCGCTTCTTGTCAAAGGGTTTGAGCAGGTAGTCAACCGCATTGACCTCGAAGGCCTTAACCGCATACTGGTCGTAGGCAGTGGCAAACACGATCTGGGGCAGGGGCACTTTCTTATCCAGCAGCTTTTTCAATACTCCGAAGCCATCGAGGCCGGGCATCTGCACGTCCAGGAAGACCAGATCGGGGTTGTGCTCGCGAATAAGGTTAACGCCTTCCACGCCGTTCTTGCCCTGCGCTACCACCTCGATATCGCCCACGTTCTTAAGCAGGAAGGCGAGTTCATCGCGGGCCAGTTGCTCATCGTCCACGATCACTGCGGATAACGACATAGACCCTCCTGGAGCGCTACTCAGAAGTATAAAGGCGGGGTTTACAGGGGAGCAAGGCGGCTGCGGCAGGCACTCGGGAGAGAAACGGCCAGAGCAGGAGGTTGGACTGCCTGCCGGCCGGCGACAGGCAGTCCGTTGCAGAATTGACTACTGCGGGCGCCGACGTTGCTGCATCATCTGCTGCATGTCGAACTTATGAAAGTCCGGGGGAACCACGAACAGGCTGGCGTTCTGCGAGCCTTCCCTGATGTTGTCCAATTCGGTTCCGTCGCCTTTGTCGTCCAGCCACTTGACCACGAACCGCAGCTTGGGATCAATCCACACGAAGCCAGAGCCATTATTGGACGTTCCCGCGTACTTGATGGTCGCGCGTCCGTTAACGGTGTCCGCTCCGACCTTGCGGCAGGTCACGTTCTCGTTAGGGTTGTGTTTCTTGACCAGGCTTATGTATTGCGGGCAGGCGTTGTTGGGATCGTCGGGCCGAAACCACATGTTTTTTTCCCGCATTTTCATTTGCGGCATGGATTCCATGTACATTTTCTGCTGCGGCATCAGGATTATGGTCTTCTGATTGACGAAGTCCACAATCGCCGCCCCCATGCCGACATCGCCGCCCTCGTTGGTTTCGATGCGCATCTTGTCTTTGCCCACGAAAATTTTGGAGGGGCCGGAATGCGAGCGATCCTTACCGATACTGACAAAGTCAGCAGAGAACTCCTGGGCAAAGGCGCTAAGGGTGAGAAGCGAGAGCAGAACAACGCAGAACGCAAATCGTAAGATGGGAAGCCGACAGCCAGGCATGTGGTCTCTCCTTGTCAAAATGGAACGGTGCCGGGTACCGCGATCCCTCCAGGCTGGAGGGTCAGGGGAGCATATCAGAAGATGGGCAGCGCTGGAAGCCGTTCAAACGGCATTCTCCAGGGCGAGAGCCATGCCCATGCCACCGCTGACGCAGAGAGTGGCGGCACCGAGCTTCGCCTTGCGTTTCAGCATTTCATGAATCAGGGTGACAGTAATGCGAGCGCCGGTGCAGCCGATGGGGTGGCCCAAGGCAATGGCACCGCCATTCACATTCAAATGGCCGCGGTCGAAGTGCAGTTCGCGGTCGCAGGCTAAGACCTGGGCGGCAAAGGCTTCATTCAATTCAATAACCTCGAAGTCATTTACTGCGAGCCCTGTCTTTTCCTTCAGCTTGCGCATGGCGGGCACCGGGCCAATGCCCATCATGCGAGGATCCACACCGGCCGAGGTGGCCGCCACAATACGCGCCAGGGGCTTCACATTGTTGCTCTTTACAAAGCTTTCGCCGGCCAGCACCAGGGCTGCGGCTCCGTCGGTGATACCGGAAGAATTGGCAGCCGTGATGGTGCCGGTCTTGGAGAACACAGGCGCCAGCTTGGCCATTTTCTCCATGCTGGCGTCTGGGAAGAGGTGTTCGTCGCGCTCGAATACCCGAGTGCCTTTTTTAGTTTCGATTGTGACAGGGACGATTTCGTCGCGCAGGCGTCCGGAGTTGACCGCCGCCGCCGCGCGAGTCTGGGAGCACAGCGCGTACTGGTCCTGCTCTTCGCGGGAAATCTTATACTGCTCGGCTAACACCTCGGCGGTTTCGCCCATCACCATCTTGGCCAGGGGACAGAAGAAGCCATCGCGGTACATACCATCCACCAGGTCGGCGTTGCCCAGGCGATAGCCCCAGCGGGCGCCATCGAGGTAGTAGGGCAGGCGGGACATGGATTCGGTGCCGCCGGCCAGCACACATTCCAGGTTGCCGGTGGCGATCTCCTGGTAGGCGAGCACGATGGACTTCATGCCCGAGGCGCAGGCCATATTGACGGTGTAGGCCGGCACCTCCCGGGGGACGCCACTGCGCACCGAAACCTGGCGGGCGGGATTGGGCCCACCACCAGCCTGGCGGGCATTGCCGAAAATCGTTTCCTGCACCTGCTCCGGGGGCACGCTGGCGCGTTCCAGGGCGGCCTTAGCGGCGAGCACGCCAATATCGGCGGCGGTCAGCGACGCCAGCGAGCCGCCGAACTTGCCGATGGGCGTGCGCACCGCGGAAAGAATGAAAACGTCTGCCACATGCTCCTCGTATTTTCAGTCTAGCATTCGGAGTCCGGTTTCCCTCCCTCTTGCCAGCTTCTCGACCGGCTGGCTTTCGGAAGAGAGGTTTGTATCAGGGCACACCTTCAGGCGTGTCGGCGGCGGCGCTACGGCGATGGCCGCGTCTATAATCACCCTGAGCGAAGTCTTCCATGCCCCCCTCCGTGCGGCAGAAAATTACGGCCTGGCAGTGGTTTCCAAAGAGCCTGCTGGGTCGCCTCACGACCTACATTCTTGGGCTGGATATATTTCTCTATCTGGTGCGGCGCCTGCTGCGCCTGTTCGGTCCCCAGGGCGGGCCCAGCCTGGAGGGCTGGATTGATTTCCTGACCTTCATCGCCGCCATCCTTCTTTTCCTGCTATTTGTGCGCTGGCTGCGCAACGACCTGATGTGGCGCCTGCGCAACCGCCTGATTGTCACGTATGTCTTCATGGCGGTGGTGCCCATTCTCCTCCTGGTGGCGATGGCGGCCATCGCCAGCTACATTTTTGCCGGGCAATTCGCCACCTTTATCGTTACCGGGGACATCAAGTCGGAGCTGAAGAGCCTGGAGGCCAGCAACAAGGCAGTGGCCGACGCCCTGGCCAGCCAACTGCGGCGTCGTCGGCAGCCCGATGCCACCAGCTTTTTGCTTGCGGAGGGCAAGCAAACCGGCCACCAGGTGGCGGCCTGGTATGGCGACAAGGTTCTGCTGAGCGCGGCTACGACGATGCTGGGATCTCCGCCGCCCGCTTTCGCGAAAAGCGGCTTCGATGACCTGGTTCGCGATCATGGTCACCTCTATCTACGGGCAGTGGCCAGTGTGCCAGTGGCCGGCGAGGAGCTCATGGTCGTCTCCAGCGAGCCCTTGGGCGAATCCCTATTGCAAAAGATCGCCGCTGATCTGGGCGAGATCACCTTGTATGTGGCAGACATCAATCTGGCGGAGCCGCGGCCGTCTCCACCCCCGCCCGCAAACAAGACCGGCCCAAGCAGCGGGGCTCGCAAACCTGCCCAGAGTGGCCAGTTTGGGACGGGAGTGACGGTGAATCTTAACGGCCAAGTGGTGTCTGGCAGCCAGAACATACAGCCCACCAGCGTGGGCAAGGTGCCGATCGCCAGTGGACGCTTCGACCGCGAGGTTCATTTTCCGACCACGGTTTATTTTGTGAATTGGGAAACGGGAGACCGAAGCTCCGCCGCTTTACTGGTGGTGGGCACACGGGTATCGCGGCTTTACGACCAGTTGTTCTCCAGCCTGGGCAAGTATGCTCCCGCCGCGGCCATGCTTCTGGGCGCGATCGGGCTGGGCTTCATCGTGATTGAGCTGCTGGCACTGCTGATCGGAATCCGCCTTACCCGCACCATCACCCGGTCGGTGGCCCAGCTTTATGTGGCCACGCAGCACGTCAATCGCGGCGACTTCGGCCATCACATCGTGGTCCGCTCCCGGGACCAATTGGCAGCGCTGGAGGGATCTTTTAATTCGATGACCGATTCCATCCGGCGCCTGCTGGCGGAACAGAAGGAAAAGCAGCGCATGGAGAACGAGCTGGCCATCGCCCAGGAAGTGCAGGCGCAGCTCTTCCCCAAGGAGATAACCCAGCTGGAGTCGCTGGAGCTGCACGGCTTCTGCCGTCCGGCGCGCACGGTAAGCGGCGATTACTACGACTTTCTGCCGCAGCCGCCGGACCGGCTTACCCTTGCGGTGGGCGACGTCAGCGGCAAAGGCATCTCCGCCGCGCTGCTCATGGCCACCATCCATTCCGCGGTGCGCGCCTACAGCCTGGAAGCCCTCCCCAGCCACGGCATACCACAGGCCGTGGGGGCCCAGGTTAGTTCCTCCGGCGGCAATCTGCCCCTTGCCAGAGGAGAATTTTCCCCCGCTCTGCTGGTGGGATTGCTTAACCAGCAGCTCTATCGCAGTACCCCGGCAGAGAAGTACGCCACGCTTTTTCTGAGCAATTACGACGGGAACTCGCGGCGGCTCACCTACACCAATGCCGGGCACCTGCCCCCGGTGCTGATCGGCCACGATGGAAGCGTGCGCCGCCTGGATTGCGGCGGCACCGTGGTGGGTCTGTTTGGCGACCTTTCTTTCGAAGAAAGCACTGTCGAACTGCACCAAGGCGACCTGTTCCTGGCATTCAGCGATGGCATTACCGAGCCGGAAAACGACTTTGGCGAATTTGGAGAGGAACGCCTGATTGATCTGGTGCGCGACCATTGCCATCAGCCGCTGCCGCGCATTACCGAAATCGTAACCGCCGCAGTGGACGATTGGATCGGTGGACGCGAGCAGCCCGACGACCTGACCCTGGTGCTGGCGCGGGCGCGTTGAAACCAGTGGCCAGTTAATACCTGCCCGCCAGCGACACGCCTGTCCTCAGGCATAGAAACTCGCTTTGAAATGTCGTCCTGAGCGCAGCCGGCTGATCCGCTAGCGAATCAGCCAGTGGAGTCGAAGGACCTTGCGCTTCACTTCGGGGCGGGTCCAGAGCTCCGTGGGTCAGGTGCGTCTTTTCTTCTTATTCCGAGAGGACCTTTTCTCGATCCCCCAATCCAGAGAGGCCGCAAGTTCACGCTCTCGCAATCACTGCTTCCAGGCTCGCGCCTCACCGCCTCTGGTGACTCGCATCACAGCGGCGTGCTTCATAAAGGCTTGTAATCAAATCTCCGCCAAGCCCGGCGCAATGCCGTGCTGGGCGGCTTAGCGAGGACGCGCATGGCGAACGAACCCCTGCTGCCCTGTCCCTTCTGCCAGGGACACGGAAAGATGTCGCGAAGCGAAATTGTCACCCGCCTGGAAGACCCCGACCTTCCGGAAAAAATTGTCACCGAACTCAACCGCTCCGAACAGGAGGCGGTGCCGGTGGGCGCGCCCGAAGAGAAGACGGGCGATTTCGCCAGCAAGGTGCATGGCTGGAACAAGCATGTGCTGTGGCGCCGCAGTTCGAAAGAATAACGCACGGTGTGAATTCGGCCCCCGGGCCGGGGAGAAGGCTCTGCCATGCCGGAAATGGAAGCGCAGGACGTCAAGCCGCTGCTCGAACAGTTTGCGGATGAGCGCGCCAGCCTCATCCCCATCCTGCAGGAGATCCAGGCCACATTTTCTTATCTGCCCGAACCGGCGCTGCGGCGCGTGGCCCGCAAGCTGCAGATCCCTATTACCGAGATATACCAGGTGGCCACGTTTTACCGCTGCTTCAGCCTGAAACCGCGCGGGCGGCACCTGGTGCAGGTCTGCCTGGGGACCGCCTGCCACGTACGCGGTGGCGACCTGGTTCTGGAACGGGCGCAAACCGAGACCGGAGCCGGGCTGACCGGCACCAGTTCGGATATGGAGTTTACGGTGGAACCTGTGCGCTGCCTGGGTTGTTGCGGGCTGGCGCCGGTGATGCGCGTAGACCGCGACACCTTCGCGCACCTGGAGCAGACGAAAGTGCGCGGCATTGTTAACCGCTACCGCCCGCGCAAGAAGCCCGCCACGGTGGATAAAATTGCAGCCAGCGCGCAGGAGCATGCTGCCCATGATTAGCACTGCGCCACGCCTTCTTAATCTGGACGACCTGCACCAGGCCATGCGCCAGGGCCGCGACCTGCTTTACCCCAGCCAGCCGAAAATCATGGTAGGCGCGGCCACCTGCGGGCTGGCAGCGGGCGCGGAAGAAGTGCTGGCGGCGGTGCGCGAGGAAGTCGAAAAGGGCAAACTGCCCTTCATCGTGGCGGAGACCGGCTGTATCGGCTGGTGCTCGCAGGAGCCCCTGCTCGATATTTGCATTCCCGGCCGCCCGCGGGTGAGCTATGGGCGGGTAAAGCCGGGCCGGGCACGGGAGATTGTGCGCGCCATTCCGGAGGTGAAGCGGGACTGGGCGCTGGCCATGATGCCGGGCGACGAGAATGAATTGAACGGCTCCCATGTCAACTACTGCGTTCCGCACAACGGCCACGTTGACGGGCTGAAGGCCTACAAAGAATTGCCCCTGTTCAAGCACCAGTTGCGCATAGTGCTGCGCAACTGCGGAATCATCAATCCCGACAGCCTGGAAGAGTACATCGCACGCGGCGGGTATCACAGTCTATGGAACGCGTTGCGCAAGCACACGCCGGAAGAACTCGTTGCCGAAGTGAAGCGCAGCGGGTTGCGCGGGCGGGGCGGCGCCGGCTTCCCCACAGGAGTGAAGTGGCAGGCGGTGCGCGACGCCCAGGGCGAGCCCAAGTACATCATCTGCAACGCGGATGAAGGCGATCCTGGCGCTTATATGGACCGAGGCGTGCTCGAGGGCGATCCGCACAGCGTGCTGGAAGGGATGATTATTGGCGGCTACGCCATGGGGGCGCACGAAGGCATCATCTACGTGCGCGAGGAATATCCCCTGGCGGTTACGCGCATGAAGCGGGCCATTCGCCAGGCAGAAGACATGGGCCTGCTGGGCCAGAACATTTTCGATACCGGCTTCAATTTTCAAATCCGGGTAGTGAAAGGGGCGGGCGCTTTCGTATGCGGAGAGGAAACAGCGCTCATCCGCTCGATTGAAGGGAAAGTCGGGGAGCCGCAGCAGCGCCCGCCCTATCCCGCGCAGCACGGCCTGTGGGGCAAGCCCACCTGCATCAACAACGTCGAGACCTGGGCCAATATCCCGGTTATCGTGCAGCGCGGCAGCGACTGGTTTTCACAAATCGGAACGGAAAAGAGCAAAGGGACCAAGGTCTTCAGCCTGGTGGGCAACATCGAGAACACGGCCCTGATTGAGGTGCCCATGGGCACCACCCTGGCGGAAATTGTCTACGAAATCGGCGGGGGCATCCCGAACAATCGCGCCTGTAAGGCCGTGCAAACCGGCGGGCCTTCAGGGGGATGCATCCCCGCCGACAGATTCGACCTGCGCGTGGATTATGACAGCCTGAGTCAGGCGGGTTCCATCATGGGTTCCGGCGGCATGATCGTGATGGACGACCACACCTGCATGGTGGACATTGCCAAGTATTTCCTGGAGTTTCTGGAAGACGAATCGTGCGGCAAGTGTTTTACCTGCCGCGTGGGCACGCAACGGCTAAAAGAGGTTGTGACCCGCATTTCCCAGGGTCAGGGCAAGGAAGAAGACCTGGAACTGCTGCAGGACCTGGGCTGGCTGGTGCGGGAAGGCTCGCTGTGCGGGTTGGGGCAGACGGCGCCCAACCCGGTGCTCTCGACGCTGCGTTATTTCCGCAGCGAGTACCTGATGCACATTCGCGACCGGCGGTGTCCGGCGCACCGCTGCCGCGAGCTGATCACCTTCGAGATTGACCCGGTGCTGTGCAACGGCTGCGGCGCCTGCGTGCAGATTTGCAGCGGCAAGGCGATTCTGGGTGAGAAGAACAAGCCGCACATCATCACCCAGGCACAATGCACCAAGTGCGGCGCATGTCTGGATATGTGCAAGTTTGATGCGGTGCTGGTGCATTGACATGGTCCACATCACGATGAATGGGCTGGCGGTGGAAGCGGAGCGCGGAAGCACGCTGCTGGAAGTGGCGCGCTTCTACAACTTTCCCATTCCCACGCTTTGCCATGAAGACGGCCTGAATCCCTACGGCGCCTGCCGCCTTTGCCTGGTGGAGATTGGGGGGGCGCCAAAGAGCAAGCTGGTGGCTGCCTGCGGCTACCGGGTAGAAGAAGGGTTGAAGGTGCGCACCAACTCGGAACGGGTGCAGCGCGCGCGCCGGCTTCTGCTGGAACTTTATGTTGCCACCTGCCCGCAGTCGAAGCGCATCCAGGACCTGGCTTCCGAATACGGAGTGCGCCAGTGCCGCTATGAAGCCATAGATGGCCAACCGGGCGCGCCCTGGGATCCCAAAGCGAACTGCATCCAGTGCGGCCTGTGCGTGCGTATTTGCGCCGAACAGATGATGGCCGGAGCCATCGGGTTTGCCGGAAGAGGCAAGAGCCGCCATGTTGCCCGTCCCTTCGGCATGACCAGCGAGCAGTGCCGCCAATGCGGCGCCTGCCTGTATGCCTGCCCGGTGTGCGAACTGCGTTGCCAGGCCTCAACTGCTGAAACCTTGCTGTGCAACGGCTGCCTGAATTTCTCCCCCCTATGTTTCCAGAGTTACAACGATGCCATGTGCTTCCTGGAGCCGTGCCACGCTTGTGAATTGAGCGGGCCATTTCGCCACGAGGTCGGCCTCAAGGTTCCCGCCGTGCAATCAGCACCCCAGAAAGCTGCGCCATCCACAGGAGAACTGAAATGACCTACACGCGACTGAATTCATCCGCCGCCACGCTGACCAAGAACCGCACCGAGGACTCGGTCAGCCCCTTCAGCGGCATGTGCACCACCTGTGTTGACGGGTGCATCGGCATGTGCGAGATCGGCAAGTCCGCCTATCGTGGCGCGGAGATGATTTACCCGCAACCCTTCGGCATCATCACCACCGCCTCGCAGAAGGATTATCCGGTGGACCTGTCGCACTTCACCATCCTTGGGCGCGCCACGGGAGCGTGGGGCATGGAAGCAGATTCCAACCGCGCCCTTTTTCCCAACGTAGACCTGGAAATGACCATTGGCAAGGCGCCCGGCATCCGCTACAAACTTCCGTTCACTTTGGGCGCCATGGGCTCCACCAATGTGGCCAAGAACAACTGGCCGGGACTGGCGGCGGGCGCGGCGATTACCGGCACGGTGATTGCCATCGGCGAAAACGTGGTCGGCATGGACATGGAATCGCGTTTCGATAACGGACGGGTTATTTCCAGCACTGACCTGGAGTGGCGCGTGAAGTGCTTTCGCGAATGGCAGCAGGATGGCTACGGCGACGTGGCCGTCCAGTCTAATGTAGAAGACACCATGCTGGGCGTTCAGGAGTACGCCATCGCCAAGCTGGGCGTAGAGACGGTGGAACTGAAGTGGGGACAAGGCGCCAAGGATATTGGCGGCGAAGTGAAAATTCGCGACCTGGCCAAGGCGCAGGAACTACAGAAGCGCGGCTACGTGGTGCTGCCCAATCCTTCCAACCACGTTGTAATCGAGGCCTTCAAACGCGGCAGCTTTCATGAATTCGAGCGCCATTCGCGCGTCGGCATGGTGACGAAAGAATCGTTCCTGGCGCGGGTGGAGCAACTGCGCAAGGTTGGGGCCAAGCACATCTTTTTGAAGACCGGCGCCTACCGGCCCGCCGACCTGGCGCGGGCGGTGAAGTTTGCCTCTCTGACCGAACTTGACCTGCTTACGGTGGACGCGGCCGGCGGCGGCACCGGCATGAGTCCATGGCGCATGATGAACGAGTGGGGCGTACCCGGCATCGAACTGCATTCGCTGTTGCGCCAGTACCTGCAGCAACTGGAAAAGAGGGGCGCCCACATTCCCAGCGTGGCGGTGGCCGGCGGTTTCACTTTTGAGGACCAGATTTTCAAGGGCTTCGCCCTGGGCGCGCCCTACGTGAAGCTGATCGCCATGGCGCGGGCGCCGCTGGCGGCGGCCATGGTGGCCAAGACTATCGGCAAATCCATGGAACAGCAGAGCCTGCCCATTTACATTGAGCGCTTCGGCACCACCGTGGACGAAGTTTTCGTGACCGCGCCCGAGTTGCGGCAGAAATTCGGCGACCGCTTTAACAAGCTGCCGGTGGGCGCCATCGGCTTCTACACCTACTACCAGCGGCTGGCGCAGGGCTTGCGGCAACTGATGGCGGGCGCGCGCAAGTTTGGAGTCAAGTACATTGACCGCAGCGATATCGCCGCGCTCACTCCGGAAGCCAGCGCCATCAGCGGCGTGGCCATGGTCAGCGACGTGGACCGGGAGGAGGCGGAGGCGATCCTGGCGGGATAAAACCTGGCTCACCACGGAGACACGGAGAAGATCGATTTTCAGATTAATGATTGGCCGATTATTGTTGATTGACAATTGTGGCCGACGCGGATCATGGCTTGGGTTACAGCTTTTGCTGCTTCTGACTCCTGACTCCTGCTACTAAGCCCCAGTAGCGAAGCCTGACTCAGGCTCGCCGGGCAGGCTCGCGATGGGCGGGACAACCGTTTCCGCCGGCGCCGGCACTTGTGTACGCTGATACCATGCCGTTTCCCCCGCGCGCTGCCACAGGCGCGTGCCCAGCCACAGCAGCATCCCGAGTTCCAGCACCACAAAAGAAACGCCCGTAGCCGCGGTGGGAAGCTTGGTCCATATCAGCAGAATCACTCCCATTCCGACCAACGACAGCAGGCTGGGCACCAGATAAAGTGGAAATACCGTGCCGAAATTGCCGAACACCATGCTGAATGCCCGCTTCAAAGCCCGGCGCATGGCGCGCTCGCCCGTGGCTACGGCGTGGACCTGGGCCACGTCAAACCATAGCCGCAGGCACATGGCGATGAACCAGATCACCACCGCGCCGATTACATCTACCCAGAAGCCCATCTTTTCCGGAGCCGCGTTGTCGGAGAGATCGCCCGACCAGTTCTTTATAGCGCTGGCCGCAAAGGCCACGGGGATCAGCACAATTACGAACATGATCAGCAGGCGCACGAAACGCCAGAACCAGGTTCCGCTGGCCTGGAAAAAATCGGCGGTAGAAATCTTGTAGGGTGAGCGGTAGGCCTCCAAAATTCCGCCGGTCACGAACAGCATGAAGACGAAAAAGACGATGGCGAAGGCTGCGATGGCGGGCGAAGCGGTGCCAAAGCCCATCCCTGGCTGCATGCCCAGTTCGATGTAACGGCCAAGATTGAAGCCATGGTAGAGCTGGTCGGCGGCCAGGCTGTGGTCGAGCACGCCCGCCCAGCGTGACACCATGGCAAAAATCGAGAGGTGGCCGAGCACCAGGTTGACCACAAACAGCCACCAAAGAATGCGCTGGTGCCGCCATACGCGGGAAAAACCGTCAGAAAGAAATCCTTTGTCCATACGGAGAACCTTCACAGTAACTGACTAGCCATCTAGCTGACTGGCTAGCTAGCTCACACCAGCCACGCCAGTATCTGCGCGCAGAACTGGGAAATCACCGTCCAGTAGGCGGCCAGCTTGTGATGCGGCGCCTGATTGCTTTTCCGGGTGTAGCTGTTGTTGAAGAAATCCTTGTCCAGCCACACCTGGTGCTCCGGGTCGAGTTCGGCGGAAACGAGGCGTGCCTTCTTGTCGTACTGGTAGCGCACCCAACGGTCGCGCCCATCCCAGTGCTCGGTGGCGGTCTCGCCATTGTCGAACTTGACCTGCACATCCACCGGGAAGATGAAGTCGCCCTTGCGGTGCACCAGCACCGTGCTGTGGTAGAGGGTTTCGCGCTTCTTTGCCTTGGGGCGGTTCTTCTCATACCAGTCAGCCCGCTCGGAGCGCACGCCCAAAATTTCGTAGTCCATCACTTGCGTTCCGAAGACCGCCTGGTCGTAGTACCAGCGCAGGTCCTTGCCGGAAACCTCTTCCACGGTCTTAAGAAAATCTTCCTGAGTGGGGTGGGTGAAGCGGTAGCGCATGAAGTAGGTGTGCAGCGCCCGCTGCACGGTCTGTTCGCCGATCACTTTCTCCAGCGTCAGCAGAACGGTGGCAGTTTTTCCGTAAGTAGTCCCGCCATAGGAACTGCCGTCCATGTACTGCCAGGCAAAACGCGCCATAGGGTCGTCTTCGGCCACGGAATCATAGGAAAGGCGCTGGTAATCGCTCTCGCCCATGCGCGCTCCCAGCATATTCAGGATGGACGTATCCCTGCCGTACAACGAATCCATGATCTTCACTTCGGTGTAGCTGTTGATGCCTTCGTCCATCCAGGCGTCTTCGAATTCGTTGGTGGCCACCATGCCGTACCAGTACTGGTGCCCGAATTCATGTTCGCTGACCAGTTCCGGAAACAGTAAGCCTTTCGGCATCCACCAGGTGGTATCGGCGGTGAACAGCGTGGGGTACTCCATGCCGCCAGCCTGCAGCGCGCCGTGCGGCGGGTCTACCAGCGTGATCTGCTTGTAGGGATAAGGGCCGTACCACTTGTCGAAACGGTCGAGCGTGCCCTTCAGCACCTGCATGTAGCGGGGCGCGCTGCTCATGTGCCCCGGTTGCACCAGCATGCGGATCTTCACCGCTCCCATGCTGCCCTGGAAAGTTCCGGTCACCACGCGGTATTCGGGCTCGGCGGTCCAGGCAAAGTCGTGGATGTCTTCGCCGTAGAAGCTTACCGTTTTGGTGCCGTCCGGATTATTGACACTGGAAACTTCCACTCCGCTGGCGCCCACCACCTCATTCTGCGGGAGGGTGAGCTTGACCTCGAAGGTGCCGAACTCGGCGAAGAATTCGGTGGTGCGGTGGAACTGGTGGCAATTCCACGCCCCCTGCCACCACACTCCCAGCTTGGGGAACCACTGCGCTCCCATGATGAAGTCGCGCTTGTAACCGGTGCGCGCCAGCACTTCGGGCAGTTGGTCGTGAAACACGATCTTGAACTGCACCTGGCCTCCGGCCGGAATCGGCTTGGGCAGCTTCACCTGGAACACGGTGCGGTCGTCGGCATTGCCGTCGTCGGGCGAGATAAACTTGATGTGCGAGGTCAAATCGCCCACGCCCAGCACCTCCAGCGATTTCACCTCATCGCTGCCGTAGTATTTCTGCTTCCACTTGAAGTCCGGGTTGTACAGATGACTTTCGCGGATGAACGTGGACTTGGGCTGAAAGGCATTGAGATAGAGGTGGAAGGGAAACGTGTCCTGGGGCTTGCCGGTGAAGTTGTGCCAGGTGAGCACCTGGGTGGCGTCAATCGTGTGCTTCTGTGGGTTCACCCGGGCGTCAATGTTGTAGTCCAGCCAGCGCTGCGAGAGCGGCTTGTCGGAAAGCGTGGCCGAAGGCAGGGGTTGGGCGGCCAAGACCGTCAGGCAAATAAAGATAAAAACCAGCAGGAGCCACAGGCGGAGCAGGCGTTTCATGTTCCGGATCTCCACGGAAGCGCTTGGGGTGAGCTCAGCAGCTTACAACAAACTGAGCCGGCAAAGGAAACGGGAACCTCGGCGGTTCTTTGCCGGCATGTAGGTTGGGCTTAGAATTGTGGCAAATCCAGCCCGCCACAGAGACATAACGGCACGGAGAAAAACATTGGGGAATCAGGAGTCTGGAGTCAGGAATCGGCCGCCTGGTGGCCACCGCGAAGGTCTGTTCCCTGCTGTCCCTTCAGTGGCGAAGAATAGCTCTGGTACGGTGAATCCCTTTATTAACGGGCGTGCTGACTTCCCAGTCCTGATAACTGATTCCTGGTTGCGCTTTTCCCTGTGTCTCTGTGCCGCTGTGGTGATGGTCCTTCTTGTTCCCGGGCAGGCCCAGGAAAAAACGCCGCCGGTGCGGGTGAACGTGCTCAACGTTTGTACTCCCGGCGCCGCCGAGCAGAAGGAACTAGCGGCCGCCCTGGCGCGCATACCGCCAAGACCGCGATGGGGTACCGACTTTGAGGTGGCCCGCGGCCGCACCACCCTGTCGCAGGATGCCGCCGCAGCCCTGACCGGCAAGCGCAGCGCGCCTTCCGATTCCGGCCTACTCTCCGACTGGGTGCGCATTCGCCGCGAATTTTCCGGCGCTTCACCGTTCCTCAATGCGCTTTATTCTTTCAGCGTGGATAAGCGCAGCATGGTGGAGACACTGGTGTTCGCTGTCCGCGATCCCAAGGACCTGTTGCAGGTTTCCCTCAGTGAAACGGTTTCCGCGGTAACCACTCCGGCCGCTGCACTATCTGCCGGTACTCCGCCCGACCACATTCGCCTGGAGCGCTTCGGCAAGCCATCCGTCGTGCTGGCGCGCTGTGCCGGCGGTGCGGATGCGCCCAAGGTGGACCAAAGCGCCTACGAACCTCTGTTCCGGCGGGCGACCACGATTTTGGCTACCTACCGTACTGCCCTGGGGACTCGCCGCATCGTTCCTGAGGAACTGGCGCGAGTTCAGCCGGTGCGGGCCGCTTCTCCCCTACATCCGCGCCAGAAGTAGCCTACCTCCGGGGGACAACGCTGCTCGCAGCACGTTCCCTCCCCTTCTGTCACCTGCGCCTGTTTTGGAACTGTCTTTCTCTCTGGGAAAACTTTGGGGAGGTTTCCCCGGACTGCCTGGGGGCTTAGCTCATGCCAAACCTAAAATCAAAGGCAGGGCGCGTTTGTTTGTAGGCACGTGAATGCCGGGCCGGCAGCATGCGAGTTCGTCTGGGGGCAGGGTGCCCAGATTCTGAGCAGAGGCCGGCCTTGGCGCAGCAACGCGATCGCAACTTCGGACAACCTATGGCAACTGAACTTCTCTCGCCCGCTGCGGCCCGCGACTTGCAAACTGAGTTGCAGCAGTCCCAGCAGGAACTGCAATCGCAGCGAGCATTTTCCCGCGCGCTCACCGAGAGTTTGCCGGTCCTGTTCGTCATCATCAACTCAGAAGAAAAGTTTGTGCGCTGGAACAGCAGGGTGGAGCAAGTGTTGCACTACTCGCCCACAGAGCTGGCGTCCATTTCCGTTATGGATACGGTGGCTGAGGAAAGCCGCGAGCTCATGCGCGGCAAGATCCAGGAATCCCTGGCAGCTGGATTTTCTG
>Ga0075276_10000187_pt1 | contig 18302 bp, 18 predicted proteins | sample SF_Rice_5C_80N_4_FD_69770 | JGI IMG/M metagenome (GOLD analysis project Ga0075276, IMG submission 69770) | Rice paddy soil microbial communities from Twitchell Island, California, USA - SF_Rice_5C_80N_405 | ecosystem: Environmental > Terrestrial > Soil > Paddy field/soil | place: USA: Twitchell... | reverse complement strand
CGCCCGTCCAGATGCCGGCCCGGACCAGATAGACCATTACCACGCCGACGCTGGCGAGGGTTGGGCCGAACAGGGCGACGATCCAGCGCTGGAATTCCACGGTCTGCGCAGGCACGGCGGCATGGGGCCAGAACGTCTGCTGCAGCAGGCCGCTGTAGTAGCCGAAGCCCGCGGAATAGGCGATAAGGGGGATGGCGAGGCCGGCGAGGATGTGAGCCCATGCGAGCAGCAGCAGCCACTTTCCAGGCATGCCGGACATCTTCCCGGTTTCACGGTTCGCAACTATTGGGGCGGTCAAGGTCATTGCTATTCTCCTGTGTCAGGTGAGGGAGGCGCAGTGCTGGAGCATTGTGGCGGTGCGTGGCGTGAGAAATCCTGGCTGCCGATTTGCCCATCCGGAAAAGAAGGGTAGCGAGGATCGTGACTGCCGAATAGAGAACTGCTTCCTTCAAATTCTGCCTTCCATCCAGGCCCACCACTCCCGTCGGAAGGAGGCCTTTGAGGGCCAGCCAGGTGACGGCTGCGACCAGTATCGGCAACGGACGTACGGAAAACGCGGCCATCCCGACAGCCGCGAAGGAAATCTTGATCTTCAACCAGAGCAGCAGCGGGTAAAGATAGAGCATCAAGGCACCAAGAAAATAGAGGCGCTCGGCGCCATTGCCTTTGACGGCGGCGGCTTCGTCCATCAGAAACCACGCGGCCATCACATAAAGTGTTACGAACGGCCATGCGAACAGGAATCCCGCAAACGCGGCATTCGCGAACATGCCACGAAGTAACGCGAGACGATAGCAGCCTTGCGGGGCGCGGAATCCGTCAAGCATTTACTGCTCCGCAGAAGTCGTTGTCCATGGTTCTCAGAACGAGCAGTTGCCGCCCGCGCACTTCCGGGTACGGCGGTAGGCGCGCCATAACGCACATCGCGTCCACAGTGCGAACAGCAGCGGTATCCCGGTGAGCGAAAGCGCCTGGCGGTTCCGTGCAATCCAGGGGTACATTCGGGATAACAGGGTGTGGCTTTTCCACAGGCGCGCCATGCGCTGCATGCCCGCGGTGCGGTAGATCAGTTCCATCGCAGCCGCACCCTTGATCCATGCACCCTGGTGGTCCCGCACATGCAGGCGCGTCATCATCTCTTGCCGGGTAATGCCTTCCCGGCGGAAAGCCGTGTCGTCGAACCCGGGAGCGGAGCAGTCCACCAGGTGCAGATGGCCTCTGGCGTCGTGCGCCTTGATGTTCAGGATCTCGCTGCGGCACATCGGACACGATGCGTCGAAATACACGGTCAACGGCAAGTCGCTACGCATGGCTTTCCTCCACTATGTTCGTTAAATTCTGTAGAAACTGAAATTCAGGGGCAAAAAAACGCATGCTATTTCTGGTTAAGCAGATTCTGGATCTTCGCTCCCAGTTTCATCACCTTCATCAGCGTCGCCGGTTCCAGCCTCAGCATCTGGTCGCCCCAGATGGAGAGCGATTCCATCAGGTGCAGGGTTTCCTTGATGCGCTGCTGCGCGTCCGGCGCCTCCTTATGCAGATCCTTGCTGTCCAGGCACTCGCGCAGCACGCCTATCGTGGGATCGAATTCGCGCTCCTTGCGCTCGCGCACCACGGTGCGGAACAGCTCCCACACGTCGGTGGAGGTAGTGAAGTGGTCGCGGCGGTCGCCCATTACGTGGATAACCTGGACCAGGTTCCACGCCTGCAGTTCCTTGAGGCTGTTGCTCACGTTCGAGCGGGCGACGCCCAGCGTTTCGGCAAGTTCATCCGCGGGCAGGGGCTTGCCCACAATGTAGAGCAGGGCGTGGATCTGGGCGACGGTGCGGTTCACGCCCCATTTCGAGCCCATTTCCCCCCAGTGGAGTACGAAGCGCTGTGCGACCGGATGCAGGTTCATGGCGCCCATGCTATATCCGTCATTAATTTCTGTCAATACTGAAAATTGAGAATTGTGGCGAGGGCATCAGGCGGCGCCGTGGCGCTCATGCCGGGCGAATGCGGGGTGATGGAAGATGGAACGATTGATGGGGCTGGCGGAGAGGGAGGGATTCGAACCCTCGTTAGGCTATTAACCTAAACACGCTTTCCAGGCGTGCGACTTAAACCGCTCATCCACCTCTCCGTGCTGGACCGGCCACCGGCGTGCCGGCGTAGAAATACCGCTCCAAAGGGCGCGCAGAATAAACCAGAACGCGGTTTCCCGCAACCCATTCATGCCTTGAAGTGGTTTTTCCAGTTGCGCATCGCCGTAAATACGGCCAATTCGCCGTTCTCCGAAATGCCGCAAGCCTGCTGCACGCCGCGGATGACCGCGGGCTCCCGGCAGCGCAGGAAAGGGTTGGTGGCCTTCTCCAGAGCGATAGTGGAGGGGACGGTTGCCTTGTCCGCCGCCCGCAAGGCGCGCGTTTCCACTGCGCGCGCCTGCAAGCTGGCGTTTTCGGGCTCGCAGGCGAGGGCGAAGCGGATGTTGGCCTCGGTATATTCGTGGGCGCAGTAGACGCGGGTGTCGTCCGGCAGGGCGGCCAGCCGCTGTAGCGAGTTGAGCATCTCCTCCATCGTCCCTTCGAACACCCGGCCGCAGCCGCAGCCGAACAGCGTGTCGCCACAGAACACCAGGCCCGGGGCGGTGTAGCCGAGGTGCCCGCGCGTATGGCCGCGTATATCAAGCACTTGCAGCGTTGCATCGAGTTCGGGCAGGGTTACCGTGTCGCCCTCGGCGAGCGGCTGAGTCGTGCCGGCGATGTCTTCCGCGCGTGGGGCGTATACCGGGACGTTGTATACTTCGAGTAATTTGGCAATGCCGCCGATGTGGTCGCCATGGTGATGGGTGCACAAAATGGCCGCAAGCTCGAACTGGCCGTTCTTCAGCCAGGCCAGCACCGGTTCCGCTTCCCCGGGATCGACGACCACGGCATGCCGGCTGTTATGCAGGGCCCAGATGTAGTTGTCCTCGAAGGCGTGGATGGGCGTGATGTCATACATGGCTGGAGTTTTTCGAGTTGTCTGATATAGCGATGCGCTGATGAAGGTACATAATACACTTTCCGAATGGCTGGAAACACCGCATGGGCGCTATTTGCTCGAACGCGAGCAGGATCTGTTCGATCGCGGCGTGTCGGACATTTTCGGGTATAACGCCCTGCAGCTCGGCCTGTGCGACCATGAGTTGCTGCGCGCGGCGCGCATTCCCCTGCGCGTACTGGCGGGATACGGGGCCGCGGCGCAGGTATTGACCCGCCCGGATGAGCTGCCTTTCGACAGCGGCAGCCTGGATCTGGTGCTGCTCCCGCATGTGCTGGAATTTGCGGAACACCCGCATCACATCACGCGCGAGGTGGAGCGCATCATGATGCCCGGCGGGCACCTGCTGCTCACGGGATTCAACCCGCGCAGCCTGTGGGGTCTTCGCCGCTGGCTGGGGCGCAAGAACGGCTACCCATGGTGCGGCAAGTTCATTTCCCTGCCGCGTATTAGGGACTGGCTGGAATTGCTGGGCTTTGAGGTGGTGGAAGGGCGCTTTGCCTGTTACGCGCCGCCGCTGGGGCGGACGGGCTGGCTGAACCGCATGCGCTTCCTGGAACCGGCCGGGGACCGCTGGTGGGCTATGTGGGGCGGCGTGTATTTCCTGCACGCGGTGAAGCGCGTGCCCGGCGTGCGCCCGATCAAGCCGCTGTGGAACGGGCGGCTGGTGGGCAATCTGCTGCCGGTGCGGCCCAAGCTGAACCGGAATGCTTCACACCATACTGATACAACGGATACGCAATGAACGAACAAGTCATCATGGGCGACGCGGTCGAGATATTCACCGACGGCGCATGCAAGGGGAATCCCGGCGCCGGCGGCTGGGGCGCGCTGCTGCAGCTCAACGGCAAGGAGCTGGAACTGTGCGGGGGCGAGCCGCATACCACGAACAACCGCATGGAACTGCTGGGTGCAATACGCGCGCTGGAGGCGCTGAAGCGTCCGTGCCGGGTGATACTGCACACCGATTCGAAGTACGTGCAGCAGGGCATTTCCGAATGGGTGCATAACTGGAAGCGGCGCGGCTGGAAGACGGCGGACAAGAAGCCGGTGAAGAACGAAGACCTCTGGCGCAGGCTGGACGAACTGGCATCCGTGCACCATGTGCAATGGGTGTGGGTGAAGGGGCATGCCGGGCATCACGGCAATGAGCGCGCGGATCAACTGGCCAATCGCGGGATTGCGCAGATGGCGGCCGCGCGCGGCAACTGAAGAAACCGGCCGCAATAAACTGGAGATCGGGACACCGCAATGAAGCAAATCGTACTGGACACGGAAACCACCGGCCTGGACCCCCGCCAGGGCCATCGCATCATCGAAGTGGCGGCGATCGAACTCAACGGGCGCAGCGTGTCGAGGCGCAATTTCCACCGCTACGTCAATCCGGAGCGCGAGATAGACGCCGGCGCGGCCGAGGTCCATGGCCTGACGCTGGAGCGCCTGCAGGACGAGCCGAAGTTCGCCGAGATCATTCCCGCGTTGCTGGAATTCATCAAGGGCGCGGAACTCATCATTCACAACGCCCCGTTCGACGTCGGTTTCCTCAATATGGAGCTGGAACGGGCGGGGCTGCCGCCGCTGAAAGAGCATTGCCCCAGCGTCATCGATACGCTCAAGCTGGCCAAGGAACTGCATCCCGGCAAGAAGAACAACCTCGACGCACTGTGCGACCGCTATCAGGTGGACAATTCCCGCCGCACGCTGCACGGCGCGCTGCTGGATACGGAGCTGCTGGCCGAAGTGTACCTGGCCATGACCCGGGGGCAGGACAGCCTGCTCGACGAAGGCGGCGAGCAGGGCGATGAGCGGTCGGCCACGCTGGAACTGGGGGCTGCTCGTCCGGCGGTGCGCGTGCTGTTGCCGACGGAAGATGAACTGGCTGCGCACATGCAGCAGTTGGAGGACATCGCCAAGGCCAGCAACGGCGCGTGCCTGTGGCAGGAGCTGGAAGGAGGGCAGGCGGACTAGGCGCGCGCCGCGCATGCCGCCGCTTTTCCTTTCATGACGGATAGCGATGTCATCATCATAGGCGCGGGCGCCGCAGGCATGATGTGTGCCCTGACGGCCGCGCAGCGCGGGCGCCGCGTGGTCCTTGTGGACCGTGCCGCGAAGCTGGCGGAAAAGATCCGCATCTCGGGCGGCGGGCGCTGCAACTTTACCAATCTCGATGCGCGCCCGGAGAACTACCTTTCCGACAACCCGCATTTCTGCCGTTCCGCGCTGGCGCGCTATACGCCGCGCCATTTCATCGCGCTGCTGGAAAAGCACAGGCTCGGTTACCACGAAAAAACTCTGGGCCAGTTGTTCTGTAACGAAGGCTCGGAGGCCATCATCGCCATGCTGAAGGGGGAATGCGATGCAGCGGGTGTGCAGTGGTGCGCGCCGTGCCAAGTGGAGGCGGTGGGCCACAGCGATGCTTACTATGTGACGACCAGCCGCGGCAAATTCCGCGCGCCCGCGCTGGTGATCGCCACCGGGGGGCTGTCAATCCCCAAGATCGGCGCGACCCCCTTCGGCTACCATGTCGCGGAACAGTTCGGTATCCCCATCGTAAAACCCAGGCCCGGCCTGGTGCCGTTGTCCTTCGCGCCGGAGGCATGGAAGGCATACGCCGGCATGAGCGGTGTTTCGCTCGAGGCGGTGGTGCGCTTCGGGAAACGGTCCTTTCGCGAGAATATCCTGGTTACCCATCGCGGGCTGAGCGGTCCTGCGATCTTGCAGATCTCCTCCTACTGGCGGCACGGCGAGGCGCTGCACATCGACCTGCTGCCGGACCATGATATGGCGGCGGCACTGGAAGAGCAGGGCGGCAGCCACAAGCTGCTGAGCAACCTCCTCGCGCAATGGCTGCCAAAAAGCTTTTGCGAGGCGTGGTGCGCGGAAATGCAGGCGCATGCCGGTATCGCCAACAAGCCGCTCTATCAATACCACGCCAGGGAACGCAAGCAGATCGCGGGGCGGCTGCACGACTGGCAGGTCACGCCCTCCGGCACGCTGGGCTATGCCAAGGCCGAGGTGACCTGCGGCGGCGTGGACACGCGCGCGCTGTCGTCGAAGACCATGGAGTGCAACGCCGTGCCTGGCCTGTATTTCATTGGCGAGGTGGTCGATGTCACCGGGCAGCTGGGCGGCTATAACTTTCAGTGGGCATGGGCTTCGGGTCACGCTGCGGGCGAGGCGGTGTGAGCCGTGGGCGGGCTTAGCGCGCCGTCGCTGCTGGTGGATATTTCGGCCCATGGCTATGGCCACGTGAGCCAGACGGCGCCGGTGGTCAATGCGCTGGCGCGGCGCGTGCCCGGCTTGCGCATCACCGTGCGCAGCGCTGCACCCGAAGCAATGCTGCGCCGCCGCATTGCCTGCAATTTCCGCCTCGTTCCGGTCGCGCTCGACTTCGGCATGAAAATGGCGAGTGCGGTGGAAGTGGAGGTGGAGAAAAGCGCCCAGGCCTATCTGGCTTATCACACGGGCTGGGAGGAGAGGGTGCGGCGCGCGGCGGTGGAGATGCGCGAACTCAGGCCCGATCTGGTGCTGGCCAATGTGCCTTACCTGTCGCTCGCCGCCGCGCATGCTGCGGGAGTACGCGCCGTCGGCATGTGCAGCCTCAACTGGGCCGACATCTACCGCCACTACTGCGCTGCCGAACCCCACGCCGACGATATTCACGGCCAGATGCTGGCCGCATACAACAGCGCTGAAATGTTCCTCAGGGTCGAGCCCGCTATGCCCATGCCCGGAGTGCGCAATGCGCGCAGCATCGGGCCGGTCGCGCAATTGGGGCGTAATCGCCGGGGTGAACTGGACGCGCGGCTGGGGGCCGACGAAAAGCGCGTGCTGGTCGCCATGGGCGGCATCGCGTACCGGCTGCCGGTGGAGGGCTGGCCGCGCGTCCCGGGCGTGCGCTGGCTGATCCCGGCGAGCTGGAACGTCATCCGGGAAGACATGACACCACTGGAGACGCTGGCATTGCCATTCGGCGATGTGCTTGCCTCCAGCGATGCCGTGCTCACCAAACCCGGCTACGGCACTTTTGCCGAGGCCGCCAGCGGCGGCGTGCCGGTGCTTTACGTGTCCCGTGGCGACTGGCCTGAGGAGCCTTGCCTGGTGCGCTGGCTGCAAAGCCATGCCCGGTGCAGGGAGGTAAGCCCGGCGCAGTTGCAGGCCGGCGATCTGCTGGGCGTGCTGGAGGTGCTGTGGGCGGAGGCGCCGCCGCGGCTGCCCATGGCGGACGGGGCCGAAGAGGCGGCGGCACGGCTTGCAACGCTGCTGGCGGACTGAGCCGGGCGAAAACAATGCGCGCTTTCCGGGTTTGCGCCCCATGCCGAACGCAATGCTTAATTGACTGATTTTAGATGTATGATCTCCAGGTTGAACTTTTTTTTCCTGTCCCAATCTGAACGGGTAGTATTGGCCTCAAACTGATTGAGTGCCAATGCATTTCGAGTCGGCCCGCAATATTTCAAGGGGGGTGTATGGCATTTTCAGCAGAAGAGGAAGGAAAGATGAACACGAAGGCAATTACCAAGCGCATCGCACACGTAATCATTCTCTCGTCGGCTCTGGCGCTCGGCTATGAAGCGCATGCCTATCGCAACGACGCTCCGGACCAGGCCATCCACACCGCAGCCGCGAAGGCCCAGGCATCCGGGCACGGCAACGCGTTTATCGCGCTTCCCGATTTCACCGGCATCGTGGCCAAGGAAGGGCCGGCCGTGGTGAACATCAGCGTGTCTGCCAAGGTTGCGGCCGAAGATTCCGGAATTCCCGGCTTTCCGGGCATGAGCCCGGATGATCCGTTTTACCAGTTTTTCCGCCATTTCCAGCCGCCGGCGCCGCACGGCACCATTACCACCCGTGCACTGGGTTCCGGCTTCATCGTCAGCAAGAACGGCATCATCCTGACCAATGCGCATGTTGTTGACCATGCGGACAAGGTCATCGTCAAGCTGACCGACCAGCGTGAGTTCAAGGCCAAGGTCATCGGCGAGGACAAGCCGAGCGACGTCGCCGTGCTGAAGATCAATGCCGACAACCTGCCGACCGTGACCATAGGCGATCCGCAGAAGGTGCGCGTCGGCCAATGGGTGGTGGCGATAGGCTCACCCTTTGGCTTCCAGAACAGCGTGACGGCGGGCATAGTCTCGGCGAAGTCGCGTTCGTTGCCTGATGAAGGCTATGTGCCCTTCCTGCAGACGGACGTCGCGGTGAACCCGGGCAATTCGGGCGGTCCGCTGATCGATGCCAATGGTGAGGTCATCGGCATCAACTCGCAGATATATACCCGCAGCGGCGGCTATCAGGGCCTGTCGTTCGCGATTCCCATCGATGTCGCGATGAATGTCGAGCGCCAGATCCTGGCGCACGGCAAGGTGTCGCGCGGGCGTCTGGGTGTGACCATACAGCCGGTGGACGAGGAACTGGCGCAGACCTTCGGCCTGGACCGCCCGGAAGGGGCGCTGGTGAGCTCGGTCGAGAACGACAGCCCGGCCGAGAAGGCCGGCATAAAGCCTGGCGACATCATCATCAAGTTCAACGGCAGGAACGTCTCGAGTTCCTCGGACCTGCCGCCCATGGTGGCGGAGCTTGAGCCCGGCACCAATGTGTCCCTGGTGGTCTGGCGCAAGGATGGGAGCAAGACCATTGCCCTGCGGGTCGGTGCGCTGGCCACAGCGGTCGCCGCCAATGGCAGCACGCCCAAGAAGACCATGAAGCATGCTGAAGGCATGCTGGGCATGGAGGTGCGCCCGCTTACGCCGGACGAGCGCAAGCAGGTCGGCACTACGGGGCTAGTGGTGGAAAACGTCGATGACAACGGCGCTGCGGCGCGGGCCGGCATAGAGCCCGGCGACATCGTCATCGCGGTGAACGGTTCCGACGTGAACAGCGGCAAAGAACTGCGTACCCAGGTTGCACGCCACAAGCGGCACGTCGCGCTGCTCATCCAGCGCAACGGACAGCAGGTGTTCGTGCCGGTGAGGGTAGGCTAAAGGTAAACGCCCGACACCGGGGGCGGGGAAGTTACTTCTTCGCCCCCAGTTCCAGCGCCCGCAGCCGGCCTTGTTCCAGCGCTGCGGCGTCCGGTTTTTCCAGCCAGCCGTGCAGGTTGGTCATCACCAGGTCGGCCAGGGCTTCGGCCCAGTCGGGCCGGTCGTTCAGGCAGGGAATGTAGTGGTATTCGCCGCCGCCCGCCTGCACAAAAGTGTCGCGTACTTCGATGTTGATTTCTTCCAGGGTTTCCAGGCAATCCGTCACGAATCCGGGGCAGACCATATCCACTCGCCCCGTTCCCTGCCGCCCCAGTTCTTTCAGCGTAGCGGCGGTGTAGGGCTTCAGCCATTCGGCGCGTCCGAACCGGGACTGGAAGGTGATCAGGTACTGGTCCTTCTCCAGCCCCAGTTCTTCGGCGATCAACCTTGCGCTTTTCAGGCATTCGCAGTGATAAGGGTCGCCCTTATCCAGCGTGGCGCGCGGCAGCCCGTGGAAGCTCATCACCAGCTTGTCGGGCCGGCCGTGCTGCGCCCAGTACACGCGGATGTTCTGCGCGGTGGAGCGAATGTAGCCGGGGTCGCCGGGAAAGTGCTTGATGGCGCGCAGGGCAGGGGTATTGCGCGTGCGGCGCACCGTGTCGAATACGACATCGAGCGCGGTGGCGACGGTGCTGGCCGCGTATTGCGGGTACAGCGGGACCAGCAGAATGCGCTGACAGTTCTGCTCCTTGAGGCGGCGCAGCACGTCGGGAATGGCGGGGGTGCCGTAGCGCATCGCATACTCCACGACCAGCGGGACGCCGGGCGCGCGCGCGGACAGCAGGTCGCGCAGCGCGCCGGTCAGCCGTTCGGTATGGACCTTGTGCGGCGAACCCTCGGGCATCCAGATACTCTGGTATTTGGCCGCGGACTGCTTGGGACGGGTGTTGAGGATGATGCCGTTGAGTATCGGCCACCATGCCAGCCGCGGAATCTCGACCACGCGCGGGTCGCTCAGGAATTCCTTGAGGTAGCGCCGCACCGCCGCGGGCGTGGGCGCATCCGGCGTGCCGAGGTTGATAAGCAGCACGGCGGTCTTCTCCGGCGTGCCATGGGTATATGCGGGTTCAGTCTGGTATGCCATTCGTCAGCTATGGTGTGTGTGGGCGGGATTTACCGCACCTTAGTCCCGGCATTGCCGGCCGTTTTTTTTCCGTCTTCGGTCCTCCGCGCCCGGGCCTGTCGGCGTTCAATGCTGCGACAGGGCGTTGCCAAGCAGGCGCGCGGTGACATCCACGATGGGGATGACCTTCTCGTAATCCATGCGCTTGGGCCCGATCACGGCCAGCGTGCCCAGCACCTGGCCATTGGAGGTATAGGGCGCGGTGACCACGCTGCACGCGTCCAGGCCCGCCAGGCCGGACTCGCTCCCGATGAACAGGTGCATGCCCTGCGCACGGCGGCTGGCATCCAGCAGGCGCAACAGCTCGGTCTTCTGCTCGAAGACGTTGAACAAGCTGCGCAGGCGGTTCATGTCGGTCGAAAGATCCTGCACATGCAGCAGGTTGCGCTCGCCGCTGATCACGTAATCCTCCTGCTTGCGCGCCACGGCCTCGTCGCCGGCTGCGATGGCGGCCGCCATCAGCGCGGTCATGTCGCTGCGCAACTGGTGCAGTTCGTTCCGCACACGCTGGCGGATTTCCTGGAAAGAGCACCCCGAATAATGCTGATTCAGGAAATTGCCCGCCTCGGTCAGTTGCGATTGTGAGTAGTCCTTTTCCGTGATGAGCACCCGGTTTTCCACTTCGCCATCAGGCATCACTATGATAAGCAAGACTTTTTTCTCGGAGAGGCGCAGGAATTCGATCTGCCGCACGGCAGTGCTGCCGCGGTTGGGGGTGGCCACCACGCCCGCGAAGCGAGTCAGTTCAGACAGCAGGTTGGAGGCCTGCGCCAGCAGGCGGCTGGGATTGTCGGGCTGCAACTGGTGCTCCAGTTGCAGCACGCGCACGCTGTCCAGCGGTTGCACTATCATCAGCGTGTCCACGAACAAACGATAACCGCGCGCCGTAGGCACCCGTCCGGCGGAGGTGTGGGGGCTGGACACCAGGCCCAAATCCTCCAGTTCAGCCATGACATTGCGGATGGTGGCCGAGCTGACGTCCAGCCCGGAGAATTGCTGCAGCGCGCGCGAACCGACAGGCTGGCCGTCGCTGATATAGCGTTCGACCAGGGTCTTCAGGAGGATCTGCGCGCGTTCATTGAGCATAGGGCGATTTTACCACCATGCTCGCTACGTTTTCAGCCGCTATGTATAATCGCGGACATGAAATTTCCATTCAAGACCGTCGCCCTCATCGGCAAGCGCAGCACGCCCGAAATCGCCGCGCCGCTGCTGGAACTGGCCGCATTCCTGGCGGGAACGGGCGTCGGCGTGATCGTGGACGAGCTGACGGCCCCTTACCTCGGCGAGAACGCGTACACCGTTGCCACGCTGGAGGAAATGGGCAGGACGGCGGATCTCGCCATCGTGCTGGGCGGGGACGGCACCATGCTGAATATCGTGTGCGCATTGGCGCCGCACAAGGTGCCGCTGGCCGGCGTCAATCAGGGCCGGCTGGGATTCCTGACCGACATTTCGCTGGACAATATGCTGCCTACCATAGGCGCCATGCTGGAGGGAAAGTTCGTCACCGAGCAGCGCACCCTGCTGCAGGCCAAGGTTCTGCGCGAGGGGGCCGAGTCCCAGAGCGCGCTGGCCTTCAACGAGGTGGTGATGCATCGCGGCGGCGCCAGCAGCATGATGGAATTCGAGGTCGCCATAGACGGCGAATACCTCTACAAGCAGCGCGCGGACGGTCTGATCGCCGCGACGCCGACGGGTTCGACGGCCTATGCGCTGTCGGCCGGCGGGCCTATTGTCCACCCTGCGCTCGACATCATCACCCTGGTGCCGGTATGCCCTCACGCGCTGAGCAACCGTCCCATCGTGCTGAAAAGCCATTCCGTGCTGGAAGTGCTGATTCATCGCTGCACCGAAGCCAGCCTGCGCTTCGACAGCCACACCCGCTTCGACGTGTGCGAGGGCGACCGCGTGGTGGTCAGCCGCTTTCCGGAGCCTGCATGCCTGCTGCATCCGGAGGGCCACAGTTACTACCACACGCTGCGCGAGAAGCTGCTGTGGAACAAGACGTATTGAGGTTGATCCCGCGCTGATTTCCGGTCTGTATCCCACATGCTCAAATTCCTCAGCATTCGCGACTTCGTCATTGTCGATTCCCTGGAACTCGATTTCGCCGCCGGCTTTACCGCGCTGACGGGCGAGACCGGCGCCGGCAAATCCATCCTGATCGATGCATTGTCGCTGGCCTTGGGCGAGCGCGGCGATGCCGGGGCGGTGCGTGCCGGATCGCCGCGTGCCGACATCAGCGCCGAATTCGACATCGCGGACGCCCCGGCGCTGCGCAAATGGCTGCAAGACCAGGAGCTGGAAGGCGACGAGGACACCTGCTTGCTGCGCCGCGTGATGGACAGCGGCGGGCGTTCGCGCGGCTTCATCAACGGCCGCAGCGTCACTATGCAGCAGTTGCGCGAGGCCGGCGATTTCCTGGTGGACATACATGGCCAGCATGAGCACCAGTCATTGCTGCGCGCGGGGGCCCAGCGCGACCTTCTGGACGGCTATGCCGGGCTGCTCTCCGAGGCGCAGGCGGTGGAAGGGAAGTACCTGGCCTGGCAGACATTGCACCGGCGGCGTGTGGAGATGGAGCAGAATGCCGAAGCCATAGCGGCGGAACGCGAATTGCTGCAGTTCCAGCGGCGCGAGCTGGAAACGCTGAATTTCAACGCGGCGGAATGGGGCGAGCAGCAGGCAGAGCATGCACGGCTGGCGCACGCTGCCAGTCTGCTCGAAACCGCGCAATTCGGCCTGGATGTGCTGAGCGAATCCGAAGCGGCCTGCCTTGCCCAATTGAACCAAGTGACCGCGCGCGTGCGCGACGGCCTGGCATACGATGCCGCATTGCAGGACACGCTTGCGATGCTGGAAAGCGCGCAGAACGAACTGCAGGAAGCGGTCTACGCCCTGCGCCATTACCAGGAACGGCTGGACCTGGATCCCGCGCGCCTGCGCGAGCAGGAACAGCGCATCGGCGCGGTCATGGAAGCCTCGCGCAAGCACAGGGTGCCGCCGGAGGAATTGCCGGAGGTGCTGGCCCGCATCGAGGGGCGCCTGGAGGAGCTGGGCGGCGATGCGGACGTGGATGCGCTGAAGAAACAGGAAGACGCCGCGCGCGCCGCCTATCTGGCAGTGGGCAAGAAGCTCAGCGCCGGACGCGCGGCGGCGGCGGAAAGGCTTTCGCGGGAGATCACCGCCGCGATGCAGACGCTCGCCATGCACGGCAGCTTTGCCGCCACTCTGACGCCGCTGGCGGAAGGCAATGCGCACGGCCTGGAGTCGGTGGAGTTTCGTGTGGCGACCAACCCGGGCGCACCCATGGCCGGCCTGGCCAAGGTGGCCTCCGGCGGCGAACTGTCGCGCATCAGCCTCGCGATACAGGTGGCGACCAGCCAGGTGGCCGGCGTGCCGACGCTGATCTTCGACGAGGTGGACAGCGGCGTGGGCGGGCGCGTCGCCGAAATCGTCGGGCAACTGCTCAAGCGCCTGGGCAAGCGCCATCAGGTGATGTGCGTGACCCACCTGCCGCAAGTGGCTGCCTGCGCCGACGCGCAATGGCAGGTGAGCAAGTCGGTGCGCGACGGCGTGACGCTGAGCAATATCCAGCCGCTCAAGCCGGAAGAGCGCATCGAGGAGATTGCGCGCATGCTGGGCGGCGCAAAAATCACCGACACCACCCGCAAGCACGCGGCCGAGATGCTGGGTGTGGCATCTTGAGGTATCATTTAACCCTTTGACATGATGTCCAGGCGGATCTTCTCCATGCGTGTAAAGCTGTTGCCGTTCATTGTTGCCATGTTCTTCGTTGCGGGCTGCGCGCCTTACAAGATGGACATCCGGCAGGGTAATCTCATCACCCCCGAGATGCGGGAGCAACTGCGGGCGGGCATGTCGCGCACCCAGGTGCGCGCCCTGCTGGGCCAGCCGCTGGTTGCCGACCCGTTCCATCCCGAGCGCTGGGATTACGTGTATACCTACGAACACAAGCACGTGCTGCAGACTAAGCAGCACATGACGCTCTATTTCACCGGGGACACCCTGTCCAGGATCGACGACAGCCACATGCCTCCCTTGCCGCCGGTCAAGAATGCGGGCGGGCTGACACCATGAGCAGCATCAGGGTAGCGATTGCCGGCAGTTCGGGGCGCATGGGCCGGGTCCTGCTGGACTGCGTGGCGCAGGCGGAGGACATGGTGCTGCACGCGGCCCTCGAGCACGCGGGCAGCGACCTCATAGGCAAGGACGCTGGCGAGTTGGGCGGCACGCGCGGCGTGACTGTGAGCGGCGATACCGCAGGCGCGCTGAAAGGCGCGGATGTGCTGATCGATTTCACCCGCCCCGAAGGCACGCTGCATCATCTGCAGATCTGCCGCGCGCTCGGCGTGAACATGGTGATCGGCACCACGGGTTTCAATGCACAGCAAAAAGCCGAACTGGGCGCGGCGGCGAAGGACATCGGCATCGTGTTCGCACCCAACATGAGCGTGGGCGTCAATCTCACGTTCAAGCTGCTGGAAACCGCCTCGCGCGTGCTTGCCCACGGCTACGACATTGAGATCATCGAGGCGCACCACCGCCATAAGGTGGATGCGCCGTCCGGCACCGCACTGGGCATGGGCGAGGTAATCGCGAAAACACTGGGCCGCGACCTGTCCAGATGCGCCGTTTACGGCCGCGAGGGGGTGACGGGGGAACGCGATCCCTCCACGATAGGCTTCGCCACCGTGCGCGGCGGCGACATCGTGGGCGATCATACCGTGCTGTTCGCGGGGACCGGCGAGCGCATCGAAATTACGCACAAGGCGAGCAGCCGCGCCACGTTCGCGCTGGGCGCGCTGCGCGCGGGACGCTTTCTGCAGCAGCATCCGGCTGGGCTGTACGATATGCAGGACGTGCTGGACCTGAAATGACAATACCGACACTCGGGAAGGAGCGTTGACGATGGCTGAGGACAAAAAAGCATACGCAGAATGGACGTGGGTGGGGCGCTATCTCGCGGTTATCGCGCTGTCGCTCATACTTGCCGCCATACTCGGCAACATGTCGCTGTTCGAGAAGACCTATCTGACCAAGCGATTGAATGCCGCGCATATCGTCGAATTTCTCGGCTTTGGCGCCTCGCTGGTGCTGGGATGGCTGCTCGCGCAGCGCGCAACCCTCGTGGTGCGCAAACAGGGCGGCAAGGCCCAGGCCGCGGTGCACCTGATCCTGCCGCTGGCCAGCCTGATCGTGACGGCGCTGGCCTATTCGGTCGTTCTGCTGGTCGTCAAGCCCTTCCTGGGGGCCATCATGATCAAGGTGATAAACTGGTTTTTCATCCTCGTCATTGTGGCCTGTGCGGCGTGGCTGGTGATGGCGGTGTTCGACAAGTCAGCTCCCATCACCGACCTCCTGACCGGGGAAAGCGGGCGCAAGTAACCGCGGCGCCCCTGCGGCTCGGGGCGCATACCCTCAGGGGCCGGTGCGGTTTTGTTCGTGCGGGGGGCGCTCACGCTGTATAATCTGCGGCCTTATGCATATCCTGCGCGGACTTCATACACCTGACCGGCGGCCTGTTGCATTGACCATCGGCAATTTCGATGGCGTGCATCTGGGCCATCAGGCATTGCTCGAAAACCTCAAGCGCGAAGCCGGCACACGCGGCCTGGATACGGCCGTGATCGTGTTCGAGCCGCATCCGCGCGAGTTTTTTGCGCCCCAGCAGGCGCCGACCCGGTTGACCAGCCTGCGCGAAAAGCTGGAGATGTTCGCCGAACTGGGCGTGGATCGAGTGCATGTGTGCCGCTTCAACCGGACATTTTCGCAGATGCCGGCGGCGGATTTCATTCATGCCCTGCATGGCAAGCTGGGGGCGAAATACGTGCTGATCGGTGATGACTTCCGCTTCGGCAGCGGGCGCGCGGGCGATTTTGCGCTGATGGAAAAAATAGGCGAGCAGGAGGGGGTGGCGGTGGAAGCCATGCGCAGCTTCCTCCAGGGCGGCATTCGCGTTTCCAGCACGGCGGTGCGGGAGGCCTTGGCGCGCGGCAATCTGCAGGCAGCGCAGCGCTTCCTGGGGCGGCACTACAGCATCAGCGGCCATGTGGAGCACGGCAACCAGATGGGCCGCCAACTGGGCTTCCCCACGGCCAATATCCAGTTGCGCCACAACCGGCCGCCGGTGGCGGGCATCTTTGTGGTGCAGACGCGCATAGAGGGTGGTGAGTACCATTACGGCGCCGCGAGCCTGGGCGTGCGGCCCACGCTGGTGGCCAACGGCCGGCCGGTGCTGGAGGTGCACTTGTTCGACCTTGACCGGCAGATATACGGCGAGCACATGCATGTGGAGTTCCTGCACAAGCTTCGCGACGAGGCGAAATTCCCCGATTTGGAAAGTTTGACGAAACAGATAGCGCTCGATGTCGAGCAGGCGAAACACTGGCTGAATACCCATCATGGCTGAACAAAAATATCCGCTTAACCTCCCTGAGACCACTTTTCCCATGCGCGGCGACCTGGCCAAGCGCGAGCCGCTCATGGTGCAGCAGTGGGTGGAGCAAAAGCGCTACCAGCGCATCCGCCGCGCCGCCGCGGGCCGCAAGAAATTCATCCTTCACGATGGCCCGCCGTACGCAAACGGCGCGATCCACCTTGGCCATTCGGTGAACAAGGTGTTGAAGGACATTATCGTGAAATCCCGCAACCTGGGCGGTTTCGATGCACCCTATGTGCCTGGCTGGGACTGTCACGGCCTGCCCATCGAGCTGCAGGTGGAGAAAAAGCACGGCAAGAACATCCCGCCGGCGCAGTTCCGCGAGCTGTGCCGCCAGTACGCCGCGGAGCAGGTGGAAAAACAGAAGAAGGACTTCATCCGCCTGGGAATTCTGGGCGACTGGGATAACCCCTACCTGACCATGAATTACCGGACCGAGGCCGACATCATCCGCGCGCTCGGCCGCATTCTGGAGCACGGTTACCTGTACCAGGGGCGCAAGCCCGTGAACTGGTGCCTGGACTGCCAGTCCGCGCTGGCCGAGGCGGAGGTGGAATACCAGGACAAGGTTTCGCCTGCGATCGACGTGGGCTTCGAGGTGGCGGACCGCGAGGCCGCGGGCCGCGCCTTCGGCGTCTCCCTGCCGGGCGATGCCAGGGTATATGCCGTGATCTGGACCACCACGCCGTGGACGCTGCCGGCCAACCAGGCGGTGAGCGTGCATCCCGAACTGCAATATGACCTGATCAGGACAGACAAGGGCTACCTGATCCTCGCGGCCGATCTGGCCGGAGCCTGTCTCGCGCGCTACGAGCTGGCAGGCAGCAGCGACCGCGGCAACGGCACTGCCGCGACCTGTCGTGGACGTGCGCTGGAAGGCTTGCCGCTGCGCCACCCGTTCCAGGAGCGCATCGTACCCGTGATCTGCGGCGAGCACGTCACGCTGGAGGCCGGCACTGGCCTCGTGCACACCGCACCCGCGCACGGTCTGGACGACTATTTCGTGGGCCAGAAATACGACCTGCCGGACGACAACCCGGTAGGCGACGACGGCAAGTTCATTTCCACCACCCCGCCCGCGGGCGGCACGCCGCTGGCTGGCGTGTTCGTGCTCAAGGCGAATGACATCGTGGTGAACGCGCTCGCCGCCAGCGGCCACCTGCTGCACCAGGAAAAGCTCAAGCACAGCTATCCCCACTGCTGGCGCCACAAATCGCCCATCATCTTCCGTTCCACGCCGCAGTGGTTCATCGGCATGGAGCAGGAGGCCTCTGTCAACCGAGGCGCGGAGGGGCTGATCGAGGCGACGCGCCATGGCCACGGCGAGGACGGCAAGACGCTGCGCGACCTGGCGAACCGCGCGGTGGAGGAGACCGAATTCTTCCCCGCCTGGGGACGGGCGCGGCTGGAGTCCATGATCAAGAACCGCCCGGACTGGTGCGTCTCGCGCCAGCGCAACTGGGGCGTGCCCATGCCGTTCTTCGTTCATCGCGAAACCAGCGAACTGCATCCGCGCACGCTGGAACTGCTGGAGCAGGTCGCCAAAAGAGTGGAAGAAGAGGGCATCGAAGCCTGGTTTGCGCTCAATTCGGCGGACCTGATCGGCGACGACGCGCCGCATTACCGCAAGCTCAGCGACACGCTGGACGTGTGGTTCGATTCCGGC
>Ga0075276_10000186_pt1 | contig 18315 bp, 15 predicted proteins | sample SF_Rice_5C_80N_4_FD_69770 | JGI IMG/M metagenome (GOLD analysis project Ga0075276, IMG submission 69770) | Rice paddy soil microbial communities from Twitchell Island, California, USA - SF_Rice_5C_80N_405 | ecosystem: Environmental > Terrestrial > Soil > Paddy field/soil | place: USA: Twitchell... | reverse complement strand
TCTCCGCTTCCGCCGCGTCGGGGAGCTTGAGGCCGTCCGCGCCGAATATCTTGACGCCGTTGTCGCGCCACGGGTTGTGCGACGCGGAGATCGCGATACCGAACGCCGCCCGGCGTTGCCGGACGAGGTCCGCGACGGCGGGCGTCGGGACGACGCCGGCGTTCTCGAGGAAGACCCCCTCCGCCGCCAGTCCTCGCGCGACGGCCGCGAGGAGGCCGGGCGTCGACTCGCGCGTGTCGCCTCCGACGACGCCCCGCGCCGCGCGACCGCCGACCATCCGGCCGAGGATCCGGCCGATGCGGTACACCGTCGGCAGATCGAGGGGATACCGTCCCGCTTCGCCGCGGATCCCGTCGGTCCCGAAGAGGCTCATGCTCCGCCCGTCTTCCAGTGCACGTGGACCGAGACGACGCCCTTGGGCTCGACGACCCGGATCGCGGTCTCGGCCGCGAGCGTCGCGGCGGCGGTGAAATCGCCGGCCCGCCCCGACAGCGAGATCGGGTCCGTGGCCACGGCCTGCGTCCGGGCGACCTCGCTCTCGGGCCCGGTGATCCGCGCCGTGGGGGGGGCCACGCGCGCGGTGACCGCCGCCGCGTTCGCGCCCGTGAAGCGCGGCGTGATCGGGACCACCTTCTCCGCCAGACGTTCGATCCGCACGCGCACGGCGGAGGGCGCGATCGACACGACCTCGAGATCTTCGGGCCCGTTGATGTCGTCGCCGCCGAGCTTGTAGATGCGGTCGCCGGGCCGCGCGTCGGCGAAGTCCATGACCGCCTCCATCTTGGAGGGGTCGGCGATCCGGATGGCGTCGAACGGGCCGCGGAGCCGGACGTCGACGGTATCGGGGAGCGGGGAGGCGATGACCATGTCGCGCGGCAGGTTGACGACCGTGAGCGGAATCACGTAGCCGCGTTCCGAGATTCGTTGCCGCCGCTGCCCCGAGAGCGAGAACCAGAGGAAGAACGCGAGCGCGAGCGCCAGGACCTTCCAGGCCAGGTTCTCGAAGAGCAGCCTCCTCACGGAACCGGGCTCTCCGAGGCCGCGCCGGAGGTCAGATGCGACAGGATCTCGCGCAGCGCCTTCCCGTCCAGGCCGTCGGTCAGCCGCCCGTCGCGGGCGAGCCCGATCGTCCCGCGCTCTTCGGAGACGACGATCGTCAGCGCGTCGGTCTCCTCCGAGATGCCGATGGCCGCGCGGTGCCGCGTCCCGTATTCCTTCGGCAACCCGGTCCGCTGGGTGAGCGGCAGGAACGACGATGCCGACGCGACCCGGCGGTTGGAGATGATCACCGCTCCGTCGTGGAGCGGCGTTCCCGGAACGAAGAGGTTCACGAGCAGCTCGTAGGAGACCGCGGCGTCGAGCCGGACCCCGTTCTCGATGTAGGTCTTCAGGCCGTCCCGCCGCTCGATCACGATCAGCGCGCCGATCCGCTTGGCCGCGAGCGACGTCGCGGCGAGCACGACGTCCGTGACGAGGTCGTCGGTGCGCGGCGCGTTGAAGAACGCGACGAGCGGGTTGCGCCCGAACTGCTGGAGCGCCCGGCGGATGTCGGCGGCGAAGAGGACGATGACGGCGAAGGGGAGATAGAAGAGGACTTCCTTGAGCACGCCGCGGAGCGTCGGGAGCTTCAGCAGGACCGAGAACCAGTACACCGCGAGGACCGCGAGGATCCCCAGGATCATCTGGACCGCGCGGGTCCCGCGGATCAGGAGCAGCAGGTTGTAGATGATCAGCGCGACGACGAGGATCTCGATCACGTCGCGCCAGGTGAAATGGAGCCGGGACAGCATTCCCACGCGCGAGGTCACCGTCGGGATCATCGCCCGATTCTATCCGCCCCCGAATCGGGCCCCGCCGCTTCCCGGAGCGCCGTCTCCATTTGCGCATACGCCTCCGGGGAAGCGCCCGCCTTCGCGGCGGCCTCCGGTCCCGGCGCTCCGGCGCGCAGCGTCTCGAAAAAGCGCCTCGTCGCGGCGACGTCGTGGACCCGCACGACCGAGGCGCCCCGGGCGGCGGCCTCCGCGGCGGCCGCCAGCGACCCGGCGAGCCGCAGCCGCGGGGGGGCGTCCGCGGGGAGGCCGGAATATCGCGCCGTGAAGCCTTTTCGCGACGCGCCGACGACGATCGGGAAACCGAGCTCGCAAAATCGCCGGAGCCGCGCGATCAGGAGCAGATTGTGGGCGGCGCTCTTTCCGAAGCCCAGGCCGGGATCCAGCGCGATCCGTCCCGCCGGGATCCCGGCCGCCTGCGCGCGCGCCGCCGCGTCGGAGAGGTGGACGGCGATCTCTTCGATCGGCGCGGAATACGACAGATCGTTCTGCATCGTGCGCGGGTCGGTCCCGCGCATGTGCATCAGCACCACCAGGGCGCCGGCGTCGGCCGCGGCCGCGCCGGATCCCGGGTCGTGGCGGAGCGCCGTCACGTCGTTGACGATCGACGCCCCGGCGGCGAGCGCCGCGCGCGCGACGGCCGCCTTTCGGGTGTCGATCGAGACCGGCACGCCGGCCCGCCCCGCGAGCGCTTCGACCACCGGGACGACCCGTCCGATCTCTTCCGCGGCGGATACCTCCGCGGCGGCGCCGTAGACCGGCGGGCGCGTCGATTCGCCGCCGACGTCGAGTATCGCCGCGCCTTCTTGCGCGAGCCGGAGACCGTGCTCGACCGCCGCTTCGACGGAGGGGTACGAGCCGCCGTCGGAGAAGGAGTCGGGCGTGACGTTGACGATCCCCATGAGGATCGGCAGCGGCCGGCCGTCGAGGATTCCTCGCCACTCCACGGAGCGGATTATCGCGGAAGTGTTCGTTCCGCAGCGAGAATGGCAGACCGCAGAGGTCCGTGAGAAGCAGTGAGATCTCCGGTTCCTCGGCCCCTTCGCGGCGCGACGAAGTCTCGCGCAATCCCTGCGCGGGACGACTCGCGACGCGGGAGCGGAAGCGCGGCGAGGGGGTGCCCGTCCGCGCGGTCGAGTCGCTCGTTCGACGAGCCGCGCGACGGGCACGCGCTCTCGGTCCCCGAGCGAGCTTCCGCGACGGTCAGGCGGGTTCCGGAACCAGCCCGCCCGGCGTCCCCGCCGTCGCGGGCGCTCCCGGCGGAGCGACGGGCGGCGGCTTCGGAGGCCCGCTCTTGCGAAGCTTCGAAATGTCGGTGCCGCTCTCCTCGGCGATGATCGCGAGGATCTCCTCGCCGTCGAGGACTTCCTTCTCGAGGAGCGTCTTGGCGATGCGGTGCATCGCTTTCTGGTTCTCCTCGATCAGCTTTCGGCCGCGCTCGTACGCGCTCGTCACGATCCGCTTGACCTCGTTGTCGATCTGGATCGCGGTCGCCTCCGAGTAATCGGGGCGACGCCCCAGGTCGCGGCCCAGGAAGATCTCCTGATCGGGCTTTCCGAACGTGAGGGGGCCCATGCTGCTCATGCCCCACTCGCAGACCATCTTGCGGGCCATCTCGGTCGCCTTCTCGAAGTCGTTGCCGGCGCCCGTCGTCATGTGGCCGCTGAAGAGCTCCTCGGCGATCCTTCCGCCCATCATCACCGTGATCGTCGCGTCGAGGAATTCCTTCGTGTACGAGTACTTGTCCTCGGAGGGGAGCTGCATCGTGAGCCCGAGGGCCTGTCCGCGCGGGATGATCGTGACCTTGTGCAGCGGGTCGGCGTCGGGGAGGATCGCCGCGATCAGCGCGTGCCCTCCCTCATGATACGCGGTGTTCCTCTTCTCCGCCTCGCTCATGATGAGCGTCTTGCGCTCGGGGCCCATCAGGACCTTGTCCTTCGCGAACTCGAAGTCGGTCATCTCGACCTTCTTCTTGTCGAAGCGCGCGGCCATCAGCGCCGCCTCGTTGACGAGGTTCGCGAGGTCCGCGCCCGAGAACCCGGGCGTGCCGCGGGCGATCACCAACAAGTCCACGCTCTCCGACAGCGGGATCTGGCGGGTGTGCACCTTGAGGATCGCTTCGCGTCCCTTCAGATCCGGACGGTCGACGACGACGCGCCGGTCGAACCGGCCGGGACGCAGCAGGGCCGGGTCGAGGACGTCGGGGCGGTTCGTCGCCGCGATCATGATGACGCCCTCGCTCGTCTCGAACCCGTCCATCTCGACGAGGAGAGCGTTGAGCGTCTGCTCGCGCTCGTCGTGCCCGCCGCCGAGGCCCGCGCCCCGGTGCCGGCCCACCGCGTCGATCTCGTCGATGAAGATGATGCAGGGCGCGTTCTTCTTCCCCTGCTCGAAGAGGTCGCGGACGCGCGACGCGCCGACGCCGACGAACATCTCGACGAAGTCGGAGCCGGAGATCGAGAAGAACGGCACGTTCGCTTCGCCGGCGATCGCCTTGGCGAGGAGCGTCTTTCCGGTTCCCGGAGAGCCCATCAACAGCACGCCCTTCGGGATCTTGCCGCCGAGCTTCTGGAATTTCCCCGGATCCTTCAGGAACTCGATGATCTCCTGCAGCTCGACCTTCGCCTCGTCGCATCCCGCGACGTCCTTGAACGTGACCTTCTTCTGGTTCGGCGTCAGCAGCTTCGCGCGCGACTTGCCGAAGGAGAGCGCCTTGTTTCCCCCCATCTGCATCTGCCGCATGATCACGACCCAGATGACGATGAGCACGATCAGAGGCGCCCACGAGAGGAGCATCGCCGTCAGCGTCGAATCCTTCGGCTCGTCGGCCTTGATCTTCACCTTGGACTCCCGGAGCTCCTTGACGAGATCGGGATAGCTCGGGGCGTAGGTCTTGAACTCCGCGGGCTTGGCTCCCGGCCCGCCCTTGAGGATGCCGTGGATCTCCTGTCCGCGAATCGTGACCTCGTCGACCTTCTCCGTGTGCACCGCGTCGAGGAAGTCGGAGAACGTCATCTCCCGGGTGCCGGGCGCGCCGCCGCGGAACACGTTCCACGCCAGGATGATGACCACCAGGATCACCATCCAGAGGAGAAAATTCTTCACGGTCGAGTTCAAGCGGTCACTCCTTGCCGGCCGGGAAATGGTCGATCCGGGCTCCGGCGCCGGCGGCGCACACGGACGCCCGGCTGGACAAGCATAACGGATCGTTCCGCGCTTTTATTGCCCGATTTCGGCCGTCGGGGAAGGGGAAAGGACCGCGATGTGGGGGAGATGGCCGTACTGGCCGGCGTATTCCATCCCGTAGCCGACGAGGTGGTCGTGATCCGTCGACGGGAAGAGGACGTAGTCGACGAGGATCGACGTGCGGCGTTCGTGCGGCCGGTCGACGATCGCGGCGAACCGGATCGACGAGGGATCGTCCGCGCGCAGTTGATTCATTAAGTACGTCTCGATGACGCCCGTGTTGACCACGTCCTTCAGGACGACGACCTCCTTCCCCGCGAGCGACAGGGGGGTCGCGAAGTCGATCTCGACCGATTCCTTCCCTTCGATGTCGCGCCGCATCACGTTGATGAACTCGAAGCCGTGCGGCCGCTCGATCTTCCGGCTCAGGTCGGCGAGGAAGAACGCCGACCCTTTCAGCAGCGAGAGGAGGACGAGCGGCCGGTCCTCGTAGTCCCTGCCGATCCGGAGCGCGATCTCCGCCACGCGCGCGGCGATCTCCGGCTCGGAGTGACGGAGCTTCAGCGTCGGTTGAGCGGAAACCACTTCCGGAAATTCTACAACGTTCTCCGGGCCGACACGACGCCTCGGCGGTTCCGGAAGTCCACTCGTCTCCCGGCCTGGAAACGGAAGGGTTCCCCGGCCCGGGCGAGCTTCTCGAGCGCGAGGAGCTCCGGCCGGGAGAGCGGGCGGCCCCCGGCCCGCTCCGCCATGGCCAGCAGCGCCCGGCGCAGGGCCGCGGAGGGGAGAGCCGAGAGCAGCGCGGAGTCGACGGAGATCTCGCCGCCGCCGCCGGCCAGCCGCGGCAGGACGTCGCGCGCGAACAGGTCGTCGATCCATTCCCGGTCGCGCGAGAGCGCCTCGGCCGAGGCGGCGAGGTTGGCCGTGACGGCGCTTCCGAAGCGGCGCTCGAGAAGGGGGACGACCCTCCGGCGCACCCAGTTCCGATCGAACGCGGGGTCGTCGTTCGTCGCGTCGCGGCGATACGGGATCCGGCGCTCGCGGAGGTAAGCGAGAATCGCACCGCGCGAGACTTCCAGGAGCGGCCGCACCACGCCGTCTTCGCGGCGCCGACGGATGCCCGCGATCCCGGAGAGAGGCCGTCCGCGCAGCAGCGCGAGGAGAACGGTCTCCGCCGCGTCGTCGCGAGTGTGCCCGGTGACGACGGCCGAGGCGCCCGCGCGCTCCCGCATCGCGGCGAGCGCCCGGTAACGGAGCTCGCGGGCGGCGTCCTCGCGGGATCGCCCCCGCGGCGGGACGGGGAGGCGCTCCTGGAAGAAGGGGACGCTCCGCCGCCGGCACCACGCTTCGACGAAGGCGGCGTCGCGGCGCGACCGCTCCGCCCGCCAGCCGTGGTCGACGTGCCCGGCGGCGACCGACGCCCCGAACCGCGGGGCGACCGCCGCGAGGGCGGCCAGGAGCGCCATCGAGTCGGGTCCGCCCGAGACGGCGGCCAGAAGGGGGCCGGTGCGCGGAAGGTCTCCCTCTTCGAACGCGCGCGCGATCGCCGGCTCCGGCGCGACCGTTCTCACGCCGGCGATTCTATCGTCCGGCCGCGACGATCCCTCCGTCTGTGACGAGGCCCGCGAGCATATAATCGGCCGCGCATGGATCCGCTCCGCGTTCTCATCGCCAAGCCGGGGCTCGACGGGCACGATCGCGGGGCGAAAGTCGTCGCCCGGGCGCTTCGCGACGCCGGCATGGAAGTGATCTACACGGGACTCCGGCAGACGCCCGTGCAGGTCGCCGCGGCCGCGATCCAGGAGGACGTCGACTGCGTCGGAATCTCGATCCTCTCGGGCGCGCACAACGTGCTCGTCCCGGAGATCCTCGACGAGCTCGCCCGGCGCGGCGGCGGCGACATTCCGGTATTCGTCGGCGGGATCATTCCGGACAAGGACATCCCGCCGCTCGTCGCGCGCGGCGTCCGGAAAGTGTTCCTGCCGGGGTCTTCCACCCGCGACATCATCGCGTTCATCCAGGAGGAGATCGGCCAGCGGCAGCGGGCATAATCCCCGCCGCGTTTGCGACTCTCGCACGGCCCGGGCGAAACGTTGACGGATTCCTGGCGAACGTCTCGCGAGGGCCCGGTCGCCCGGTTCTTCCTCGACACCGGGGAGCGCCCCCCGACGCTGTCGCCGGAAATTCTCGGGGAGCTGGCCGGAAGAATCGACCGGGAGGCCGCCGCGGGCGCCTCGGTCGCCGTCATCGCGTCTGCCGCGGCGGGCGTCTTCGCGGCAGGCGCCGACCTCCGCGTCGTCCGCGAGCTCACGCCGGCCGTCGGCTACCTGTACGCCCGGACGGGGCAGGAGGCGCTTTTCCGGATTGCGCGGGCCGCCTGCGCGACCATCGCCGAGATCGACGGAGCCTGCTATGGAGGCGCGCTCGACCTGGCGATGGCCTGCGACATCCGGTTCGCGAGCTCCCGGGCGGCCTTCTGCCATCCGGGGCCCCGCCTGGGGATCGTGACCGGGTGGGGCGGCACCGTCTTCGCTCCGAGGCGAATCGGGGTCGCCCGGGCCCGGCGGCTGTTCCGGTCCGGCGAAGTCTTCGACGCTCCCGCGGCCTACTCGATGGGGCTGGTCGACGAGCTCGCCTCCTCCGAGGATCTTTCCGGCCGAACCGCCTCGGCCGCCCGGCAGATATCACAAGGCAATTGGAATCAGCTATTTCGGTGATGGTGCCGGAGGTCGGAATCGAACCGACACGGGGTTTCCCCCGCGGGATTTTGAGTCCCGTGCGTCTACCAGTTTCACCACTCCGGCGAAGGGGCGGATTATCGGCCCCGGTTTGTCGGAGAGTCAAGCGCGCCGAATTGACGCCCCTATCTCTTTGAGTTAGAATGGCGAGCTCTACGAAGGAGGGCGACTTTGGGCTTTCGAGTTGGCGAAAAGATTGTCTATCCCAACCACGGCGTTTCGATCGTCGAGCAGATCCGCGAATCGGAGATCGCCGGACTCCGCAACACCTATCTTCACCTGCGATTGATCTCGAACAATTCCAAGGTGATGGTTCCCATCGAGAACAGCGAGCTCATCGGTCTTCGCCGGCTCACGATCCGGAAAGAAGTGAATTCCCTCCTCCGGACGCTCGCCAACGGACGGGTCTCGCCGCTCGCGGACTGGAAGGGCCGTTACAAGCAGAATCTCGATAAGATGCGGAGCGGGCGGCTCCAGGACATCGCCGAGGTCCTCAAGGCGCTCAACCACGTGATGCAGAAGAAGGCGCTCTCCTTCCGCGAGAAGAAGATGTACGAGCGCGCGAAATACCTCATCGTCTCGGAGATCGCCGTGATCGACGGCGCGAGCGAGGAGGAAGTCGCCCGCCGCGTCGATCGGGCGCTTGCCCGGTCGATGCAGAAGTCCGCGGCGAGCTGAGACTTCCCGGACGGAACCGAACCGGAACCGGCGGCGTGGCAGGACGACGAATCGCGGTCTGGCTCGCCGCCGTTCTCGTGTCGGGGACGGCACTCGCGGAGACCCGCGGGGAAGTGCTCCGTTCCCTGCTCGCGATCGAACGCCGCGCGCTTTCCGCCGAGACCCGGCGGCTGGCCGATCTCTCGCGGCGGCTCGAGGCGGCGGCGTCCGATCTCACCGCGGCGTCGCGAAATCTGTCCGAGGCGTCGGGCCGGAGCGACGCGGCGCTGGCGGACGCCTCCGATGCCGTCGCGCGCTCCCTGGCCGCGCTCGAGTCGGCCGCCTTCGACGAGCGGCTCGCTCTGGATCGGATCGGGCACCTTCGGGACCGGATCGGCGAGCTCGAGCGAGAGTCGGCGGCCGCGCGGCCGGGACACGAGGACTCGCTGTCGGGAGAATGGCGCGTGAGGATCGACCCGGGAGTTCAGGAGGGCGACCTGCGTCTCTCGCTCGACGGGACGCTGGTCGGCGGATCCTATGTTCTCCAGGGCGGGATGTCGGGCTCGGTCCGCGGCACGTTCGTCGGCGACCGGCTGAAGTTCGACCGGGTCGATTCCCGGCTCGGATTCATCGCGGTCTATTACGGGCGGCTGATGCCCGACGGCGTCACGCTGACCGGAACCTGGGAGGGAACGGAGCTCGCCAACGCGGGGCCCACGTCCGGGACCTGGAGCGCCGTCAAGAAGACGGAGACGGAGGAGCCGTGACGCGGGACAACTTCCTTTTCGCGCTCGTCGGCGTGCTCGCCGGGTTCATCCTCGGCTATTTCGTCGCGACCGGCGGCCACGCCCCCTCCGCCGCGACGGCGTCGGCCCCGGCCTCGGCGCCCGCGGGCTCGGGAACCGACGCGGCGCTCGCGCCCTCTTCCACCGAGCTCGCCGCGAGGGTGAAGGAGATGCAGGCGGCGGTCGCGCGCGACCCGGAAAACGCCGACGTGATGCTCCAGCTGGCCAACGCCGAGTACGACGCGAGCGACTGGAAAGCGGCGGCCGAGGCGTACGAGAAAGTCGTTCCGAAGAAGCCGGGCGACCCCAATCTCCTCACCGACCTCGGTTCCTGCTACCGGAACATGGGAAGGTTCGACAAGGCGCTCGAGATGTACCAGAAGGCGCAGCAGATCCAGCCGACGCACTCGCAGTCGCTCCTCAATATGACGCTCGTCTACGTGTTCGACTTGAAGGACGCCGGCAAGGCGCAGGCCGCTTTCGACCGCCTGAAGAAGGAGCATCCCGAGATCCCGCGGCTCAACGACCTGCAGCTGCGGATCTCGGAGCTTCGCGCCGCAAAGAGCTAGCGCGGATCATACGGGTCGCTATACGGACGCGGGGGGCCGGCCGGCGGCTCGACGTACGCGCCGGTACGCCTTCACCGCCGGTCCGGCCGCCCGCGCGCGTCTTCCAACCCGTCTGACCGCGCCTCGCGGCTTTCGCCGTTGACGAAAGGTCGGGGCCGCGACAGCCCCTCGGCTCGCGCCTCGCCGCGCCTCGGGACGCGGGTATATCGTTTCGAGCATGTCGGACTCGCTTTTCGGCGGCGAAACGCCCGCCGCGACGGAGACGAAGGTCTCCTCTTCCGCTCCGCTCGCCGAGCGGATGCGGCCGGCCTCGCTCGACGAGATCGAGGGCGCCGAAGCGCTGATCGGCCCTGCGAGCTTCCTGCGCCGGGCGATCGAGGAGGATCGCCCGCCGTCGATGATCTTCTGGGGGCCGCCCGGAGTCGGGAAGACGACCGTCGCGCGGCTGATCGCGGCGCGCACCCGTTCCCGGTTCGTGTCGGCCTCGGCGGTCGCGAGCGGCGTCAAGGAGATGCGGGAGATCCTCGAAGGCGCGAAGCGTCTGCGGGGCTCGACCGGCCAGCGGACCATCCTCTTTCTCGACGAGATCCACCGGTTCAACCGCGCGCAGCAGGACATCTTCCTCCCGTTCGTGGAATCGGGCGACGTCACGCTCATCGGCGCGACGACCGAGAACCCCTCTTTCGAGCTCAACGGGGCGCTCCTCTCCCGATGCGAGACGATCGTCTTCGAGCCGCTGTCCGCCGAGGCGATCGAACGGATCCTGCGACGGGCGATCGCGGATCGCGACCGGGGCCTCGGCCGGAGCGGCGTCGAGCTGACGGACGACGCGCTGGCGTTCGCGGCGCGCTTCGCCGGCGGGGACGCCCGCCGGGCGCTCAACCTGCTCGAGGCGGCGGCATCGGACGCGGCTTCCGGCCAGCGGCGGATCACGGCGGCGAGGCTCCGCGAGATCTCGCGCAAGAAGATCCTCCTCTACGACAAGTCGGGGGAGGAGCACTACAACCTGATTTCCGCTCTCCACAAGTCGATGCGCGATTCCGACGTCGACGCGTCGATCTACTGGCTCCTCCGGATGATCGAGGCCGGGGAAGAGCCGCTCTACCTCGCGCGGCGAATTGTCCGCTTCGCGTCGGAAGACGTCGGGCTCGCCGACCCGCGCGCCCTGCGCGTGGCTCTCGACGCCAAGGAAGCGTTCGACTTCCTCGGAAACCCGGAGGGCGTCCTCGCCCTCGTCGAGGCCGCCGCCTACTGCGCGCTCGCGCCGAAGTCGAACGCCCTCTACGTCGCGGAATCGCAGGCGCGCGCCGACATCGAGGAGCTCCCGCAGGAGCCGGTCCCTCCGGTCATCCGGAACGCCGTGACCCGGCTGATGAAGCAGGTGGGCTACGGCAAGGGTTACCGATACGCCCACGACGAGCCGGAAGGAGTCGGCGGGATCGAATGCCTTCCCGAATCGCTGCGCGGCCGCCGGTATTACGACCCGAAGGGCGCGGGGGAGGAACGGGAGGTCGCGGAGCGCCTCGCCGCGATCCGCGCGGCGCGCCGGCGCAAAGCGGAGCGAGAGAAGTAGGCCGCCCGGCGAGTCAGCTGGCGATCCGGACGTGCGTGCCCTGGCGGCGCGCCTCCGCGAGCGCGTCCTGAGCCTGAAGGAGCACCCGCTCGTGAGGGATCTCCGGGACGCCGTAATACGCGCCGACGTTGGCCTTGCAGAAGAATCGCGTCCGGGCGTCCATGACGGGCCGCTCGGAGATCTGCTCGCACAGGCGCTGGGGAAGCTCGTCGAGGCGTAAGGGGGCTTCGGGCAGAAGGATCGCCACCTCCAGACCTCCCCATCGCGACACGATCGCGTCGGGAGGCGCGACCCGGCGGACGGCCGCGGCGATGTGGAGCAGGAGCGCCTTCGTCAATCCGCTTCCGTGCTGCGCCTCGGAGCCCGCCAGCCCCTCCACCGCGGCGAGCATGACCGCCAGCGGCGAGCGGGTCTCCCGCGATCTTTCGACCGCGCGGACGAGCTCCTGCCGGAAGGCGCTCGGCGTCAGGAACCCCGTGAGGTCGTCGTGCCGCGCCTTGTCGCGGAACCAGTCACGGCGGAGGCGGAGGGCGTCGATGCGGCCTCCCGCGATTCCTCCGAACAGGGCGAGCAGGAGGGTCGTTCCCGCCACGAGGAAGGCGTAGAAGTACCCGTTCTCCCGCAGTTCGGTGCGCCATGGGATCTTCTCCACGAAGACCCGCAGGAGGAACGTGGCCGTCGGAACGATCCACCCGAGCTCCGCCCCGAGAAGCGCCAGCCGGCCGCGGGCGGCGCGGCCGCGGGAGGCCTGTTCCACGGAGGATCCGTCACGATCGGGCATGGAGTGATTGTCGCCGCCCTTCCGCCCCGGGGAATAGATGCGTTCGAACCAAACCGGCCGTTCTGACCGAATCGCGTCATCGGACCAGACGGAGGGGAAAAGTGCCGCTCTTTGTACAACTCGTTCAAGACGCAGTGGCGAATCCTTCATGAAAGGGAGGCGCCGCGAGACGTGCCGTCCGGGCCCACCGGTGATGAAACGGGCGGCTGTGACGGGTCGTGACAATCGACGACAACCGAAAGGCGCGGTCAGGCGCGAGCGAGACGGGATGCGGGTCGCCCGCGGCGTCCCGAGGCGTACTGCGGTCAGTACGTTGCAGGGCGCCGCGGGCGGCACGCGCCCGTATTCGCTCGATGCATGGCCGAGCCAGCCACTAATCGACGCGGTAGTTCGGGGCTTCCTTCGTCACCACCACGTCGTGAGCGTGCGATTCCTTGAGACCCGCGGCGGAGATCCGCACGAAGCGCGCCTTCGTCCGGAGCGTCTCGATGTCCTTCGATCCGGTGAGCCCCATGCCGCTCCGCAGGCCGCCGGTGAGCTGGTGAACGAGCCCCGCGAGCGCGCCCTTGAACGGCACCATGCCTTCGATTCCCTCGGGAACGAGCTTCGACAGGACTCCTCCGCCTCCGCCGTTCTCGCCGGCGTACGTCTCCTCGACGTTGTCCTGGAAGTAACGGTCCGAAGACCCCGATTTCATCGCCGCGAGCGAGCCCATTCCCCGATAGGCCTTGAACGTCCGGCCCTGGTAGAGGATCGTCTCGCCCGGGGATTCCTCGGTCCCGGCAAAAAGCGAGCCGATCATGACGACGTGCGCGCCCGCGGCGATCGCCTTCGTGATGTCGCCCGAATACTTGATCCCGCCGTCGGCGATGAGAGGCACGTCCGTGCCCGCCACGGCGCGGGCGCACTCGCGGATCGCATGGATCTGGGGGACGCCGGCCCCGGTCACGACGCGGGTCGTGCAGATCGAGCCCGGGCCGATCCCGACCTTCACCGCGTCCGCGCCGAGCCGCACGAGGTCGCGCGCGCCTTCGAAGGTCGCGACGTTCCCGGCGACGACCGGCGTCTCGGGGAAGCGGTGCTTGAGCTCCGCGAGCGCGTCAAGGACCCCCTGGCTGTGCCCGTGCGACGAATCGAGGACGAGGAGGTCGGCCTGCGCCCGGATGAGGGCGGCCGCCCGCTCCTGGAGGTCGGCGGCGACGCCGACCGCGGCCGCGACGCGCAGGCGCCCGAGCCGGTCCTTGCAGGCGCTCGGATACTTGATCTGCTTCTGGATGTCCTTGACCGTGATGAGCCCCTTGAGATTCCCCTGGCGGTCGACGACGAGGAGCTTCTCGATCCGATGCTTGTGGAGGAGCTCCTTGGCCGTCTCGAGGGAGGTCCCGACCGGGGTCGTGATGAGGTTTTCCTTCGTCATTCGGGAGGAGATCGGGTGGTCGAGCTTCGTCTCGAAGCGCAGGTCGCGATTCGTCAGGATCCCGACGAGCTTGCCGGCGTGGTCGACGATCGGGACGCCGGAGATCTTGTATTTGCGCATCACCGCGAGCGCCTCGTGGATCGGCTGCTCGGGATAGCAGGTCACCGGGTCGACGATCATCCCCGACTCGGAACGCTTGACCTTGTCGATCTCGGCGGCCTGCGCCTCGATCGAGAGGTTCTTGTGGACGACCCCGATGCCTCCCTGCTGCGCCATCGCGATCGCGAGACGCGACTCCGTCACGGTGTCCATGGCCGCCGACACGATCGGGATGTTCAGGCCGATCTTCGCGGTGATGCGGCTTCGGAGGTCCGCTTCGCGCGGATGGATCGTGGAGTGGGCCGGCAGGAGGAGGACGTCGTCGAAGGTGAGCGCGAAGGGGAGGTCGAGACCGGGTCCGCCCGCGTCGCTCACGCGTTCACCCCGACGGGCGCGCCGTGGCACTTCTTGTACTTCTTCCCGGAGCCGCAGGGGCAGGGGTCGTTGCGTCCGACCTTCGGTTCGCTCCGGTGCACGGTCTCGACGGCCTCGGTGCCCGGGCCGTGCGAGTACGTGACGTTCTTCGGCGGCTGCCGGCGCTGGACGGGCGGCGGCGCCGCCGGTTCGGCTTCCGCCTCCTCGTCGCCCGCCGGCACCGGCTGCAGCCGGAAGAGGTACTTGACGATCTGGTCCTCGATCCGCTCCTTGAGCACGGTGAAGAGCTCGAACGACTCCTTCTTGTACTCGACGAGCGGGTCCTTCTGGCCGTAACCGCGCAGCCCGATCCCTTCCTTGAGGTGGTCGATCGCCAGCAGGTGATCCTTCCAGAGCTGGTCGACGACCTGCATCATCACGTAGCGCTCGTGACTCCGCATCGATTCGTCGCCGAGAAGCTTTTCCTTGGCGTCGTAGATCGCGTCGGTCTTCTCCATCAGCGCCGTCAGGAGCTCGCGCCGCGAGAGCGACGCCGGGTCGACCCCTTCGCGGTCGATGTCGAGGCCGAAGTACTCGCGCAGGTCGGTCCGCAGCGAATCGACGTCCCAGTCGCGCGGGTCCTTCTCCTCCGGACAGCAGCGGTCGAGCACGTAGTCGAGGACGGTGTCCCGCAGCCCGAGGACGTAGTCCCGCCCTTCCTTCCCCTCGAGGATGTCGCGGCGAAGCTTGTAGATCGCCTCCCGCTGCTTGTTCATGACGTCGTCGTACTCGAGGAGGTGCTTGCGGCTCTCGAAGTTCCGGGCCTCGACCTGCTTCTGGGCGCGCTCGATCGCGCGGGACACCATCTTGTGCTCGAGCGGCACGCCCTCTTCCATGCCGAGCCGCTTCATGATGTTCGAGAGGCGGTCCGACGCGAAGATCCGCATCAGATCGTCTTCGAGAGAGAGATAGAAGCGCGACTCGCCGGGATCCCCCTGGCGGCCGGACCGGCCGCGGAGCTGGTTGTCGATGCGGCGCGACTCGTGGCGCTCGGTGCCGATGATGAAGAGGCCTCCCTTCTCGAGGACCTCCTTCTGCTCGGCGGCGCACTTCTCCGCGAGGTCGCGCTTCAACGTCTCGAACTCCTCCGGGTTGGCCGACTCCTTCGCCCGGTGCTGCGCCATCGCCTCGGGATTGCCGCCGAGGATGATGTCGGTCCCGCGTCCCGCCATGTTCGTCGCGATCGTGACCGCGCCGGCGCGCCCCGCCTGGGCGACGATCTCGGCTTCCCGTTCGTGGAATTTCGCGTTCAGCACGACGTGCGGGACCCCGCGGCGCTTGAGCAGGTTCGACAGCCGCTCCGACTTTTCGATCGAGACCGTCCCCACGAGGACCGGCTGACCCTTCTGGTGGAGGTCGCGCACGCCGTCCGCGATCGCGTCGAACTTCTCCGGCTCGGTGCGGTAGATCGTGTCCTGGTTGTCGATGCGGATCATCGGCCGGTGAGTCGGGATCACCGAGACGGCGAGGCCGTAGATCTCGTGGAACTCGTCCGCTTCGGTGTCGGCCGTGCCGGTCATGCCGGCGAGCTTGTCGTACATGCGGAAGTAGTTCTGGAGGGTGATCGTCGCGAGCGTCTGGTTCTCTTTCTCGATCTTGACGCCTTCCTTCGCCTCGACCGCCTGGTGCAGGCCGTCCGACCAGCGGCGTCCGGGCAGGATGCGCCCGGTGAACTCGTCGACGATCAGGACCTGGCCGTCCTTGATGACGTACTCGACGTCCTTGCGATAGAGCGTGTGGGCCTTGAGCGCCTGCTCGGCCGCATGGAGGAGCTCGACGTTGCGCATGTCGTAGAGGTTTTCGACGCCGAGGATCTCTTCGGCCTTCTCCACTCCCTCCTCGGTCAGGACGGCCGTGTGGGTCTTCTCGTCGACGACGTAGTCGCCGGTCGTGTACTTCTTGCCGTCCTTGTCCTGCTCCTCGGTGCCCTTCGTGAGCCGCGGAATGACCCGGTTGGCGCGGTAGTAGAGGTCCGGCGATTCGTCGGAGGGGCCCGAGATGATGAGCGGCGTCCGCGCTTCGTCGATCAAGATCGAGTCGACCTCGTCGACGATCGCGAAGTTGTAGCCGGGCTGCACCATCGACGCGAGGTCGAACTTCATGTTGTCGCGGAGATAATCGAAGCCGAACTCGTTGTTCGTGCCGTACGTGATGTCGCATCCGTACGCGACCTGGCGCTCGGCGTCCGAGAGCGAGTTCTGGATGCAGCCCACGGTCAGTCCGAGGAAGCGGTGGACGCGCCCCATCCAGTCCGCGTCGCGCCGGGCGAGGTAGTCGTTGACGGTCACGACGTGGACGCCGCGGCCGGTCAGGGCGTTGAGCGCGGAGGGGAGGGTCGCGACGAGCGTCTTTCCCTCGCCCGTCCGCATCTCGGAGATCTTTCCTTCGTGGAGGACGAAGCCGCCGATCAGCTGAACGTCGTAGTGCCGCTGCCCGAGCGTGCGCCGGGCGGCCTCACGGACGAGCGCGAAGGTCTCCTCGGCGTACGGATCGAGGACCTCGTCGATCCGGGCCCGCCGCTCGAAGCGGACTTCGCGTTCGATGCTGGTGGGCATCTCCCCGAGCTTCTCGCGGACCTCGCCGCGGAACCGGGCGATCCGGTCGCGCATCTGGTCGTCGGACATCGCGGCGATCTTCGGCTCCATCGCGTTGATCCGGTCGATCCGGGGGCGGAGGCGCTTGATGTCGCGCTCGCCCTGCGTCCCGGTGATTTTGGTGAAGAGCTTCTCGATATTGAGCATGTATCTACGGGTAAACTGTGATCCTATCAAATAGATTCCACCGCAGTTAGCGGCGCGTCCATGCATCGAGCGATGCGGGCGCGTCCGGCCCGCCCGCGGCCTTAACGTACGCCCCGGTACGCCGCGGCCGCGGGCCGGGCCCCCCGCATCCCGCCTCGCTCGCGCCTGAACGCGCCTTGGGTGGGGAGGCATGCCGAGATGGTTCGGGTTGAGGTCAAGGCACGGTGAGCCGCGACGGGGTTTGGCTCCGCGGGTGCCCCCGAATTGCGGGGCGCGGTCAGACGGGCGGGAAGGGGGGCTCGTCGGGGTCGGGCGGCGGGCGCGGCGTACTTTGGGGGCGGTTGGCTCGCGCCTTGCCGCGCCGTGGGGTTGTCGCAACTGGGACGCTGGTTCTCCGACCCGGAACGGACGCCAAGGGTCAGCCGCGATCAGTTGGGGAAATAGGACAAAGCGCGGCCAGACGCGAGCCAGACGCGCGCGGGCGCCGGAAGCCGGCCGAAGGCGTACCAGAGGCGTACGTCGAGGCCGGCTTCCGGCGTTCGCGTCCCGTGTGGCTCGATGTATGGTCCGCGCTTGCTAACGGGCGTCCAGGATGTAAGGAAGAGGATTCACGGGTCTGTTGTCCAGCCTGACCTCGTAATGCAGGTGCGGGCCGGTGGACCGTCCGGTCGTCCCGACGATGCCGATCGCTTCTCCGCGCGCGACGCGCTGTCCCTCGAAGACGCGGATCTCGTCGAGATGACCGTAGAGAGTCCGCAGGCCCAGCCCGTGGGCGACCTCGACACAGCGGCCGTACCCGTTCACCCATCCGGCTTTGACGACGGTGCCGTCCGCCGACGCGACGATCGGATGACCGCGGGGGCTCGAGATGTCGATCCCGGTGTGGAACGCCGGCTCCTCGGTGAAGGGATCGCTCCGTTCTCCGAAGCCGCAGGTGATGAGGCCCGGCACCGGCTCGATCGACGGTGTGTTCGACAGGAGAGCGTTCTGCTGCGCGAGCTTCTTCTCGAGCCCGATCAGGCGCTCGTCGAGCGAGCGCCCCCGCTCCCGGAGATCGAAATCGCCGCCCTGCCCGTCGGGGAGCGCCCCGCCCACGCCGCCGCGGCCGCCATCGGCGAGCGCCGGCAGCCCCGCGACGATCGCGAGCCTGCGGGTGCGCTCCTCGAAGTCGTCGAGCTTGCGGGAGAGCTGGGCGAGCCGGGCCGTCATCTTCTCGGCCGAGGTCTTCAACCGTTCGTTCTCGCGGAGGGTGGCCCGATACTGGCGGTCCCGGCGCACGGACACGAGATAGAGGGTGGTGAAAGTGGCGGCCGCCGCGAGAAGGAGCCCGAGGGCGGCGCCGGCGGCCCAGAGGAGGACGGAGGCGACCCTCAGCTTTCGAAATTTCGCGCGCGCATGGGGCACGAAAATGATCGTGTTGTATTTCCGTCCCATCGTGGCGATTGACCTCCGGGAGAAGCCGAGGTTTCCGGGAAAGTTCCGGCAGTATATCTCCCGAAACAAGCGAGTCAACCCGAAATCGACGA
>Ga0075276_10000185_pt1 | contig 18490 bp, 15 predicted proteins | sample SF_Rice_5C_80N_4_FD_69770 | JGI IMG/M metagenome (GOLD analysis project Ga0075276, IMG submission 69770) | Rice paddy soil microbial communities from Twitchell Island, California, USA - SF_Rice_5C_80N_405 | ecosystem: Environmental > Terrestrial > Soil > Paddy field/soil | place: USA: Twitchell... | reverse complement strand
CGGGAAGGCGGTTCCCGCCGGCGACACGGCCCGGCTCTCGCGCGCCCTCGAGATCATCTTCTCCACCGGCCGGCGCGTGAGCGAGCGCGGCCCCGCCGAGCCGGGCCTGCCGGGGCGAAGCCTGCTGAAGCTCGCGCTTCTGTTTCCCCGGCAAGACATCTATACTCGCGTGCAGAGGAGAGTGCGCGCGATGTGGAATGCCGGTTGGCCCCGCGAGGTGGAGGAGCTGCTGGCTGCCGGGGTTCCCCCGGATGCGCCCGCGTTCCGCGCGATCGGGTACGGAGAGCTCGCGAGGCGCGCCGAAGGCTCGCTCTCCGACGAGGAGGCGCTCGCGCGCATCGTCGCGCGGACCCGCGCCCTCGCGAAACGGCAGGCGACGTGGCTCGCTTCCGAGCCGGATCTCGAGGTCCTCGATTTCGAGAGCGCGCGCCGGCGGGCGGCCGCCTTTCTCGCGGGAGCCGCGTGAACAAGCCGCCGATCAACGTCCAGGACTCGTTCTTCTACGCACTTCGTCACGAGGAAGTTCCCGTCGAGGTGCGGCTCGTCAACGGCGAATCCCGGATCGGCCGGCTGAAGCGGTTCGACAGGTTCGCCGTCGTCGTGGAGATTTCCGGAATCGAGGAGATGATCTACAAGCACGCGATCGCCTCGATCCGGGCCGAACGCCCCGTCGCCCAACCCCTCGCGCCCCCCTCGTCGTGACCTCCCGGAGGGCCCGCATCGCGGCGGCGGCCCTGCTCGCGGCCGGATGCCGGACGGTCCTCCCCCCGACGCGGCTCCCGTCGTACGTGATCGATCCCCGGAGTGGGCTCCCCGGCCCGTTTCCGGAGGCGGTCGAGGCCGGGTGGAAGAAGATGGAAGCCCGCCGGTTCGAGGAGGCGCTTCGCGCGTTCGGAGGCGGGAACGGGAGCGCGGCCGCGATCGGAAAGGTCCAGGCGCTCCTCGAGCTCGGCCGGTTCGCCGACGCGCGGGAGGGCTGCGACGCCGCCTTCGCCCGGGGAATCGAGACCGCTCCGATTCTCGCCGCGTGCGCGGAGACGGCGGCCCGCACGGAGAACTGGTCCGACGCCTACGACCTCTTCGAGGCCGCGCTCCTCCGCGTTCCGGGAAACGCCGGCCTCCTCGAGAGGAAGCAGGCGACGGCCGGGAAAGCGGTCGTCACCCTCGTGGAGCGGGCGCGCCGGGAGCTCAAGACGCAGGCCGCCGAGGCGCGCGCCGACGCCGAGCGGGCGCTCGCGATCGCGCCGGGAGAGCTCGAGCCGCTGGTCATCGCCGGGAAGGCCGCCGCGGCGTCCGGGGATCGGACGACCGCCTTCGAGCGGCTCTACGCAGCCTGGAAGCGCGCTCCGGCCGACGCCGCGGTCGGAGAGGAGGCGGGCAACCTCGCTCTCTCGGTTGGGCGCGGCGACGCGGCCTACGAGATCTTCTCGGCGCTCGCGCGGACCGATCCGCGGTTGCGCTCGCGCGCCGAGGAGAGCCAGGAGGACTTCGTCATCTCCAACTGGCCCGCGCCCGAGCGGGCGATCGCGACCGCCGCGAGGCTCACGCGCGCGGGCGCGATCGCGCTCCTCTGGCGGCTGCTTCCCCAGATCCGGAACGTTCCGGCCGCCGGGCCCGCTCCCGTGGCCTCCGACATCATCTCCCGAAAGGACCAGCGGATCCTTTCGCGCGGGCTCCAGCTCGGCTTGATCTCGGTCGACCCGTCGACGCACCGCGCGCGTCCCGACGCGTTCCTCTCGCGGACCGAGGCCGCCCGCATCCTGCTGCGCGCGGGGGCGCTTGCGGGAGCGCCGGGCGCCGCCGCCTGCACCGGGCGCGGCGGCGCCGCGCGGGGACCCTCCGCCACCGCCGCGGCCTGCGGGCTGCTTTCCCGCCGGCGCGGCTCGTCGGTTTCGGGAAGGGAGTTCCGGCGGGCGATCGCCTTCCTCCAGCAGCCGCGGCCCGCCGGACGGACGTCGCCATGAGAGCGGAGAACCTGAAAGGGCCGTGGACGATCCCCAATCTCATCACCCTGCTCCGGCTCGCCGTCATTCCCCTGTTCCTCTACTCGATCGCCGTCGAGCGCCCCGTCGCGGCGCTCCTCCTCTTCGTGCTCGCCGGCGTCTCCGACGGACTCGACGGATATCTGGCGCGCGCGCTGCGCATGCAGTCGGCGGTCGGAGCGGTTCTCGACCCGATCGCGGACAAGCTGTTGATGATCACTTCCTACATCATGCTCTCGATCCCGTCGTACCGCGCGCCGGTCCACATTCCGGAGGGACTGACGTTCCTCGTCATCTCGCGCGACGTCCTGATGATGCTGGTGGCGCTCGTCATCATCCTGACGACCGGGATGAAGGATTTCCCCGCGACGTTTCTCGGGAAGACGAACACCGTGATCCAGATCCTCACGGTGCTCGCGGTGCTCTGCGCGGACGTCTGGCCGCTTCCGATGCCGTTCGTCTGGGTCCCCTTCGGCGCGGTCGCGGCGTCGACGATCGTCTCCGGCTTCCATTACGCCTGGCTCGTCTCGCGGCGCGTTGCCGAGCAGGAGAAAGCGCAGCGGCCGGGATGATCGAACTCCGGCTCTACACCCGCCGGGAGTGCCATCTCTGCGACGCGATGAAGGCGGTCATCGACGCCGAGACGCGCGGTTTTCCCGTGCGGCTGACCGTCGTGGACGTCGATTCCGAGAGCCGGCTCGCCGCGGAGCACGGGGAAGACGTCCCCGTGCTCTTCGTCGGCGGGAAGAAGTTCGCCAAGCACCGGCTCGAGCGCGGGCGCCTTCGGGAGAAGCTCCGCCGCGCGGGCGAGCCGGGGGAGGCGCGGGAGGCCTCGTCGTGAAACGCCTCGTCGCGCTCGCGGCCGCCGCGGTGCGCGCGGCCGGCGCCTGCGGCCGGGTCCGGTTCAACGGCGACCCGCAGCGCGTCGCGACGCCCAGGTTCCTCGTCGACGCCTACGGGCTGCCGCTCGACGGATCCGGCGGCGCTCCGGGATGGGGAAATGCCGCGCCGATCGCGGGGGCGAGCTCCTCGTAGCGTCGCTGCCAGGTGTGGGCGCGGGCGAAATCCCGGCGCCGTTGCGCCGCCGCGGGATCCTCGGCGAGCGCCGAGCGGATCTCCTTCTCGAAGCTCGCGGCGTCCCCGGCGATCCGAACGAGCCCGTCGAATGCGCGGAGCTCCGGCAGGTCGACGGAGACGAGCGGCTTGCCGGCGGCGAAGATCTCGTAAGCCTTCACCGGGTTGGTCGCCTCCGTGAGCGGCGTGCGGCGGAACGGAATGAAGGCCACGTCGAACGCGCCGAGCCAGCCCGGGATCTCGTCGTACGGCCGTTCTCCGACGAGCCGGACGTTGGGCAGGCGCGACAGGGCCCGGACGTCGCTGCTCCAGGTGGACCCGACGAGCACGAAGTCGAGGTCGGGACATCGGCGCGCGAGCGCCGTCACGAGGGGGACGTCGAACCAGTCCGCGATCGCGCCGTAGTACCCCACGACGGGGCGCGGGTGGCGGACGGACGGGGCCGACGCGAAATGGTCGTAGTCGCAGGCGTTCCGGATCATCCGGACGTTGGCGTTCCTCTCCCGCGCGCGGCTCTCCAGGAGCGCCGACGAAACCGCGACGAGGTCGGCGCTCTTCAGAAGATCCTCCTCCAGCTCGACCATGTCGGACGAATTCGTGGAGAAGCCCGTGTGGAGATCCATGCAGTCGTAGACGACCGGCCACGCGAGCTCGCGGCGGGCGCGACGGACCACCGGCCACCAGAAGGGGAGCTGGACGAGCGCCGCGGCGGGGCCGATCGCCGCGTCGCGGCGGAGGGCGTCGAGGGAACGGAAGATCCGCTCCGCGGCGGCCGCGCTCGGGGCGCTCCGGTAGACGTTCCGCCGCGGTCCGAGGAGCGTCACCTCGAAGACGTTCCGGCCGCGTTCCACGATCTCCCACGGCGCGCCTTTCCGGCGGAATCGATGCGAAAGGTAGAAGACGCGATGCCCGGCCGCCGCGAAACGCGAGAGCAGCTGCTGGGGCCGCTGGAAGCGAAATTCCCACTCGATGATCGGAAAGCAGACGACGTCATACAGCGCCGGGACGCCGGGCGCGGGAGGCGAAGCCGGGCGCGACGAGCCGAGCCCCGGATCGGCGGCGCGGCGCCCGCCGCGGCCCCGGAGAATCTCCCGCAACCTCCAGTACCAGAGGTGGGACCGGCGGCTCTTCTCGAGCTCGTTGCATGCGTCGGCGAGGATGGAGTACGCGCGCCCCAGATTCGCCGCGTCGGCCGCGCGCCGACGGTTCGCCGCCTCGACCTGCTTCCGGAGGTCTTCGGTTTGTCGCCGCGATTCGGCGACCGCGCCGAGGAGCCGCTCCCGTTCGGCGGGAGACGCGTCGTCTTCTCTCAAGCGGTCGCGGCGTTCATTCGATCGTTCGGCGGGCCCGGGAATCGCGGACGCCCGCCGGTCCGAAAATACCACGCCGTGGAGGCTCTCCCCCGATGACGGAATGGTCCGGGGCCGTTTTGATAGATTGCGCGGATGCGCCGTTCATCCCGCGCCGGGCGATCGATCCCCTCTTGAAGAGGTTTCTTCTCGCCGCCGTGTTCGCGAGCGCCGCGTGTGCGCGGAGCGATCTGCCCTCGCGGCTCCGCCGACTGCCCATCGTGGACGCGGACGCGATCAAGCTCGCGTCCGAATCCCGACCCGCTCGGCTCCTGTACGCGGGTCAACGGCTCGTCTGGACGATCCCGTCCTCCGCGGAAGCGGTCGTCCGGATCGGCGTCGGACGCCTGGCCGCCGGGGACCGGACCGCGGCCGTCCGGATCCGGGTCCGGAGGTCGTCTGAGGGAGAGCCGGCCCGGAGCCTCGGCGCGGTCGTCCTTCGCCCGGACGAGTCCGGTTGGAAGACCTGGAGGGTGCCGTGGGCGCCGCATCGGGATCCGGCGCGCCTCGAGGTCGACGTCGAGCGCGGGTCGGCGCAGGGCGGGCCCGTTGCGGCTCTGATCGCCGAGCCGCTGCTCGTTCCGTCGGCGCCGACGCAACGCCGGCCCGACATGATCGTCTTCCTCGTCGACACTCTTCGCGCCGACCGGCTCGGCTGTTACGGCGATCGCGAAGCCCGCACGCCCGAATTCGACGCGCTCGCGGGAAGCGGCCTGCGGGTCGCCCGGGCGCTGTCGACCGCCGACTGGACCCTTCCCGCGCACGCGTCGCTCTTCACCTCGACCGACGTGGCCACCCACGGCGCCGGCAGCGTCCGGCCGCGGCTGAGAAAGGGCCTGCCGACTCTCGCGGAAACCCTCCAGCGGGACGGCTACCGGACGCTCGCGGTCACCAACGGCGGGTTCCTCGATCCCCAGTTCGGACTCGCGCGGGGCTTCCAGAGGTATTTCACGCTGGATCTCGAGCGGGAGGCGATCGAGTCCACGATCCGCCGCGCCGTCGACCTCGTCCGCCGCGACAGAGACGCGCCGTTCTTCCTCTTCTTCCACACCTATCAGGTGCACGACTACCTTCGGCACCACGAGGAAGCGGAGGGAGCGGTCGCCGCCCGGCGCCGCGACTACGACGAGCAGGTCACGAGGACGGACGCCGCCTTCGGGACTCTGCGAGCCGAGCTCGGGCGCATGGGACTCGGCGATGACACGGTTCTCCTCCTGACGTCCGATCACGGAGAGATTCTGGACGACGGGCTCCCGACCGAGACCGCGCAGCGTTGGGGCCACACCAGCCCGTACCTGCACGAGAACGAAACGCGAATCCCGATGATCCTCTTCGATCCTCGGCGGCCCGGTCGCGGCGAAGTCCTCGATCGTCCGATCTCGATCGTCGACGTGGCTCCCACGGTCCTCTCGGTCCTCGGCCTCGGACCCAACCGCGCCTTCCAGGGAACGGATTTTTCGACGGACGGCGGCCGCCGCATCCCCGCCGACCGCCTGCGGGTGACCGAAGAGCCTTACTCGCAGAGCCTGGCGGTGGAGCGGAGCGGCATGAAGCTCGTCGTCCGCCCGGCGCGCTCGTCGCTCCGGGCGATGTGGATCGCGCTGCCCTACGGTCCCCTCGACCCGCTGTCGGGCTTCGATCTCCGGTCCGATCCCCGCGAGACGCGCGACCTGATTCCGGGGCCGCGGACGACGGAGTTCGACGGTCTCTTCGGCGACGCGTCGCGCGCCGTCGCCGAGCGGTTTCCCGGGGCCGTCGTCGTTCGCATCCCATCCTCCGACGAGCCCACCCGGATTCAGTTCGAGTTCGACTCCGGCGTTCGCCGCTGGCAGTTCTTTTCGGGCGGCGAGCCCTCGCGGACCCGGGTCGACGAGAGCGCCCGGGGCCTGGCCGCGACCGTTGCGCCGGCCGCGGGCCCCGGGTGGCTCGTCGTCGAGCCGCGAAGGCGGCGGGACGGGTTCGCGTGTTCCCTCGTCTGCCGATCGCGCGTCTTCCTCGGCAACGGGCAGCCGGCGGCCTCGGGCGACAGCCGCTGGCCATGGAGCGCCATGGCGGAGTCGAATCTTCCCCGGGACCCCGGCGCCGTCGTCATCTCGATGTCGCGGCTCGATCCGGAGCGCGAGGATGCATCCGAGGCGAAGGCCCTTCCCGAGGAGAACCTCGCACAGCTCCGGTCCCTCGGGTATCTGAATTTCCGGACGGATGCCGTCCCGGATCGGGCGGCGCCGCTCCCGGGCACCGGAACCGGAGTTTTTCGGATCCGCTGGCAGCCGGAGACCTTTCGTTGAAAGCGTTCTCTTCTCCGGCGGCAGCGTGCGCCGCGCTCCTGGCGGTTCTCGCGGTTCCGGGATGCCGCCGGCGGACGTCCACCGGCGAGATCGCTCCCGCCGCGCCCTCGCCGATCCCGGGAGCGCGCGTGGAACGTCCGTCGCCCCGGATTCGCGACCTCTATCCGCCGGATGCCTACGTCGCGACGCGGTTTTCCGTCCGATTCGACGGCATGTCGGTGCTCGGGGTGGCGGGGGAGGGCTTCTCACCCGATTCGACCGTCTATTTCGGCGACGAGCCCATGCTGACGCAGTTCGTGTCGTCCGACTCGCTCGCGGCGACGGTTCCGCCCACGCTGATCGAGCGGGTCGGAAACGTCCCGGTCTCGGTCCGCGACGCGACCGGAGCGCGTTCCCCCGCCGTCGCCTTCGCGGTCGTTCCGCCCCGGCCGGCGGGCGCGTGCCCGGAAATCCGGCACATCTATCCTTCTTCGACCGAGGCCGGCCGCGGATTCTCGCTGCGCGCCGACGGCTCGTCTTCTCTCGGCGTCGCGGGGCGCGGCTTCGGCCCCGGCTCGTTCGTGCTCCTCGACGGGAAGAAGGCATCGACGATCTACCAGGGGCCGGGCTCCCTGATCGCGCTCGTTCCCGCGGTATCGTTGTCGAAGAGAGGGCGCATCCGCGTCGCCGTCGCCGAGGAGAAGTGCCGCCTGTTTCCCTCTCCCGAGGACCTGGAAGTCCGCTGAGCGGCGGTGGGCTCGGGCTCCGGGAGGCGCCGATTCCGGACTTCGGCGAATTTGCCTTCGAGCGATTCCCGGCATAGATTCCGAAGGCATTGTTCCCTTTCTCTCCCGATGCGCCGGTCATTCGCCGCGCCCGCGCGCCCGTCCTCCTTTTTGCAGGCCTCACGCTCCTGTATCTCGCGCTGTCGCCGTGGCGGATCACCGACCGCGGCTACAACGGCCAGGACGTGCACGCGGCCGATGCATGGACGAGCGCGGCGTTCCGGTTCCTGAGCGGGGGAGGCTGGAATACGCCGAGCGCCTGGTCGCGTCACGGCGTGCTCGGCTTCGCCCCGCACGTGCCGTTCGTCGCGGCAAGCCGGGCGCTCTTCGGAAGCGATCCGCGGGCCGAAGACGCGGTGACGTCGCTCGAGCCTCTCCTCGAGACGATCGCCCTCCTGGCGCTGCTCTTTGCCTGGGCCCGCCGCCTGAGCTCGGCCCGGCGCGCCCTGGCGATCACGCTGGCGGCGGCGTTCACCACGATGCTCTGGCCCTACGCTTACGTCGGGCTGGAAACGACGCAGTCGCTCGCGTTCTTCGCCGCCGGTTACCTGGCGCTCGCGGTCCCGCCTTCCGGTTCCCGCTGGCTCACCGCCGCGTTCGTGACCGTCGCCGTGCTGGCGGTGTCGGTCAAATCGACCGGCATTTTCCTGCTGCCGGCGGTGGCGTTCCTCGTCTTCGTCTTCTTTCGCGACCGGGCGCCCGGCGATCCGCGGAAGCTTTGGCGCTCTCTCGCGGCCGCCGCCGCCGCGGGCATCCTCGTCATCGGAGGCAACGCCTGGACGCGCGAGTTCTTCTGGAGGCGATTCGGGGGCTCGTGGGCCAACGTCCAGCACACCTTCGTCCACGACCCGTTCCTCTTCCTGTTCAACGCGGTGTCCCTCGTCGCCTCGCCGAACAAGGGGCTCCTGTTCTACGCCCCGCTCGCCGTTTTCGGCCTCTGCCGCATTCCGCGGGCGATCTCCGTCCGGCGAAGGACCGGATTGTTCGCGGCCCTCACGTTCGCGTGCCTCGTCGCGGGGTTCGCGTTCCTGAAGATCTGGTCCGACGAGACGTGGGGACCGCGATATCTCCACAGCGCGGTCGCCCCGCTGATGCTCTGCCTCGCGTTCCCGGCAAGCCGGCCCGGCCGATTCCGGGCGCGCCGGCTGCTGGCGGCGGCGGCGGGAATCCTCGGCGGGATCGTTTCGTCGCTCGGGATCCTGTTTCCGTACGGCGCGCCTTACCACGCCTCCCGCCTCGCGGGACAGAACACGCTCGAAGCGATCCAGGGCGACGTCGTGTGGAACCCCATCCGCTTCGATCTCCGCCTGCTCGAATGCGCGCTCCGCCCGGAGAGGGAGAGGATCTGGGTCGCGGCCCATTACTGGTGGTTCTTCAAGACTCCCGGCAGCGCGGCCGAGCCGGCAATCGACCTGTCCCGCTACGTCCATTTCGACCCGCTGGTGCTGGCGCCCGGAACGCGCGCCGGAATCGTCTTCCGGCTGGTGGCCTGCGGTCTCGCCGGCGCGGTACTGGTGGCGGCCGTCGCCGTCGGAGCGTGGCGGCCCCGTTCCGCACGCCGGGCGCTCGGCGGGGCGCTGTCGTTTCTCGCGATCCTTCTGATCGGCGCGCAGGGAGTCGTGTGGGCGGCGGCCGTCCGGCGGACCGCGCACGGGGAGTTCCTGCGCGATGCGCCCCAGGTCGTCGTCACGCCGGAGATTGAAGCGGAGGTCCGTCGCGTCGCGTCCTTCGCGGGCCGATCCGACGTCCTGATCGCCATCACGCGAAAGCCCGGGTCGATGGCGTTCTTCGTCTGGCGCAGGCTCCTCTATCCGCGCCGGCTCGTGGCCGTTCTTCCGGAGGCGATCGGGACGGGCGAGCTGGACGTGCTGAGGGAGCGCTGGCGCACGCGGGTCGCACTTTCCCTCGGGGCGGGATCGGCCCCCGTCTCCCCCGGGTTCACGCGCGCGTGGTGGATCGCCCCCGACGTGATCGTCGGCGAGCTGGGCCCGAGGTGAACGGGCTCGCGCGGCTGATTCTGGTCGTCGCGGGATTCGCCGCTACGGGAGAGCTCGTTCTGCGCCGCCCGTCCCGGTCGATCGCGGCCTTGAACGAAGCGTTCTGGGTCGGCGCGGGCTGTTTCACCGCACTGCTCGTCGCCGGCTCGGCGGCGGCGTCGAACGTTCTATCGATCCTGTTCGGGGCCCTTCCGCTGGCGGTGCTCGCCGCGCTGTGGCGGCGGCGAACGCGGGCGAATCCGGCGCCGCACGAGCTCTCCGCACGGAGCTCCCGGTCGCTCGCCGGTTCGGCGGCGTTCGGCATCGCAGCGATCGCCACGGTCGTCTTCGCGGCACTCAATGCGCGGACGGGCTACGTGACCGACGGCTTCGACATCTGGGCGTCGAAGGCGCGGGTTCTCTCGGTCGAGGGACGGCTCGAGCGGTCGGATCGGGAGCCTGAGCGCCTGGGCCGCGTCGCCAGCTATCCGCCTCTCGTGCCGCTCGTCGAGGCGTTCACCGCCCGTCGCGCCGGCGGTTTCGACTTCCGCGCCGCGAAACTCGCCTTCCCGGTTTTCTTCGTTTCCCTTCTCGCGGGCACATGGGGGATCGCGCGGCGGTTCCTCGGCCGCGGTCCGGCCGGCGCAGCGGTCGCGGTCGTGGCGTTCCTCCCCGCCGTTTCCGCCGACTGGAACGCGGGAGGTTTCGCGGACCTTGCGCTCGCGGCGGCGGCGGCCGCGGCGGCCGCCGCCTGGCTGGGGCGGTTCACGGATTCCCCCGCCGCGGCTCCGGCGGACGGGTGGCTGGCGGGCGCCGTGCTGCTGAGCAAACCGGAAGGCGCCGTTCTCGTCGCTTGCGGCGCGCTCGTCGCCGCGATGCCGCGCCGCGCCGCGCGGCCGGCCGGGTCGCGGCGGGCTTTGCTGCCGCTCGCGGGGTTCGCGGGAATCACGGTGTTCTGGAGAATGCGGTTCGGCGCCCCGGAAGGGGTTTACGGCCCCTTCGACGCCGCCCACCTGTCGGTCGCGGCGCATCGCCTCGGACCGGTCGTCCGCGCGTGCATCGCGCAGGCGCTCTCCCTGCGCAGCTGGGGGCTCCTCTGGGCCGCCGCGGCGCCGGCCGTGGCGGTCCTGGCGATCCGTGGGAGGGGCGCCGCCCGGCGACTCGCGCAGGCGACAGGACTCGCGGCGTCCGCGTACGGCGCGATCTTCCTCTTCTCGAATTGGGGATTTCCCGGGCCGCCGCGCTACGGCAGCGAGCCCCTCGAGACGCACATCGCCCTGGCGTTCCCGCGTCTTCTCGAGCAGATCGCCGCTCCCGCCGCCGTCGTGCTGCTCGCCGCGTACGACTCACTGGGGCGGCGAGCCCCTGCCGGTTCGTCGCCTTGAAACGGGGCGTTCGCGGGCGTTCCGGCAGGCGTTCGTCGAGGCGTCGGGTCAAGCGGAAGAAGGACCCCGCCGGAACAGCCCCGCGGAGGAAGTCCTTCCTCTCCTTCGGCGCGGCCATCCTCATCCTCTGTATCGCGGTGGAATACGCGCCGATTCTCGCTGGCCGCATTCCGTTTCCCGCGAACATCGTTGTCCAGTTCCCGGTCTGGGAGGGGGGGCGTCCGGCCCTGCCGGTCCAGCACCACGCGGAGGAGGGTGACATCGCGACGCAGTTCTACCCCTGGCGGGTTCACGTCGTCGAGGAGCTGCACCGATTTCGTTTCCCGCTCTGGAACGACGCGATTCTGTCCGGGTGCCCTTTGCTGGCAAATACCACGTCGGCCGTCTTCGATCCGGTCAACCTGATCACCGCGGTCCTTCCGTCTCGCTACAGCTGGGGGGCGGGAATCCCGATTCGCCCTCTTCTCGCCGGGGCCGGTGCCGCCCTCCTGGTGGACGCGCTCGGCGGCACGGTTTCGGGATCGTGGCTCGCCGGCATCGTGTTCGCCTTTTCGGGGTTCCTCGCGTGCTGGCGCGGCCGGTCGCAGGAATCCACGGGGATCTGGCTGCCTCTCGCGCTCTTCGCCGTGGAGCGCCTCCGGCACCGCGGCGACATCGGAACCGTTCTCCTGGCATCGGCCGCCGGCTCGCTGCCGCTCCTCGGTGGACACCCGGAAGTGGCGTTTCAAATGGCCGTGGCCGTGGCGGCGTTCGCCCTCTTCCGGCTGCTTTCACCGGGGGACGGCCTCCCGCCGGAAGGCGGCCGTGCCGCGTATGGCCGCCGGCTCCTCCTCGCCGGAGCGGGAGCCGCCACCCTCTGCCTCGTTCAGCTCGGTCCCACGCTCGAGTGGGTTCGTCGCATCGACCGATCTCTGTGGTCCTGGGGACACCATCCGCTCCGACAGATAGCGGGATTCCTGTCGCGCGACGCGCTGGCGAACCCGAATGCCGACGGCGTCCCGCTTCCGGAGGCGGCGTCTTACGCGGGGATGGTGACGATCTTCCTCGTGCCGTTCGCATTCCGACATCGCCGCCGCAGCGAAGCCGTCTTCTTCCTGCTCCTGCTCCTCGCGTCGATCGAGATCGTTTTCGGCCTGCCTCCGATGTACGAGATCTCCCAGCACTTTCCGATTCTTTCCGGGATCCCGAACGGCCGCTTCCTCCTCGAAGCGGATCTCTCGCTCGCGGTCCTCGCGGGGCTCGGCCTCTCCGCGCTCGAGCGGCAGCGCGAGCGGCGGATCACGCCGGCGTTGCTGGTCGCCCTCGGCGCGGCCGGAGCGGCGGCCTGGGCGGTCCATTGGATGGGGACGAACGCCGGCGCACCCGAAGCGACTTCGCTCCTCGCCCGGCCGGGAGCGTCCGAGGGATGGATCGCCCTCGGAATGGCGGCGGTCGCCGTCATGGCGGCCGGCAGGATTCCAGGCCCCGCCGGGGCGAAGGTCATTCTCGTCGTCGCCGCCCTCGATCTCTTCACTTTCCAGCACGGGATCCTTCCGTTCGTCCGCGCCGAGCACGTTTTTCCCGGCGCCCCGGCTCTCGATTTCCTCCGATCCCGGACTCGCGACGGCGCTCGCGTGGCGGTGATGAACGTCACGATGGGCGCGAACTTCGAGATGATGTACGGCTTGAGGACGCCGGGCGGCTACGATTTCCGTCTTCGCCGCACGTCGCGAATCCTGACCGCTCTCCATAGCCCGCGAGGAAGCAACGTTTTCTCCGCGAAGGCGATCGCCGCCACGCCGCCGTACGGCATCTTCGACCTGCTCGGCGCCCGATTCCTCCTGGCCACGGCGAGCAATTCGAGTGCGACGGATCTCGAGCGGGACCCCGGTCGGCTCCAGGCGGTCTTTCGTGATCACTCCGTTCGCGTATTCGAAAATTCGAGCGCGCTTCCCCGGGCCTTCTTCATGCCGGCGGAGGCCGTCCGCCGATACGCTCGGGAGGAGCAGGAGGCAGAGGCCGTGCTGGCGCCGTCGTTCGACGCCCGGCGGACTCTCGTGCTTCCCGGCGGCTCGGCGACCGGGACGACCGTCGCTTCTCCGGCCGCGCTGGTTCCCGCCGAGGGCTTCACCGAGAGCCCGGGGAAGGTCTCGTTCGTCGCCGACGCTCCGGTTTCCGGATTCGCCGTCGTCAGCGAGAGCGCGTATCCCGGCTGGCGGGCATGGGTCGACGGCCGTTCGGCCGTCATCGTTCGCGCCGACTACGCGTTCCAGGGGGTCGCGGTCGGCCCGGGGCGGCATCGCGTCGTCCTTCGATATGTGGCGCCGATCTTCTGGTCGTGTCTGTTCGTTTCGTCGGCGGGATGGCTCGGGCTGGCGGTGTTCGTCCTCGTCCGACGCGCGCGGAGTCGCTCCGTCCCGGCGGATCCCGGTTCGGGGGCGGCGAGTCCCGCGGCTCCGAAACCGGGTCCCATTCGCACGGCGCGGTAAGCGGCGAGCATGGTGATCGCCGCCGCGGGAGCGATCTGCGCGAGCAGCCGGCCGTAGGCCTGCGCCACGTGGAGCCGCACCGGCCAGCTCGACATGAGGAAGATCGCCGAGTAAGCGGCGAGACCCAGCAGCGAAGCGAGCGCGACCGACCTCTGCCGGCCCGGCGACGCCCACACGACGAGGAGCGACGCGACGACGAAGGCGGGCCAGAAGAATCCCCACTCGCGGACCCGCACGAGCTCTCGGGCGCACAGAGCCGCGACGTCGGGGATCCGGTCGAACGCCCGAACGAGGGTCGTCGGGTTCGGCGAGTCGATCAGCCGGTCCGGGACGGCGGTCCACCGGAGATAGACGAGCCGGTCGGCGAGAAGAGCCGCGCCGACCAGCACGGCCCCGGCGCCGAAGCGAAGCCGGCGCGCCGGGTCTTCCACCGGGGTCATCGCGGCCGCCGAAACAATGGCGACCGCAAAGAGGATCAAGCCCTCCGATTTGGCCGCCAGGAGCGATCCGAGCAGCCAGGGCACGGCGGAATTCCATCGGCCCGGGCGGGAGTCGGGAGAGAGCCAGGCCGCCGCGAGCGCGGCGACGCAGGCCGCCACGGGTAGATCAGCGTTTCCGCCCACCATCGGGCGGCTCGTGAACGCCGGCAGCGCGGCGATCATCGCGACGACGCCGAAACGTTCGAGCCTTGAAAGAGTGACGGACCGAGCGGCTTTCAGGGTGGAGAGCAGCATCGACGCGAAGAAAAGGACGAACACCGGCTTCAGATCGAGGAACTCGAACCGGCCGAGGACGCGGGCGACGAGCGCCTCGAAGAGGGGAACGATGGCGGGATAGTTCACCGCCCGGCCGGCGCGCCCTTCGTAGATGCTCCCGGCCCACAGCTCCGGCCGGAGCCCTCCCTCCCGGAAGAGGAGAAACGCCTTCGTCGCCCAGATCTGGAAACCGTCCCAGGCGAAGGCCGCCCGCAGATTCAGGACCCAGAAGAGCGCGACGGCGAAAACGACGAAAGCGAAGGAAACAATGTCGGCGGCCCCCGGTGGCGCCGGGCGCCCCTGGCCCCCGCGCCGCTGTCGCCAGGCGCGCGCGATCCGAATCGGAATGACCGCCAGCGCGAGGACGATGCAAACGGCGACGGCGTCGAGCGCGCGGCGCGGAGCGACGAGCGACAGGGGAAAAAGGAGAGCGGCGCAGCCGCCCGCCCCGATCAGGAAGGACTCGTTCCAGCCGAACACATCGGTCGAGCGCCGGCGGAGCGCGAGCTCGGCGAGACAGGCGAATCCGGCGCCGACGAGGATCGCGGCGGCCGTTCCGGCGATTCGGAAATTCACGGCCCGACCTCCCCGATCCATACCCGATCGGAAAGCCGTTTCCGGCGGATCACCGGGAGATCCGGAGGGGGCTCCGCAACGCCGATGGCCCAACGGACGGCAAAGGCGTTTCGGAGATTCGCGAGCTCACGGCGGGACGTCGGCGCGGGCCGCACGCAGAAGACCGGGCGCGGATAGAGGGCGCGCTGCCACAATCCGCAGCGCCACGTGTTCGCGTCGGCGGTGACGTAGAAAACGGGAGCGCCGGGCGGAAGCGCGCGCCGCGCCGCGGGGAGCGCCCGCGAAATTTCCTCCGGGAGAAGCTCCTCCTGCGGAGCGCGAAGGGAGGCGACGAGACGGTGGAACGCCGCCGCCCCTCCGGCGGCGAAAACGCTGCCGAGGACCGCGACGGCCGCGGCGGCGCGGGCGACCCGCCGCGACCGCGGGCCGAGGAGAGGGCGGGCCCGCGGCGGCACGAGGGCCGTTCCGGGCGCCCGGCCCTTCACGCAAAACACCGCGGCTCCGACCGTCGCGATGGCCAGCGGCGCGATCTGCGCAAGCAGCCGGGGGTACGCCTGATCGAGGTGCAGGCGGAAATCTCCCCAGCGCGTCCAGAAGAAGATCGCGCCGTCCCCGACGGCCGCCAGCAGCGCCGTCGCGCCGATCGCCATCGCCGGGGATCGACGTCCGGTCCACGCGAGGACGAACAGGGCGACTGCGAACGCGGGCCAGAGAACGCCCCACAACCTGAAATCCGACAGCCAGTGGAGGATTCCGGAGACGATCAGGGGCCCGCGAAGAACGACCGTCCGGAGTCTCAGCGACCCGAGAGAGGCGAACTCGACGTTCTGCCCCGGAATCCACGTCCGCTGAGCGACGCGAGCGAGGACGAAGAACGCCAGGGAAGCCGCCGACGTGGCCGCCCGCCACGAAACGCGCGGACGGCGGGCGACAGCGTACGCCGAGGCGACGGCCAGGCCGATGCACAAGAGCACCGTGCCTTCCGACTTGATCGTGGTCAGCGTTCCGAGGAGCCATGGCGCCGGCGACCGCCACGAGAGATTTCGAGAGTCGGTCCGGAGCGACGCGGCGGCCGCCGCGGCGACCACCGCGGCGAGCGGCATGTCGGCGTATCCGCCGATCGCCGTCCGCATCATGAGGCCGGGGAGGATCGCCGTCAGTCCGGCGGCGACGACCGCCGTCCGCCGGTCGGAGACGGTCTCGACGAGGTGGAACGTCCCGATCACGAGCGAGACCGCGAACACGGTGAAGACCGCCTTGACGGCGTCGAAAGGAAAAGCGCGGTAGAAGGTCGCCACGAGCGCTTCGTCGACGGCAACGGCGGGAGGGTACGAGACGATGCGAAGCATGTACTCGGGGGTGGGGACGTTGAGACGCAGAGTGCCCGTTTTGTAGAATTCCTGAGCCTTCGTCATCCAGATCTGGAATCCGTCCCAGGCGAAAGCGGAACGGGCGTTGGCGACCGCGAACAACACGAGCCCGGGAAGGACCGCGCCCGCCGCCTTGACGCTGGACGGGGAGAGCCCGAGCCCGGTGGCCCGGAACCGCGACAAATCCGTTCGGCGGATCAGGATGGCGACGAGGATCGCGATCAGGAGAACGAACCGAATCCACGGCCGCCCCAGGAGCGACAGGGGAATCGCGGCGGCGGAGACGATGCCGAGCCCGATCAGGAACGACTCGTTCCATTCGAAGAGGGAAGCGGGGCAGCGGCCCATGACCAGGTTCGCAAGACACGCGCAGCCGAGCGCCACGACAGCGGCAGCGGCGGGAGAGAGGACCGCTGCCGTCACTTCGCCAGCTTCCCGAACCAGTATTCCTGCGGGAAGCCCGGAATCGGAGACAGCCGCACGTGCCAGACGAATCCCGGATCGGGCGGCGGCGACCCGGCGGAGAGAGCCCAGCGGATCCGGAGACGCTTCCGAAGGAAGGCGACGCGCTTGACGGCGTCGTCGGTCGAGACGACGATCGCGACCCGCTGGGGCGAGAGGGCCCGTTCCCACAGCCGCGGAAGCCAGCGGTTTTCGCTGTTGCTGACGTAGAGGAGCGGTTCCGCGTCGGGGATCCAGCTCCGAATGACCCGGATATCGCGCGCCTGCTGCGCCGTGATCGAGCGGGCGCCGTGGCGACGGAGGAACAGCTCGCGTTCCCCGTACAGAGCGGGCACGAAGGCGGCCAGCTGCGCCGCGACCAGGGCGAGACCGGCGAGGCGCCAGGCCCGGTCGGCCCAGCCGCCCCTCGTGCTCATCACGAGCGCCCGCCGCCGCTCATTCGCCGATCTTCGAAGGGGAAGGCGTGGCCCCGATCCGCACCTGATGGGGCTTCCACGTGACTCCCCATTTCTGCTCGAAGTACTCCTTGTTGCGGTTCCAGATCGCGTCGTAGGCGGCGGGGGAGAGCTTTCGGAACGAGCCTTGCCCGAAATGGTGAACGTAGGCATCCTCCGCGCAGACCACCGAAAAGCCGGCTTGCCGCACGCGATGCGAGAAGTCGTCGTCCTCGAACATCCCGATCCCGAAATTCTCGTCGAGCGCGCCGACGGCGTCGAGGACCTCGCGCCGCGCGGCGACGCAGTACATGGCCGCGACGTCGATCGCGAACGTCTCGCCCGCGTGTTCGATCGCCCGCCGCGTCGCCCACGCGGGAAGATCGGCGAGATCCGAATATCCCGGGTCGACTTTCGCCTCGTTGCCGGCGAAGTTCGTGGTGGGACAGAGAAGGCCGATTTCCCCGTCGCGCCGGAGATGCGCGACGAGCCGCCCGACGAGGCCGGGAGGGACGACCGTGTCGTTGTTCAGCAGGATGACGACGTCTCCTCGGGCGGCGGCGATGCCGGCGTTGTTCGCCGCCGCAAAGCCGCGATTCACGGGATTCCGCACGATCCGGACGCGAGGATCGGTCGCGGCCCGCTGCGTCAGATAGGGGACCGTCGCGTCCCGCGAAGCGTTGTCGACGACGACGATCTCGAGGCGCGGCCACGTTTCCCTCCGGAGGGATTCGAGGCACTGGCGCGTGAAATCGAAACCGTCGAACGTCACGACGACGACGGTGACCTCCGGCCGCGTCTCGGCCGCCGCGCCGTCGATCGCCCGGTAGCGTGCGCTCCAGTCGTTCTCCGCGGCGATCGTGCGGCGCGCCGCGCGCCGCGGGTCCGAGGGAGCTTCCGCCAGCGCTTCGTCGAGCCCGCGGAGGAACTCCTCGTGGCTGCGCGCGAGATAACAGACGCCGGCGAACGGCTCGAGCTCGCTCAGCGCGGGCGCCACCACGGGTTTTCCCCCGGCCATGTACTCGTAGAGCTTGACCGGGTTGGTCGCGTCGGTGATGTCGTTGACGAGAAACGGGATCACGCACGCGTCGAAATTCCAGAGGAGCTTCGGCATTTCCGCGTACGGGCGCTGACCGAGGAGTCGCACGTTCGGGAGCGCCGAAAGCGGCGAGAGGTCCACGTCGAAGTGGCCGCCGGCGAGGACGACCGTCCCCTGGGGATACCGCCGCGCGATCTTTTCGATCAGCGGGACGTCGACCCAGGAGGCGAGGGCCCCGTAGTAGCCGATGACCGGGTGGCGCACGTCGCCGAGGATGTCGTTGGGGCCGCAGAGAGCCGCGTAGTGCTCCACGTCGACGGCGTTGCGGACGAGGATCGCCCGCTTCGCATCGCGCTCGTGCTTCTCGAGCAGACGCTGAGCGGAGACGACGGTCACGTCCGCGGCCCGCACGAGCTCGGCTTCGCGTTCGAGAGCGTCCCTGGCGAAGCCGGGAAAGTTCGTCCACTCGTCCATGCAGTCATAGACGACGACGGCGTCGTGGCGCTCCCGGAGGCGGAGGGCGAGGCGCGTCCAGAACGGGATGTCGACCTTGACCAGCACGTCGCCG
>Ga0075276_10000184_pt1 | contig 18619 bp, 18 predicted proteins | sample SF_Rice_5C_80N_4_FD_69770 | JGI IMG/M metagenome (GOLD analysis project Ga0075276, IMG submission 69770) | Rice paddy soil microbial communities from Twitchell Island, California, USA - SF_Rice_5C_80N_405 | ecosystem: Environmental > Terrestrial > Soil > Paddy field/soil | place: USA: Twitchell... | reverse complement strand
GCGCTGGTGCTCCGGGTAGTCGATCTCGAGCCTGGCCGGATAGTCCGGCACGTCCTTGAGCGTGAACGGCGGATAGCGGTCGGTCGCGATCGCGTCGATCGCGTAGTAGGAGACGCGCCAGCTCCAGCGCAGCACGCCGACGTTGAAGTCGAAGATGCCGCGCGGGTAGCGGCCGGTGAACAGGAGAACGAGGAACGCGACGATCGTCAAGACGAACGCGGCGATCCAGAGGAGCACGAGCACGATCCAGTGCGGGATCGCGAGCAGCCACTTCACGAGCCACAGCCAGCGGCTGATCGGCTCGTCGATCCTCCCCTCGAGACGAACGGGATACACGTTCATGCTTCCTCCCTTTTGGCCCAGCGGCCTTCGATGACGTCGTCGGGGCCCGGGATGCCCCACTCCTCGATCCGCAGCCAGCGCCCCGGCCGGCGGCGCGGCAGGAGCACGGCCGCCATTACTCTCTTGACGAAGCCGGCGAGGACGATCGCCAGGATCGCCGAGGCCCATTCCACGAGCCCGAGCTCGGTGAGCAGGATCACAAGGACCGTGGCGGAGGCCGGCCACAGCAGCTCGTAGACCGCGTCGGCGAGGCGCCCGCGCAGCAGGCGGCGGAGCGCGCGGCCGGTACCCGAGGCGACCATGAACGCGAGCAGTCCGACCCAGAAGGAGCCGCTGCGATCACCCGCGAGCACGCCTGCGGCGATGGCCAGCCCGAAGAGCACGGGCCGGAGCAGCGCGGCGAAGAGCCACAGCCTCATAGCCCAAGCCTGGCCCGGCGGGCGGACGCCATCATCCGCGTCCGCCACGATTGGCCGGTGAACGAGCGCGGAACCGCCCGCCTCGAGGCCTTCAGCGACGGCGTCTTCGCGATCGCGGCGACGCTGCTCGTGCTCGAGTTCACCGTCGAGACGAGACGCAGCCTCGGCAGCGAGCTGCTGCACATCTGGCCGTCCCGTCCTATCTCGCCTACGTGACGAGCTTCGTCACCATCGGGATCATCTGGATGAACCACCACCACACGGTCTCGCTGCTCGGTCGAACCGACCGGACGATGCTGTTCGTCAACAACCTGCTGCTGCTGACGGTCGCGTTCCTGCCGTTCCCGACCAAGCTCGTGGCCGACTACCTGCGCCGCGACGGCGAGCAGGCGGCGACGCTCGCATACGCGGGCACGCTGGTCGTCATGGCCGCGCTGCACCAGGTGTGGTGGCGGTACGCGCGCAGCAACCGGCGCCTGATAGCGGAGAGCACGCCCGACTCGGCACTGCGCGCGGTCGACCGCGCCTACGCGCCCGGCGTCTTCATGTACGGGGCCGTGTTCGTCCTCGCGTTCTTCAGCCCGCTCGCCGCCGTGCTGCTCACGTTCGCCATCGCCGCGTTCTATCTACCTTCCGCCGCGCTCTTCGATCGCTGACTCGAGCCACGCGGAGGCCGCCGCCAGCGCGTCGGCGTCGCCGGACTTCACGACCACCTCGACACGCGGCCCGTCCGCCAGGAACGTCGGGTACGAGCCGACGAGGACGCCCGGCCAGCGCTCGCCCGCCGCCGCGAGCGCCGACGCGATCGTGCTCTCGCGCGTCTCGAACGTGCGCCGCCACGAGCCGATGGGCGCGCCGCGGCGAAACTCCTCCGCGATCGCGTCGAACATCGCCTCCATCTCGGACGGCAGCCCCGGCATGACGTAGACGTTCCCGAGCGCGAACCCCGGCGCGCCGCCGAGCGGGTTCACGAGCGGTCGGCTCCCCGCCGGGAGGCAAGCCCACGCGGCCGCGTAGTCGGGATCGCGTCTGAATCGCGCGCGCAGGTCGGCGGCGAGCTCCGGCTGCTCCACCTGCTCCACGCCGAACGCGTATGCGATCGCCTCGCGCGTGATGTCGTCCGGGGTGCCGCCCAGGCCGCCCGTGACGAGCAGGAAGTCCACCAGCGGCGCCTCGGCGCGGATCCACTCGGCGATGGCGTCGATCTCGTCGGGGACGGCGGCGATCAGCCGCACCGACACGCCGAGCGGCGCGAGCCGGCGCGCGAGCCACGAGCCGTTCGTGTTCGGCACGTCGCCCGAGACGAGCTCGTTGCCGATCGTGAGGACGGCCGCGGTGGCCACCCCGCGAGGTTACCCGCGCCGCGGCAGCACGAAGACGTCGTCGCCGTCGCGGACGACGCGGACGCTGGCGCCGTAGTGCGAGGCGAGCAGCTTCGGCGAGAGCACCTCGCCGGGCTCGCCCTCGGCGACGACGGAGCCGCGGTCGAGCAGGACGAGCCGGTCGGCGTACTGCCCCGCCAGCGTGAGGTCGTGCATCGTGCACAGGACGGTGAGGCCGTCGCCGCGGAGCGAGTCGACGAGCTCGAGCGCCTGCTGCTGGCGGCCGAGGTCGAGCGAGGTCGTCGGCTCGTCGAGCAGGAGCACGTGCGCCTCCTGCGCGAGGGCGCGCGCGAGGACGGCGCGCTGCAGCTCGCCGCCGGACAACGACCCGAGCGACCGCTCGGCGAACGGGAGCAGGTCGAGCCGCTCGAGCGCTCGCGCGACGGTACGCCGGTCGCTCCGCCCCTCGATGCCGAGGTAGCCGAGGTGCGGGGTCCGGCCGAGCAGCACGTACTCGGCCACGGTCAGCTCCGCGGGCGTCACCGGGTTCTGCGGAACGAAGGCGATGCTGCGGGCGAGCTCCCGCCGGCCGAGCGAGCGCACGTCGCGGCCGCCGAGCCGCGCCTCGCCGTCGAACGGCAGCAGGCCGCAGAGCGCACGTAGGATGCTCGTCTTCCCGGCGCCGTTCGGGCCGATGAGCATCACCCATTCGTCGGCGGCGACGTCGAGCGACACGCCGCGAACCGCATCGGTCCGGTCGAAGCGCACCGCGAGGTCGCGCAGCTCGATCACCGCATCGTCCTCGACGAGCGCAGCACGACGGCGAAGAACGGCGCGCCGAAGAAGGCCGTGACGACGCCGATCGGCAGTTCCGCGGGCGACACCACCGTGCGCGCGAGCACATCGGCGAGCACGAGGAAGCCGGCGCCGACGACGAGCGAGAGCGGCACGACGGCGCGATAGCTGGTCGACACGAGCAGCCGGATCGTGTGCGGGACGATGATCCCGACGAAGGCGATCAGCCCGCTCACGGCGACGGCCGCAGCAGTGCCGGCCGTCGCTGCGACAACGAGCACGAGCCGCAGCCGCTCGACGTCGACGCCGAGGCTCGCCGCCTCCTCGTCGCCGACGCTGAAGACGTCGAGCAGCCGGCGGTGCAGGACGATCGCGCCCGCGCTGACGGCCACGTACGGAGCGGCGACTGCGACCTGGCTCCAGCCGGCGGTCGAGAAGCCGCCGAGCAGCCAGGAGTACACGTCGCGGAGCGTGTTCGTGTGCTGCTGCTGCACGAACGTCTGAATCGCGGTGAGGAAGAGCGTCACCGTCACGCCGGCGAGCACGAGCGACGCGGCCGCGCGCGCCGGCCCGGCCGAGCGGCCGAGCACGTACGTCGCCGCCACGGCGGCGAGGCCGCCGATGAACGCGCACAGCGGCAGCAGCTGCCCGGAGCGGCCGACGTGGCCGTACGCGATCGCGAGCGTCGCGCCGAGGCCCGAGCCGGCGGCGACGCCGAGCAGGTACGGATCGGCGAGCGGGTTGCGGAACACGCCCTGGTAGGCGGAGCCGGCGATCGCGAGCATGCCGCCGACGATCGCCGCGAGCACCACGCGCGGCGCGCGGATCTGCCACAGCACCGCCTCCTCGACGCTCGACAGCGGCGAGTGCACGTGCAGGAACGGGAGGTGCGAGAGCGCCGACTGGGCGATGCGGCCGACGCCCATGCCGACAGGCCCGACCCCGAGCCCGACGAGGAGCGCGCCGAGGAGGAACGCGGCGGCGATGAGCCGCCACGGGCGCGAGATCCCCCGCGCCCGGACGGTTGCATCTGCGCTCGCGGTGACCATCACTTCTTCCGCGCCACGGCCGCGATCGCGCGGACGAAGTCGACGACGCGCGGTCCCCAGCGGGACGCGATGTCGTCGTTCACCGCGAGCACGCGGCCCTGCTTCACCGCGGCGATCCCGCCCCACCCGGGGCGCGCTGCGACGGTCTTCGCGTTCTGTCCGCAGCACACGGTGTCGGAGAGAACGACGATCTGCGGGTTCGACGAGACGATGTACTCGGCCGAGAGCTGCGGGTAGCCGGAGTGCGTCGTGTCGGCGGCATCGGCGATGTTGCGGAAGCCGAACAGCCTGAAGATGCGGCCGATGAACGTCGACGACGTCACCGAGTAGTACGTGGGGTCGAGCTCGTCGTAGACGGTGAGATGCCGCTTCGCCTTCGGGACGCTGCGCAGCAGCGTCGTCAGGGTGCTCTCCATCCCGTGGACGACCTTCGCCGACTGCGTGGCGTGGCCGGTCGCCCGGCCGAGCTGCCGGATCTCGTCGTAGGCCTGCGCGAGGTTGTCGGCTGCGGGCTCGAGCAGGACCGTGACGCCGAGCTTCTGCAGCGAGCCCGCAATCCCGTCCATGTCGTTCGAGATGACGACGAGATCGGGCTTGTAGCCGGCGATCGCCTCGATGTTCGGCGTGTAGCCGGAGAGCGTCGAGTGCGGCGCGTTCTTCGGGTAGTCCGAGTCGTTGTCGACGGCGACGACCTGCGAGCCGGCGCCGACGGCGAAGAGGTCTTCCGTGCCCGTCGGCGAGAGCGAGACGATGCGCACGGGCCGCTGCTTGATGACGATGTCGCCGTTGGCGGCGTGGATCGTCACCGGGAACGCTGCTGCGGTGTGGGCGGCGCCACCGGAGGCGGCGAGGGCGAGGACGGCCGCGATCACGACGGCGGCGATGAGGGAACGGCGAAGCACGAATCCTCCTTCCGCGAGGGGTTCGGGGTTCCGCGGCGGGCGGCAGGTCTTCTGACTCGGGGCTCCCTCCCCCACCGCCTTCCCGGGCCGAAGCCCAGTGACGTCGTGGTGGGGAAGCATCTCCCCTTACAGCGGCGGGACCGTCCCGGCCTTGCACCGGAGTTCCCTCACCGCTCGCCGGTTTGGAGCGCGACTCTAGCATGGGCCTCGGTGGTGAAGTCCGTCGCCCTCGATCTCGACGCCGTGCTCGCCGACACGCGCCCGCTGTGGCTCGACTGGCTCGCCGACGCCTCCCGCCGCGCCCGCGTCGAGCTGGACGCGGTGCCGGAGGACCGGACGGCCGCGGCCGAGGCCCTCGACCGGAGCCTCGGCGACTGGCGGCCGCTGCTCGAGCGGTTCGCGGCCGACCGGGGGCCGCTGCACTTCCGGCCGCGCGCGGAGACGAGCGCGTCGCTGCGGCGGCTCGACGGCGCCGGCGTGCGGATCGGCGTGTTCACGGACGCGCCGCGGGAGCTCGCGGACGTCGCGCTGGCGCACGTCGGCGCGGCCCGGCGCGTCGCCGTCGTCGGCACGCTCGACGACGTGCTGCGGGAGCTCGGCGACGGCGCAGTCGTCGTGCGCTCGCGCGACGAGCTGGCCGATCTAGAATCGGGACATGGAAGCTGAACTCTCCGACCGCCGCTTCGACGTCCTCCTGGAGCGCCTCGACCGCATCGGCGACGAGCTCGCGAAGATGAACAAGCGGCTCGACAACGACGAGAACTTCCTGCGCATCACGCGCGAGCTCGCGACGCTGAACGAGTCGCTGCAGGCACTCGCGTACGCCGCGCTCGGGCAGCAGGCCCCGAGCGTGCGACGGCGCCGCGCCGGCTAGCGAACGCTCCAGATGTCGAGCACGCCGCTGGTGGCGTGGGCGTTCGCGTTCCCCTCGGGGAGCACGACGTGCCCGTCGACGACGATGGGGCTGTTCCAGTGGCCGCCGCCGCACTGGAGCCTGATGACCAGCGCACCCGTCGTAGGCGCGTACACGTCGAGCCCGCCGCCGGGGTCGTAGACGAACAGCAGGCCGCCGGCGACGACGGGACTCGTGCCGCCCGTCGCGTGGCGCCACGCCGGGCGGAGCCGGCCGCCGCTCCAGCGCCATGCCTGCGTCGCGCCGTTGTCGGCGGCGAACATCCACGTCGACGCGCCGGTATGCCACACCGCGGGCGCGGTGAAGAGGTCGGTGCCGGACGGCGTCGACACGACCTGAAGCTCACCGCCGCGATGAGGCGCTCCGCCGCGCATGCGCGCGACCGAGAGCACGCGGATCTTCCCGTCCTTGCCGCCCTGCGCCAGATGGCCGGCGTCGAGGACGACCGGCGACGTCGAGCCGAGGTCGGCGTCCGACGAGTTCAGCTGCTCGGTGTCGGCCGGCGTGTAGTTGCCGACGAGCCGCGTCGCGTTCGGGTCGAGACGCAGCGTCGCGTCGCCCCAATTCGTCCGACCGTCCCACGGCGCGTTGCCGGTGGCGACGAGCAGGTCGCCGCTCGACGGGTCGACGACGGCCCCGGACCGGCCCCAGATGGCGGAGTCGCTCGCGGGGCAGCTGCTCGGGCTGATGAGCGCGTGCCGGTTCGAGCACAGCGAGTTCCACACGTGCAGCAGCCGCCCGTGCGCGGCGTCGATCACCGCGACGTGCCCCTGGTACGGCGGTGCGTCGCCGATGTAGCCGCCGGTCGTCGCGATCACGTGGCCGCGCGCGAAGTTCAGCGCCGCGGCGAGCTTCTCGCGAGCGGGCAGCCGCGTGATCGAGACGCTCCACGCCGCGTGGCCGTTCGCGAGCGACAGCTTGTAGATCCGCCCGCCGGGGGACGCCGCGTAGACGGACGCGCCACCCGGGTCGGCGACGGGCGTCGCGGTGGTGAGCTGCGCGCTCCCCGCCCACGACGAGTAGCCCGGCGGCGTGAAGCGCCAGCGCACGGCGCCGGTCGACGGGTCGATCGCCTCCGTGCGGCCGTATGTCGTCGTGACGACGATGACGCCGCCGACGTAGATCGGCGACGAGTCGACGGTGCCGTCGAGGCTGACGCGGCGCAGCGAGAGCGAGCGGACGTTCCGGGCGGTGATCCCGGTCGCGTTCGGGTTCACGCCGGTCCGCGCCGCCGTGTAGTCGAAGGTCGGCCAGTCCTGGGCTCCGGCCGCCCGGCTCGTCCCCCCCGTGAGGATCGACGCCGCTGTCGCAACTAGCGCCGCAAGAGCACGCGTCGGAGCTCGTCCTCCTTGCCTGGCTCGAGGATCGCCAGCACCTGGTCGCCGGCGAGCAGCTGCGTCGCCCCGACGGCGATCTCGGCGCGGCCGCCGCGCATGACGGAGATCAGCCGAGCGCCGTCGGGCAGGTCGAGCGCCTCGATGTGCTTGCCCGCCGAGGGCGAGTCGCGGTCGATCTGCACCTCGACGATCTCGAGGTTCTCCTGGCGCAGCTCGAGGAGATGGATGAGCTCGTGCTCCGGGACCTCGTGCTCGACGAGCGCCATGATGCTCGACGTCGCGCACACCGTGGGCGCAATGCCGAGCAAGTCGAAGTGCGCCTGGTTGCGCGGGTCGTTCACGCGCGAGATGACCTTCTCGACGCCGTACTTCTCCTTCGCGATCTGCGAGATGACGAGGTTGTCCTCGTCGTCCCCGGTCAGCGCGAGCACGAGGTCGGGCGGCCGTGCGACGCCCGCGCGCTCGAGGACGTGGAGCTCGGTCCCGTCGCCACGCTGCACCTGGTGCTCGAACTCCTCCTCGAGGCGGTCGAAGCGCTCCCGGTCCTGCTCGATGAGGGTCACCTCGTGGCCGAGCCGGAGCAGCGAGCGGGCGACGTTCGCCCCGACCTTGCCGCCGCCTGCGACGATCACGTACATCAGCGCGCGGCCTCGACCCGGGGCGAGATCGCGCAGCTGCGGACCTCGTCCATCAACGTGTCGATGGCGGTCTTCGTCGGGCAGACGGTGCGCAGGCCCCGCGCCGTGTAGAAGTCGGCGCGCGCAGGATCGAGCACGCGCACGATGACGCAGCGGATGTCGAAGCGCTTCTGGGCCACCTGGCCGATGACGATGTTCGTGTTGTCGCCGTCGGTGGCGACGACGACCGCGTCCGCCTCCTCGATACCGGCCTCGCGCAGCAGGTCGACGTCCATCCCGTGCCCGACGAGGAACGAGCCGGGCCAGTGGTCACCGAGCCGCGAGAGCGCGTCCTCGTTCTCGTCCACGACCGTGACGTCCCATCCCTCGCGCTGGAGCTGGAGGGCGATCGACGAGCCGACGCGGCCGCAGCCGATGACCAGCGCGTTCATGCCTCAGGGAGGGTAGCGCCAGCGGGCTCTTCGAGGGCTCCCTGCGGGAAGGCGACGATGAGCACCTCCGCCGGCGAGCGGCGGAGCACGAAGTCGACGGTCGGCGAGAAGAAGCGGGACTGACGCCGCCACCGGGGCGACGAGCCGAGGACGACGAGGTCGGCGCCGGAGTCCCCCGCCGCCTGGACGATCGCCTCGCCGATCGACCGGGCGCGCACCGTCCGGCCCACGACCTGGACGCCGTTGTCCGCGCCGAGCGCGGCCGCCTCGGCAAGGGAGGCGGCGGCGTTCTCCTCCTCCTCGTACATCGGCGCGTCGAGCGGGAGCTCGAGCGGCACGCGGATGACGTAGAGCGCCTCGACCGCCGCGCCGCGCTCCTGTGCGAGCTTCACGGCCGTCGCCACCATCTCCTCGCCGATCTCGCCGAGCTTCATCGGCACGAGGATCTTCGAGAACTCCGCCTGTGGCAGCTGCTGCTCGTCGACCGGCCGGACGTGCTCGAGGAGGCCCGCGCCGCTCGTGCGACGGACGAGCAGGTAGACGACCACGCCGCCGGCAAGCCAGGCGGAGCCGCCGTACCGGGCGCCGACGTGCGTGACCATCGCGGCGACGAAGACCGCCGCGGTCGCGAGTGCTCCCACGACCGAGGGCACCGGGACGACGCCGCCGCGGACGTGCACGCCGAGCGGCGCGCGGAAGGGGCGGCGCAGGTGCGGGTCGGTGAACCGCAGGCGGATGACCGCCAGCTGCGCTGCGGTGAATGCGAGCAGCACCCCGAAGCTGAACAGCGAGGCGAGGAACGGCACCTCGTTCTTCAGGAACGACGTGCCGATCAGGAGCGCAATCGCGATGGCGGCCGCTGAGACGACCGACGCCGGTGCGACGAGCGTGCGCCGGTGGAGGCGTCCGAACGCACTCGGCAGCTGCCCGTGCTCGCCGAGCGAGTACGCGAGGCGCCCGAAGCCCGACACCGACGTCGTCGCGGCGGCGAGCAGGATGAGCGCCCCGGTCAGGCCGACGTAGACGCGCAGCACGCCGGCGAACCAGTGAGCAACGTGCGGCTGGATGGACGCGACGACGCCCATGAGCGGCGCGCGCAGCCACTGCGTGCCGAGCGCGGTCGTCCCGTGCTCCGCCGGGAACGCCGAGAGCGCGACGAGCGCGATCAGCACGTAGATGATCACGACGACGCCGATGGCGCTGAACAGGCTGCGCGGCAGGTCGCGGCCGGGACGGCGCACCTCCTCGGCGTAGTTCGCGACCGTCTCGAGGCCCGTGTAGGCGAGCATCGCCAGCGGCAGCGCGAAGGCGATCTGGTGCCAGGAGGGGGCCGTGCCGAGCGACGTCCCGTGCGAGAGCGCGCTGCCGGAGAAGACGAAGGCGAAGCCGAGGACGACGAGCAGCACCTGCGTCACGAGGTCGAGCAGCGGGACGACGATGCCGAAGGTGTACAGCTGCGTGCGGCGCAGGAGCCGCGACAGTGCGATTACGCATACGACGACGCAGGCGACGACGACGTCGGCGGGATGATGCGCGATCGAGTGGATGCCGACGGCAAGGCCGAGATAGTGCGGGAAGAAGAGCGACGACAGCGCGATGACGATGAGGTAGTCGAGGAAGAGGGCCCAGCCCGTGAGGAAGCCGGCGAAGTCGTTGAACGCGACGCGGACGAACGTCGCGGCGCCACCCGTCTCCCGGATGGCCGCCGTGCCCTCCGCATAGGAGAGGGCGACGACGACGAAGAGCAGGCCGGCCACGCCCAGCACCGCCGGGGTGAGCCCGAGCGCGTGCAGCGCGATGATGCCGAGTGCGAAGTAGATCGAGGATGCGATCTCGCCGTACGCGACCGACGCAAGCGCCGGCGCGTCGAGCACCCGTTGCAGGCGTGGCAGCTTGCGGGCCATTGCCCGCGGGAGACTAGTGGACGCGGCGGTAGGTCCGGTCTTGCTCTGCCGAGCGAAAACCGAGCAGTGCAAGGACGCAGGGAGCGCGAATAGCCGAAGCTACTCGCGCGACCGAGGACGCTGCGAATGCGACGGTTTGCAGCCGGCAGAGCTGACCGCTACCTGCCGCCGCGTCCCCTTGGGCGGCGAAGGAGGTAGATCCGGCCGACGCCGACCGCGATGAAGAGGAGGCCGATCAGCGTGCCGATGAAGCTCGCCGTCCGAACGATGATGGCGACGCCGAGGGCGACCGAGACGACGCCGAACACCAGGGTGCTCCGGCGGTGGAAGCGGATCACGCCGCCGCCCTCCCGGCGGCGACCATGACGCGGCAGGGCGCGTGCTTGAGCACGAAGTCGACGGTGTCGCCGAAGATCTGCTTCCGGGAGGCCAGCCGCATGCGGCGGGGGCTCCCCATCACGATGAGCTCGGAGCCGCGGCGGGCGGCCTCGTCGACGATCGCGCGGCCGGCGTTGCGAGCGCGAACGAGGCGCGGGATCACGCGGACGCCGTAGGAATCGCCGATGGCACGCGCCTCGTCGAGCGCGCGGTTCGCCGCGCCGACGGGCTCGGGGAGCTCGGCGTCCAGAGGCAGCTCCAGCGGCACCTCGATGACCGAGATCGCGACGATCGTCGCGCGCCGCTCGGCCGCAAGGCGGCAGGCGACGTCCATCGCCTCCTCGGACGGATACCCGGGCTCGATCGAGACGAGGATGCTGCGGTACTCGAGCGCCTGCGCCGGGCCGATCTCGACGGGGGCGCGCACTGTCTCCGTCAGCGACACACCCAGGCGGCGCCGGTACAGGACGTAGACGGCGAAGCCGAACGCGAGCCAGCCGAGGCCGGCGTAGCGCGTGCTCGGATACTGGATGACGACGTCGAGCCAGGAGAGCGTCGTCCCAGCGCCGCCGACGATCGCGAAGAGCGGCCAGTCGACGTTGCGCCAGCGGAAGTTCGGCTTCGCGCGGAACGCGAGCTCCTCCCCGGGGCGCTTCCGGCGCAGCTGGATGACGGCCGCGTGCGCGACCGTGAACGACAGCATCGCGCCGAACGAGTACATCGTCGAGAGGAAGTTCGTCTTGCCCGGGAGGAGCACGATGATGGAGACGAAGCCGGCGAAGGCGACCAGCGACAGCCACGGCGTCTTGAACTTCGGGTGGAGCTTGCGGAAGGCGGACGGCAGCTGACGGTAACCGGCCATCGCGTACGTGATGCGCGACGCGCCGATCACGCCCGCGTTCGTCGCGATGAAGAGGATCGTGGCGGCGAGCAGCCCGACGTAGATCTTCAGCACCGACAGCAGCGTCCCGTGGATGCCGAGATGCTCGACGAGGCCGAGCACCGGGTCGTTCGCGAAGCCGCCCTTGTCCGGCCCGAGGCCGAGGACGGTCTGGTAGTGGCCGTGCACGAGGTGCACCGGCATGGCCGAGAGCGCGATCATCGGCAGCGTGAAGTAGATGGCGAACACGGCGATCGCGACCATCGAGATCGAGCGCGGGATGCTGCGTACCGGGTCGCGCGCCTCTTCCGAGAGATTCGAGACGGTCTCGATCCCGGTGTACGCGATCATCCCGACCGGGATCGCCAGCAGGAAGTTCGGCCACGTCGGCGCGACTCCGAAATGGACGTTCGCGACGATCAGGTGCGGACTGAAGACGAGGACGAAGCCGAGCAGGACGAGCAGCACCTGCGTCGCGAAGTCGACGGCGGCGAGCGCGACGTTGATGCGCGCCGACTCCTGGATGCCGACGACGTTCAGCGCGACGAGGACGACGATGACGATCGCCCCGCCGATGATGTCCCACGGGTTCGTGCGCAGCGGCGACCAGAAGATCGACAGGTAATGGGGCACGAAGAACGCCGAGATGGCGATCGTGATGACGTAGTTGAGCATCTGCGCCCACGCCGCCCCGAACGACGCGAGCTCGTTGAAGGCGTGGCGCGCGAAGCTCGACGATCCGCCCGCCTCGGGATAGCGCACCGTCCCCTCGGCATAGGTCGCGGCCGTCGCCGCGAAGAAGATGCCGGCGATGACGAAGACCAGGGGCGTCAGCCCCAGGGCGAAGAAGGCGGTTACGCCGAGGGCGTAATAGATCGACGAGCCGACGTTGCCGTAGGCCGTCGCGAAGAGGGCGTTCGCACCGAGGACGCGCTCGAGTTGGTGAGCCTGCCGCCGCCGTCTTGGCACCGGCCGAGTCTAGAGCCACCGGCGAACGGCCCCGTGGCGATCATCACCCGGCAGGGCGCATCCCGCAGGATGGCGAGCACGTCGGGCGGGAAGGCGCGGCGGAAGCCGAGCCGCGACTCGACCGGCGCCCCCACCACGACGAGCTCCGCCCGGTGGTCCCGGGCCTCTTCGGCGAGGTCGGTCCCGATCTGGCGGTCGCGGGTCCTGACGACGCGCCGACGCACGCTCACGCCGTACGACTCGGCGATCGCCGCCGCCCGGTCGAGCGCGACCCGCAGCTCTGCGAGCTCCTCGTCGAAGTGCGCGTCGAGCGGCAGCTCCTGCGACACGACGAGGGGCGCGACGAGGACGACGTGGGCGCCGCGGTTCGCTGCGAGCCGGCAGGCGAGGTCGAGCGCGTGCTCCGTCTCGGCACGCCCGAGCAGCGGCACGACGATGCTGCGGTAGCGGATGGCCGCCGTCCGGCGGGCGAGGCGCCGGGCGCGGCGGCGCGCAGCCCGGAAGTCCAGCCGTCTCATCTCATCACCTGGTACGGGACGCTCGCGAGGATGACGCCGGGCTCGAACAGGAGCAGCCGCTTGATGTACAGCGCCCGCTGGTTGTGCAGCGCGCGGCGCCAGCCGCGCGTGATCAGCTCCGGCATGACGACGAGCACGTTCGTCTCGCCGTCCTCGGTGAGGCTTCGAATGTACTGGAGGAGCGGCTTGCCGAGGTCGCGGTACGGCGCGGCGTCGACCTCGATCGGGATGCGGGCCCCGGAATCCGACCAGTCGCGCCGCACGGCGGCTCCGTCGGCCGGCGAGAAGGCGAAGTGGAGCGCCTTCGTGTCGTCGATCCCGAGCGTCCCGGCGTAGTTCGCCGCGCGCATGGAGGCGGCGTCGACGCCGGCGACGATCACTCGGGCCACGAGCCGCTTCGGCTCGTGCCCGTTCCCTCCGCGGATGGTCGGCACGTCCGCGACGACGACGCCGGGCTCGGAGAGCAGGCGCAGCTTCACGAGGAGCTCGAGCCGGTGGTGGCGCTCCTCGAGCAGGGACTCGCTGCGGAAGAGCTCGGGGACGACCATCGTCACGAAGTCGGACTCGCCGCGGGGCAGCCGCCAGACCTGCTCGAGCACCGCATCGACGGTGCCGCCGTGCGGGTCGAGCGGCTCGAGCGGGGGCGCTCCCGGTGCGTGCCGGAACCAGCGCGGCCGGATCCCCGGGTCGCTGCCGTGCTGCGGCACGTGGAGCACGCGGAACGAGTCGCTCGAGATGCGCCGCGCGAACCAGAGCGCCCGGTCGGCCGCCTCGTCGATCGACTCGACGAGGAGGAGCGTCTGGTTCCGGGGCTGGGTCACGGCGGCGACGGCCGCCGCGCCGGCCCGCAGGCGGCGGAGCACGCGGTCGTAGTGGCGCCGGATCCCGAGCATCGCGACGACGAGGAGCGGGATGGCGACGGTGACGAGTCAGGCTCCCTCGGTGAACTTCGTGTAGATGACGATGCAGGTGACGAGGCCGGTCGCCGCAGCGCCCAGGCCGTTGACGAGCGGCTTCCAGCTGAAGCGGCGATCGGTTCGAAGCCAGTAACGCACCATCCCCGCCTGCGAGAGCGTGAACGCGGTGAACACGCCGACCACGTACAGGTGGATGAGGTTGTTCGTGTTCGCCTTGTAGATCCAGAGCAGCAGCCCGGCGATCGTCGCCAGCACGAGCATCCCGTTCGAGAAGACGAGGCGGTCGCCGAGGTTTGTGAACTGGCGCGGCGCGAAGCGGTCGTGCGCGAGCAGCGCCGAGAGGCGCGGGAAGCCCTGGAAGGAGGTGTTGGCCGCCAGGACGAGGACGAGAAGCGTCAGGCCCTGCACCGCGTAGTACATGAAGCTTCCGGCACTCCCGGGCTGGAACACGGCGCGGGCGATCTGCGACACCACCGAGTCCGTCGAGCTCGGCTGCGCATGAAGGTGGACGGAGAGGTAGGAGACGCCGAGGAACAGCGTGACCGCGATGACGCCGAGGACTGCGAGCGTCTCCGCGGCATTGCGCCCGTGCGGCTTGCGGAACGCGTTGACGCCGTTCGCGATCGCCTCGACGCCCGTCAGTGCCGTCGATCCGGACGAGAACGCCTTCAGCAGCACGAACAGCGTGACCACGCCGGTGCCGGCCGGAAGCGGGTTCGGCACGACGGCGCGGTGCGCATGCCCGGTGGCGATCTCGACGAGCCCGGCCACGACGAGCGCGCCGATCGAGAGGACGAAGAGATACGTCGGAGCGGCGAAGAGCATTCCCGACTCGCGGACGCCACGGAGGTTGGCGAACACGATGAGCGCGAGCGCGGCAAGCGAGAGCGCGACACGGTGGTTCTCGAGCGACGGGACGAACGACGTGATCGCGAAAATGCCGGCCGAGATCGACACGGCGACGGTCAGCACGTAGTCGGTGAGGAGCGCAGCGCCGCCGACGAGGCTGGGGATGGTGCCGAGATTCTCGCGCGCGACGATGTATGCGCCGCCGCTCGTCTCGTAGGCACGCACGGTTTGCGTGTACGAGACGACGACGATCGCGAGCAGGACCGAGATTGCGATCGAGATCGGAAAGACGAGGTGGAGTGACGACGCACCGGCGGCGACGATGACGACCATCGCCGACTCCGTCGCGTATGCGACCGACGACAGCGGGTCGGAGGCGAAGATCGGCAGCGCGAGGAACTTCGGGAGGAGCGTCTCCTCCATCTGGCCGGTGCGCATCGGCCGGCCGATCACGACGCGGCGGAGCCGCCGGGTCGGCTCGAGGACGTTCTCGTCCGTCTCGCGCTGGGCGCTCACGGCTCGAGCGCCCCGAGGATGCGCGAGAGAGCGCGCGGGAGGAGCCGCTCGGCATCGTCGTTGTAGAGCGGGCTTCCGGGAGAGCGAAGCAGGCTCTCCGCCAGGAGGACGCCCTTCGCCGACACAGGCCGCCCGTCGCCGAGGCGCTCGTCGAGGCGCCGGAACAGGTCGATGTTCGCCCGGGCCGCCGTCCGCTTCAGCGGCGAGGCGGAGGGAAGCCGGGCCGGATCGAGGCCGCGCAGCGTACGGTCGACCTCCCGGCGCAGCCGCTGACGCTCGTGACGCGCGACGAGCTCGTGCTCCCGCCAGGCGATGAGCGCGGAGCCGTCGTCGTGCTGCGCGGCATTGAGGATCAGGCGGTCGGCCGCGAGGCGGACCGCGGCGAGCTCGCGGCGCGCCGCGTAGGCGCGCACGCCGGCGGCGGCGGCGAAGACTGCCGCAGCGGCGACGCCCACGATCCACGGCAGCCGCGGATCGGCTTCGAAGAGGAGCGCGAGCGCGGCGAGCACGGCGAACGGCGCGGCAGCGCGGCCGGCGCGAGGCAGTTCCAGCCCGTACGTGGACATGGTCCGACCATACGAGCGCGCAGCTCAAGCGGCAGTCAGGGTTCCCGGCCGCAGCCTCAGGGATGTCTCAAGACGGGTCGACGAGGCGGTACCCGGCTCCGGGCTCGGTGATGATGTAGCGCGGCCGCGCGGGATCGGGCTCGATCTTGCGCCGGAGCTGCGAGACGTACACGTGCAGATAGTGCGACTCGTCGGCGTACGCCCTCCCCCACACCTCGCGGAGGATGGCCGAGTGCGTCATCAGCTTGCCCTCGTTCGAGGCCAGGAGACGGAGCAGCCGGAACTCGTGCGGGGTCAGCTGCACCGGCCGGCCGGCCATCGACACGGCGCTCTTCTCCAGGTCGACGCGGAGGTCGCCGATCTCGAGCACCGGCTCGCTCGAGGGATCGACCCGGCGCATCGCCGCCCGCAGGCGCGCGAGCAGCTCGTCGACGCCGAACGGCTTCGTCACGTAGTCGTCGGCGCCGGCGTCGAGCGCGGCGACCTTCTCGCTCTCGTCGCCGACGACGGAGAGGACGATGACCGGCACGTTGCTCCACGTCCGCAGCTCGCGGCAGACGTCGGTTCCGCGGCCGTCCGGCAGCACGAGATCGAGGATGACCGCGTCCGGCGGCGACACCGCCAGCGCGGTGAGCGCGTCCTCGGCCGTTTCGGCGGTGTCGACGTCGTAGCCGGCGCCCCTGAGGCTCGCCCGGAGCGCGCGCAGGATCTGCGGCTCGTCGTCGACGACGAGGACGCGGCTCACGCCCGCACCGCAGCGACCGTCGGCAGCGCGAGCACGAAGTGCCCGCCGGCGGGATCGTCCTGTGTCCACAGCCGGCCGCCGTTCGCCTCGGCGAAGCCGCGCGCGATGGCGAGGCCGAGACCGGTGCCGCCGCCGGCGCCGCGCCGGAACGGCTGGAAGAGCGTGCCGCGGTCGGCCGGCTCGATCCCGGGCCCTCGGTCGACGACGTGGACGCGTAGCTCGGTCGTGCCGTGCTCGACGCGGATGACGACCGGCGAGCCGGCCGGCGAGAAGCGGAGAGCGTTGGCGAGCAGGTTCGCGAGGACCCGCTCTATCTGGCCCGCGTCGACCCGCACGGGCGGTGCGTCCGGATCGAGCTCCACGATGACTCGCTCGGGCTCGGCCGTAAGCGACTCGAGCGCCTGCGCGACGAGGTCGTCGGCCGACCACAGCTCAGGATGGCTCTCGAGGGCGCCTGCCTCGAGCCGGGTCAGGTCGAGCAGGTTGCCGACGACGCGGTCGAGACGGGCCGCCTCCTCGCGGATCGCGGCGACGAGCTCCTCCCGGTCAGCCGGATCGATACGCAGCTCCGAGCTCGCGAGCGCGTCGGCGCTCGCGACGATCGCAGTCAGCGGCGACCGGAGGTCGTGCGAGACGGCGCGCAGGAGCGCCGTCTTCACGACGTCGCTGCGGCGCAGAGCCTCGGCCTCGAGCGCCTCCGCCTCGAGGGTCGCCCGGTCGACCGCGACCGCGAGCAGCGCGGCGAGCGCGGGCAGGAAGCGCGCCGCAACGGCGGCGTCCGGCGCGTGGTTGCCGGCGACGATCACGGTCCCGACGGGACGCGCGTCGGCGGCGAGCGTCAGCGCATGCTCGTCCTCGCCCGCGGCGACCGCACCGAGCTCGATGCGTGCCGACGGCACGTGCAGGACGCCCGCCGTGAGGTCCGCGAGCCGGTCCAGCTCGATGTCGAGCTGCATCCCACGCAGGAGGTCCGCGGCGGCCTCCGCGAGCACGTGCGCCTCGGCACGACGCTGCTCGGCATCGTCTCCGCGACGCCGCGCACGCGCGGTGAGCGCGCTCACGACGACGGCCGTCACGAGGTACACCGCGAGCGCCAACCAGTTCGCCCCGTCCCGGAGCTGGAACGTGTGCGTCGGCGGCAGGAAGAACCAGTTGAACGCGAGCATGCTCGCCACGGAGACGGCGACGGCGAACTCGAGCCCCCACACGACCGCAACCGGGAGCACGGCGAAGACGTAGAGGACGCCGAGGCTGAGCACCGGGACGTACGGGTGCAGGACCGCGACGGCGGCCGACGTCAGGGCGACGGCGCCGATGCTCGCGAGCAGGCCGACGAGGAAGTCGACGCGCTTCATACGGGAGAAGGTACTCCGGCGGCCGGGGTTACCGGCCGCCGGATTCCTAGCCGTGGATCGAGATCAGCAGCGGGATGATCAGGATCGCGACGATGTTCGTGATCTTGATCATCGGGTTGATCGCCGGGCCGGCGGTGTCCTTGTAGGGGTCGCCGACGGTGTCGCCGGTGACCGCCGCCTGGTGCGCGGGCGAGCCCTTGCCGCCGTACAGGCCGTCCTCGATCAGCTTCTTCGCGTTGTCCCAGGCGCCGCCGCCGGAGGTCATCGCGATCGCGAGGAACAGGCCGGTGACGATCGTGCCGATCAGGAGGCCGCCGAGCATCTTCACGTTGATGATCCCGACGACGATCGGGAAGCCGATCGGCACGAGCGCCGGCAGCAGCATGCTGCGAATGGCCGACTTCGTGACGATGTCGATCGCGCGCCCGTACTCCGGTCGCGTCGTCCCCTCCATGATCCCGGGGTTCTCGCGGAACTGGCGCCGCACCTCCTCGACGACCTGGCCGCCGACGCGGCCGACCGCCTGCATCGCGAGCGACGCGAACAGGAACGGCATGAGGCCGCCGATGAACAGCCCGGCGATCACCCAGGCATCGGAGAGCTGGAAGACGACGTGGCTCAACGCGGAGCCGACCGTCGCCTGCGTGTGGACGCCGTCCGTGTATGAGCCGAAGAGGACGAGCGCGGCGAGGGCGGCGGAGCCGATGGCGTAGCCCTTCGTCACCGCCTTCGTCGTGTTGCCGACCGCGTCGAGCGGATCGGTGATCTCGCGCACCTCGCGCGGCAGGTCGGCCATCTCGGCGATGCCGCCCGCGTTGTCCGTCACCGGGCCGTACGCGTCGAGCGCGACGATGAGGCCCGTCATCGAGAGCTG
>Ga0075276_10000183_pt1 | contig 18679 bp, 17 predicted proteins | sample SF_Rice_5C_80N_4_FD_69770 | JGI IMG/M metagenome (GOLD analysis project Ga0075276, IMG submission 69770) | Rice paddy soil microbial communities from Twitchell Island, California, USA - SF_Rice_5C_80N_405 | ecosystem: Environmental > Terrestrial > Soil > Paddy field/soil | place: USA: Twitchell... | reverse complement strand
GCTGCGCTTGGGCAGGGTGATGCGCAACTGGGCGCCGGCTTGGCTTGCCAGCAGCAGAGCAGCGGCCAGGCATAGAAGTGGCCCGCATGCGGGTCTACGGAACATCAGGCCTCCACGTCGTCCGGCGGCGCCAGGGATAGGTATAGGGGGAAGGCAGCCGCTCACCTTTCTCTGATTGGCTTTTTGCCCGGAGTGTTGCCAGGCTCCGCCATGATTTGCAGGTGCTTGCCCACCTGCCGGCCGCGGCTGGCATCCAAGCAATCCGGGTGCTCAGGTTGAGGTGTTTTTCTATGCGCTATGGGTGGTTCTTATTTGCGGTGATTATTCTGGCGCTTCCGCTGGCGGAGGCCAGAGGACAGAGTAAGGCTACAAATGCTAGTGCTGCGGCATCCTCCGTCCAGCCCGGAACCGGCGGTTACGACCCGCTTCTGGATTTGCCGCCCCTGCCGCAAGGCAAGACGACTCTGGTCGGCGGCACGGTGCACAGCATTGACCAGATCCGCAACCGGCTCACCGTGCAGCCCTTCGGCGGCCAGACCATGAAGATATTTTTTGATGAGCGTACCCACATCTACCGCGACGGCGTGCCCAGCACCCAACTGGTGATTCGCAAAGGCGAGCGGGTTTATGTGGATACCATGCTGGATGGCGCCAAGGTTTTCGCCCGCAACATTCGCGTGGTCACGGGACCGCAGGCGGCGGACGCGCGCGGACAAATCACCCGCAACGACGCGGCCAGCGGCAGAATTACGGTGCAGGACGAACTCTCGGCGCAGCCCGTAAGCTTTCGTGTGACTCCGGCGACTGTGGTCAAGGGCAGTTCCGGCAGCAGCACGGTGTCGCAATTGCAGCCCGGGTCACTGGTGACGGTGAAGTTTTCTCCCGAGCGCGGCAACCACGATGTGGCCCAGGAGATCTCGGTAATTGCAGCGCCCGGATCCATGTTCACTTTTTACGGCAAGATCACGTATCTGAACATGTCCACGCGCACCCTGGCCGTAGCCAACGAGAGCGACAAAAAAACCTATGACATCAAGTTCACCCCTACGGCTGTGGACCCGCAGATGCTAGGCGAGGGCAAACTGGTGCTGGTCAAGGCCAGGTTTAACGGCACCGGCTATACCGCCGACAATATTCAGTTCATGAAGGCAGCGTCGCAGTAAAGCCGACCATGTGTGGCGCGGGGCCTCACGCCCACAAGACGCCACCAACCTGGAATGATGCCACGGTCCTCCCGGCGCTGAGACTGCCCCGAGCTTGTCGAAGCAGATGGGGGGGCTGCAAAGCTCCTGGGGAAAAAGGAAAAGGCGGCGCTTAGGCAGCCGCAACTTGCGGAAGTGGAAAACTCAGGACCGCTGAGGCTTCTTCAGCAGGATGCCGGCGATGAAGGCCACGGCCGCGCCCAGCAGCCACTCCAACCGCCATACCTGCACTGCCTGCCAATCCAGCACCGTGGCTACGGTGTAAAAGAACCCTAGAAACACCGCGGCAAAGATGCATCCCAGACCGGCGGCAAAGGCCACCAGGGACACCGCTCCCAGGCCGGTCGCCTGCTTTGCGCCGCCAAAAAAGCTCACAAAAGGCCGCAAATAACGTCCGGCGCCCCCGGAAGCGCGTGCCAGCGCCCCACGGGTTTCGCCGCATACGTGGCAAAAGCGGGCGCCGACCACGAATTCGTTGCCGCAGCGGTCGCAGACCTCCACCATGCGCCCTGGGGCTTCCTGAACCTGAGCTTGAGACACGGGGGGCTGCCAGAATTCCTGCCCTGTGCTATGGACCACTCCAGCCATACGGTAAACTCCCACGGTTACCTGTTTCTCCGCACGATAATGACCAAATCCTGAGCTCGCAAGTAACTTGATTTGTTCACTTTACGGGCAGCCGCCTCGAGCCCCTTATCTCCGGGCAAAGCAAGAATTACCCGTACCAGGAAAGAATCGCCCAAAACCGGAAACCTTCTACCTGGGTGCGGTGTCGCTTGCACCCTCCGGAGCCGCTTCGGGTAAACTGACCTTAGACTTCCCGTGAAGCTGCGGAACCTCACCTTGATAACGGCCCTGGGCTTAGCCGCATTGTGCCTGGCCCTAAGCGGCGGGAGTGCGGCGGCGCTGCGGCCGCAACGGCCCGCACCTAGCGCCTCCTCCCCTGCCGGTCCCCCAGCGGAGGACAACCTGGCCAAAAGCGGCTTTGACCGCTTCTACAATCTGGATTACGAGCGCGCCATCCGCGATTTCGAAACCGACCTGAAAGCCCACCCCGATGACCCTTTCGCCTTCAACCACCTGCTTACGGCGCGACTGTTCCACGAGCTCTACGGCATGGGCGTGCTGGACACCGGCTATTACTCCAACAATAGCTTTATCGGCCAGCCCCATCGCAAGCCTGACCCCAAAGAGCAGGAGCAGATCAAGGAGCTCATTAATCGCGCGCTCAAGCTGGAAGACGACCGCCTGGAGCACGAAAGCAACGACGTGCAAACTCTGTACGCCCGGGGTGTGACCCGCGGCCTGCGGGCCACCTACACAGCGCTGGTGGAGCGCTCCTGGTTCGCCGCCCTGCGCAGCGCTCTTGGGGCGCGCCGCGACCACCAGCACGTGCTCGAGCTGGATCCCAGCTACACCGACGCCAAGATGGTAGTGGGCATTCATAATTACGTGGTCGGCAGCCTGCCCTGGGGAGTGAAGATGGCGGTAGCTGTGGTGGGCATTGGAGGCAACAAAAAGAAGGGCATTCAGTACCTGTACGACGTGGCTAACTGCTCCACTTGCCAGGCCAGCAGCGACGCTAGGATTGTGCTGGCATTGTTCCTGCGCCGCGAAGGCCGTTACTCGGAAGCGCTGGAGGCCATACGCTCGCTGGCGCGAAGCTACCCTCGCAACGTCCTGCTTGCCCTGGAAGAACCGAACATCCTGCGTGCCATGGGTAACAATCAGGAAGCGGAAGCGGGCTATCGAAAAATCTTCCAGGAGGGCAGGGAAGGCCGCTTCAATGGCCACTACGAAATTGCCGCTTACAGCCTGGGTGAGCTCTTGCGGGCGCACAAGAATTATCAGGCGGCGGCGGACAGTTATAACCTGGTGGACACGGTGCGCCAGCCCGACCCGGAGGTCCAGCAGCGCGCCAATCTGGCCGCGGGGGAGATGTACGACCTGATGAAGAAGCGCGACCTCGCCCTCAAGAAATACCAGACCGTAATCGCGGAAGACTCCGGCAGCCAGCCGGCGGACTTGGCCCGCAAGCACATCAAAGAAGCTTACCGGACGGACTGAGCCGGGGCGCGAATACTGCCAAGACGCAGAGGCCGAAAAGGAAAAATTCTCCGCGTTCTTGGGCGCTCTCTACGGTGAAAAGGTTTTGGCGGAAGATTACAATAAGTTGGGAACTTCTCCTATCCGAGGACGTATCTGAATCAGAGGCAAACCATGTATTGCAACTACTGTGGCAAGGTCATCCAGGACGATGCCAATCTTTGCGCGTATTGCGGCAAGCGGGTGGGCGCGGTAGTGGCCCGCAAACGGCTGGTGCGCCCGCGCATCGGACGCAAGATCGCCGGCGTGTGCCTGGGGTTCTCCGAATTTTTCGATATTGACGTTACCCTGGTTCGGGTGATCTGGCTGATTGTGGCCATCGCTACCGGCGGCATGGGTGCGGTCGCTTATGTGATCGCGTGGATCATCATGCCCGAGGAACCGCGATTGCTCGCCGCTCCCGCCGCCGGGCAACACGTGACCAGCAGCTAGGGCCCCGCCGATGCGACGCGTCATCATGGCACTCTCGGTGGTGGGTGTGTACCTGGCAGTTCGCGCCCTGCAAATCCACTACAGCACGGGTGTGACTCCCTGCAGCGTCAACGATGTGTGGGACTGCGGCATCGTCAACCGCGGTCCCTATTCCGTGATTCATGGCGTGCCGGTGGCGCTGATCGGTATTCTCGGCTACACCTTTCTGTTCGTAGTGGAGGCCCTGAAGAACTGGCGCCTTATGGCGGTGGCCTCCGTGTGCGCGCTGGGATTCTCTCTTTACCTGACCCACATTGAAGCCAGCATTCTGCAGGTGTGGTGCGAATATTGCGTGGGCTCGCTGATCACCATCAGCCTGATCACGCTGCTGGCAATTATTCAGCTGATCGTTTACCGCCGCCCTCGCGTTCCCGAGAGTGAAGCCGCGACTACGGCAGCCAAGTAACTCCTTCCGCCAGATTCGCCATGAATCTGTGGCGTGGGCGCCCCAGGGTGCTATTCGTAACGAAGCGCGATCAATGGGTCTACCCCGGTGGCTCTCTTTGCGGGGACCACGCAGGCCGCGAGTCCAACTGCCAGCAGTACCGCAACTACCAGGGCAAAAGTGACCGGGTCGCGCGCGGAAACGCCCCAAAGCTGGCCGGAAATAAAACTGGTCAGAAACGCGCTGCCCACCTCGCCTACGGCAACTCCAACTGCGATCAACCCCAGGCCATGGAACAGCACCATGCGCAGGATGGCGCTCCGCTCCGCACCCAGGGCCATACGGATTCCTATCTCGTGGGTGCGCAGCGACACCGAATATGACATCACGCTGAAGACCCCCACCGCCACCAGCACCAGGCCGATGGAGGCGAATATGGATAGCAGAATCATACCGAACTCCGGCTTGGAATATGTGTTCCGCTGCAGGATGCCCTCCAGCGAGCCGGGATCGCTGGTGGCGACATTGGGATCCACCGACCAGATCTGGTTTTCAACGGTGGGCAGAAGGAAGAGAGGATCAACCGCCGTGCGAACCAGAATCTCACCGCTCAGGGAATTGATGGCCGTGTAGGGGACAAAGGCCTGGGGCATGGTGGAATCCTGCAGGCCGCGGTTCTTGGCATCACCGACCACGCCGATAATTTGGAAATAGGCGTTGTGGGGCAGGTCCGGTTCCTCATCAAGAGCGTTGAATTTTATGCTCTGTCCGAGAGGATCTTGCTTGCCGAAATAATCTCGCGCCAGGGCCTGGTTGATCACCGCCACGCGTCGCCCGGAGGCGACGTCAGCTTCGGAGAGCAGCCTGCCGCGAAGGAACGGAATTTGCAGCGTGCGAAAATAGCCTTCGCTGCACAATTCCACCATGGTTCTCCAGGGCGCTGAATGCGGCCTGCCGGGAATGGTTACGTCACTTCGCGGACCCCCAAACGGCGGCCGGCCCAGAGACTGCGTGACAGAGACGACTCCGGGCAGCGTGCTCACCCGTCGCAGCAGTTCCTGGAAGAAGACACTCCTTTGCTGCGGCGTTTTGTACCGTGCCTGGGGAAGCGGCGTTGAAACCACCAGCACGTGACTTGGGTTCATCCCCAGGTTGACGTGCTCGATGGCGAACAGGGTACGGAGCATCAGCCCCGCCCCCACCAGCAGCACGATGGAGAGCGCCACCTCTGCCACTACCAGGGCGGAACGGAGCTTGCCCCGGCGCAACTCAGTGGCTGCTCCCCGGCTGCTGTCCTTGAGCCGGCTTTGCAGGTCTCCCCGGACGGCGTAAAGCGCGGGTGCTAAGCCGCATAGCAGTGTGGTGGCCGCAGCCACAAGGAGCGCAAATCCCAAAGCGCTGCCGCTCATAACGACCGCCGTCTCCGCCGGGATGGTGTCCGGGGGTATCACTCTGACTACGAGCCCCAAACCGACGTATGCGAAGACGCAACCGATCGCGCAGGCCGCCAGCGCCAGGGCAAAGCTCTCCACCAGCAATTGCCGGATGATGCGACCGCGGCTGGCGCCTACCGAGGCACGAATGGCAATTTCCTTTTGCCGGGCCGTGGCCCGCGCCAGCAGCAGGTTAGCAACATTGCTGCACGCGATCAGAAGCAGCATCGCCACGGCAGCTGCCAGCGTGTAGATGACGCTGCGAAACTGCCGTATCACTTCGTCCAACAGGGTGTGCACCGAGGTGGTGAATTGTTTGGGGTAATCGTTGGGGTAGACCTTTGCGAGTCTGCGCGCGACGATCTCCCACTGCGCTTGCACTTGTGCCAGGGTGACTCCCGGCCTCATCCGCCCCAGCGTCCACCACCACTTGCGCTGGGTTTCGGTGTCGCTGGCGTAGACGTTATAGGATAGCCACATGTCGGCATCGCCCAGCAGGAAACGCGGCGGCATGATGGCCACCAGCGTCCTGCGCTCGCCGTTCAGGGTAAAGGTGGTGCCCAGTAGTTTTGAATCGCTGTTGAACTCCTTCCTCCACAGTCGGGAGCTCATGGCAAACACCAGCGGCGCGCCCGGTTGGGCATCGGCGCGGGTGATGGGCCGCCCCAGCAGGGGCTTTACCCCAAGAAATTCGAAGGTATTCGGCGTTTCGAAGTGGCCATTCGCCAGCTTGGTTCGGCCGCTCACGGTGTAAAACACGTCGGCGCCCCCATCGCCCATGACGTCTTCGAAAAGATTCATCTGTTTGCGAAGTTCCAGGAACGCGGGAGTCACTTGGTCGGTTTGACCGAAATCGTCAGGAGGGCGGTTCACGTCCTTCACATAAAGGTTTACCAGTCGATCCGCGTGTGGATAAGGAAAGGGATGCAGCAGGACAGAGTCAATTACGCTGTAAATAACAGTTGTGGCGCCGATTCCGAGTGCGAGCGCGAAAATCGCCAACAGGGCGAAGGTCCGCTCTTTACGAAATCCTCGCAGCGCATAACGGAAGTCCTGTAGCAGCCAGCCCAGTTGCTTCATGGGCACCCCTTGCAACTCGACTTTGCGCGACCGGAACCGATTGTCGGACCATCAAGGTTGGAACTGGTCGCTTGCGATGCTACACCACTATCGGAAGCAGCGATTGTTTACTTCCGGGACTCGCTCCTTGCAATCGAAATCGCTAATTTCTCCGTTCTACCCGCATGCGCAGGCCGTTGCGTGGGCGCAGAGTGATGAGCGGCTGCGGTTCCACCTTCTGGCCGGGCTCCAGCCGCAGCTTCCATTTCTGCCCGATGGTGGCCAGCGCCAGCACGCCTTCCATCCAGGCAAAGGATTCGCCAATGCACTGCCGCGCGCCCGCGCCAAAAGGAAAATAAGCCAACTTGGGGCGCGCCGCCTTGGCCTGGGGCGTGAAGCGCTCGGGGTCGAAGCGAAGCGGGTCGGGATAATAGCGCGGGTCGCGATGCATAACGAACTGGCTCATGAGCACGGTAGTGCGGGCTGGCAACCAGTACGGTCCGAGCGCGAAATCGCGCAGCGCACGCCGTCCCATTGCCCAAGCGGGCGGATAGAGGCGCATGGATTCCGCCAGCACCATCTCCGTGTACGTTAGGCGCGGCAGATCATCAATAGTAGGCAAACGCTCCGCCAGCGCTTCGTCAATCTCGGTGTGGAATTTCTCCTCCGCCTGCGGATTCTGCGCCAGCAGGTACCAGGTCCAGCTCAGCGCGTTAGCGATGGTTTCATAGCCAGCCAGAAAAATGGTGATGACCTGGTCGCGCAGATAAGCTTTGTCCTGGGGAGCGGCAAATTCCTCCAGCAGCATGGAAAGCAGGTCGTCGCCATGGCTGGACCCGCGGTGCTGCTCGATGATGCGGTAAACGGTGGCATCCAGGCGCGCGCGGGCCCGCTTGAAGGTGCCGACCTTGGGCAGCGGCAGATGGACCAGTGTTTCCGCCGCCGGCATCACGATCATGTAGTTGTACATGCCCATGATGGTGTTGATGGCGGCGGCCAATTGGGGCGCTTCTTCGCCAAGAACGGTGCCGAACAGGGTCTGGGCCACGATGGCCAGTCCCATTTCCATCGTGGCCAGCGATATGTCCACCACCGCGCCCGATTGCCAGCCTTTGCAAGTGCGCCGGGCGTTCTCCACCATGACCTGGGCGTAGGCGCGAATGCGTTGCCGGTGGAAAGCCGGCGCTGCCGCCTGACGCTGGCGGCGGTGGGCCGCTCCTTCGGCGGTAATCATGCCTTTGCCCAGCAGCAATTCGGAGCGTCGAACCGTGCGCTCCTTTTCGAAATTATCGTTCTGGTTGACCAGAACCTCGGCCATCAGGGCCGGATCGTTGACAAAGATGATGTGCTGCTTGCCCAGCCTTTGGTGCACCACGTCGCCGTAGTCCCGCGCCAGTTGCTGGAAGATGGCAATGGGATCCGCGCGCCGAAAGCGGTGCAGGGCAAACCACAGCAGGCCGTGCTCCGGGCCGGGAGGGTAGGAATAGCCGCGGCGGACAGGGACGAGTTGCTGCAGGCCGGCGCTCATTGGGTTCAGCTCGAGGCGGAGGGGCGAGCAAAACTTCGTGCTTTCGCCAACCGCCTGACGCGGTGTTATATCCATCATGCCATAAGCCGGAGGCGAAGCGGCCCCGCCCCTTCGCCACGGCAAGACCGGGGCAACAGGGGCAAGCTTGCAGTTAGGTCGGGTCACGATATTTTATCCTGTCTTTCTCCGCGCCCGCGCAGGCATCCTGCCGCCGACTCCAGACCATCGGTTTCATTAGGACAATTTTTGAGGCAAGGCGGCAGGTTGAGAGGCCTGAGCAGCATGCAAGCAACGGCGGCCTGGCCGGGAGTGAGGTTAAGGGTGCAGTTTAGAGGAGCAGCAAGCCGGAGTCTAAACCGGATAGGGGAAGCCCTGTGCCGCTGCTTCGGCCTCCAGCGCAGGCCGGGAGCAAGAATCCTCGTGGTCCGGGGCAGCCGCATGGCCGGCGAGATGGCAAGAATTCTCCGGCGCCACGGGTTGCATATCGAAACGGCGGAACGCGTGTCGCTGGTCGAGCATGCCCGCCGCACCGAGCCGACCCTGATCGTGAGCGATTTGTCGGTGAGCGGCATATCGGAGATGGAAGACGCCTTGCGCCTGCGCCAGACGCTGCCGGCCTGCAGGGTGATGCTGTTTTCCGGCCAAGGACTGCGCCGAAGCTCGATACCGCGCGATTCGGAAGTGGAACTGGTGCGCACCATCGAACGCCTGTGCGCCGATTCGTACGGCGGCCAGATGCTCTGGCTGGACCTGGCGCGCTTTATCCAGGCCGTGCCCCGGCACCGGTCCATGGCTGCATGAGCCCGCCCTCCCCCACACGATCAGAGATGGAGAGCAGACAGCTTCGATTGTGGCCGCATAAGTACAGTTTTCGAGGTGTCGGGGAGGTGAATAAGGCAGATGATCGTGACAGGCCCCGGGGGGCGAACAGTTGTGATTCCGTCTGCCAACGCGCCAATCAGTGTTTCAGGTTCCAACTGCCGGCGGTGGTGGAACCGAGCGCATTGATCGCGGTCACCCAGCGCTCCAGTTTGTGGTGCCCGGTGCGATGCAGAAGGTAACTGGTGAGCAGCGGTCCGCCCACGCCAAAGCCGTAGCTGAACACCGCCTGCCCGGCCCAGCCGCGGTTCACGAACAAGGCGCCAAAAGGATTGAGTTCGTGGATGGGACGGCCGTCGAGCGCATGCCGCGTGGTCACCGCGTCATAGGTTTCGGCCGCCGCATTCCAGCCCAGCAGGGCAAAACTGGTCTTATCGAAAAACTGGTGCTCCGCCTGCGGGAACGGAGCGACGAAATTATTGGAAAGCTCCGGCGCATGCGGTATCTGCTGGGCGGAGCAGACTGCCGCCACCAGAAGGCAAAACAGCAAACAAGATTTTGGCATGCTTTTGGGCGCAGTCTAGCAGAGTAGTTGCCCGCGCGCAGCAGCAATCTTGCAGGCGAATTCCATTTGAAATCACATGATTTTCCCCGTTTTTCCGGGCCAACCAGCAGCTCCGGGCCGCTCATCTCACTTGTTCTGGCCAGGTTAGGAGAACCATGCGCAAACTCGGCTATACCTGTTTTCTCTTCCTGCTGCTTGCTGTTTTCACGAATTGCCAGGCCGCGAAGGGAAGTTCTGGTAATGGCGGCGGTACGACACCGCCCACTCCGCAGACAGCAAGCCTGACCGTCTCCGTATCCGGTCCCGGCTCAGGCACTGTGACCAGCCAGCCCAAAGGCATCAATTGCCCCACCAGTTGCAAGTCAACTTTCAATCAGGGCACCAAGATTACGCTTACCTCCACCCCCGGCGGCGGCTCCGGGCTGGACAGTTGGAGGGGCGCCTGCAGCGGCAGCGCCTCCACCTGCACCATCACCCTGAACAGCAACCAGACGGTAACCGCGACTTTCCAGAAGGGCGATATCAGTGTCATCAACCACATTGTCATCCTGCTGCAGGAGAATCGCTCTTTCGACCACTATTTCGGTCACTTATCCGACTACTGGTCGGCTAACGGCTATTCCTCCGAACCTTTTGACGGTGAACCTGCCGATGCCTCTAACCCGGGCACCATGGCTGGCAGCTCGGTCAGCGCCTACCATCTGACCACCACCTGCGTGGAGAATCCCAGCCCGTCCTGGAACGAAAGCCATGCCGACTGGAATCACGAGGCCCCCACCTCCAGCACTCCCTTGCTGGATGGTTATGTCCGCACCGCGGCCAGCGAAAAGAGTCCGACCACCGGCCTGCCCTATATTGACAGCAAGGGCATTCGGGTGATGGGTTATTACAACGACCGCGAGCTGCCCTACTACTACTTCATGGCTTCTAATTTTGGAACGTCTGACCGTTGGTTTTCTCCCGTAATGTCGCGTACTCAGCCCAACCGCATGTACCTGTACGCGGGCACCTCCCACGGTCATGTCTATCCGCTTACTCCCACCACCCCGCAGCTCTCCGACCAGACTATTTTTCAGCTCTTACAGAACAACGGCGTCTCCTGGAAGATCTATGTCCATCCCGACTCCAGCGGATGCACCACTCCCAGTTGCCTGTTCGCGCAGAGCTACATGAACCAGTTCACTTTCGGCAGCACTATTGTCCACCAGTATCCGCAGAACCTGGTTCCCATTGCGCAATACTTTACCGACCTGCAGAAGGGAACCCTGCCCCAAGTGGCGTTTATCGAGCCGGCTTCGCAGGAGTTGCTGGACGAACATCCAGCCGATGACGATTTGCCGGCCAACGCCATCCCCAACGTACAAACCGGCAGTCATTTCGCAGCGTCATTGATCAATGCGCTGATGGGCAGCTCCTCGTGGAAGGATTCGGTGTTCTTCCTCTCCTTCGACGAGGGTGGCGGATTCTATGATCACGTTCCACCCCAGCCGGCGGTGAGTCCTGACGGTATTCCGCCTAGAGACCTGGTGACCGCGCCCACTCCCGACATTTGCGCTGCCGGCAACGGCGCCGGCGGCTACACCTGCAACTTCACCCTCACTGGCTACCGCGTCCCTTTGATTGTGATTTCGCCCTATGCCAGGAAGCACTACGTTTCCCATACCGTGGCCGATTACACAGCTCTGCTCAAATTCATCGAAACGCGTTTCAACCTGCCCAGCCTGACCTCCAGGGACGCGGCGCAGATGGATATGACCGAGTTCTTCGACTTTGCCGGCAAGCCCTGGGCGACACCGCCCACGCCGCCAGCCCAGCCCACGAGCGGGCCGTGCTATCTCGACCATTTGCCCTGAGAGACACCGCGCATGGTTGACCACTCGGGAGTCGGATTGAAGATGACTTTGAAACCGTGGGCATGGGTTTGCCACCGACGATCTTCAATCGTCAATTCAAGGAGCTTGGGTCCCAGGACGGGACAGAGAACTGCCGGAACTGAAATCCACTCCCACCGGATGGCGCGGTCCGGCGGGCGAAGATGGGAAAAAACTATGACGACGTGGGTTGGACAGCATCCGCTGCCTGGCTTCGCGACCGCTTCAACCGTGGCGGAGCCGCGGGAAATTTCCATCCCGGCACTTCTCCCGTCCGCTCCAGAAGATCGGCAAACTTGCGCAGCTCCCGAGCTACGGGTTTGGGTCCGTACTCGGTTACCGCAAGTTTCACGGTAACGGCGACTCCATCCAGCGAGTCATTGGCATTTAGTTGCCGCAGCAACCAATGCTTGATTGATAATGCCACTTGCGCAACCTCCTGCTTTGAATGACCTCTACATCGTTGGCCGGCTCCTCATCCGGAAAACGTTCCAAGTTAATGCAGCCCGACGCCCTCGCGCAAGCGAAAAGCCTAGTAGCTGACGAACTTTCTCCCTGCCTTTCCGGCTCAAGTTTCTTGCGGCCCTATTCATCGCCGCCGATGAGACACAATGCTCCCTGTGTGAGTACGCGGATGCTCACAATCGGCACACCCCTGACACCCGAAAGAAAAAACTTGGCGAAGGCAACGACAAGTTGCGGGCTGGAGTCAAGCCAAATTGTGGCGCACTGCTTGCAAGCTGAATTTCGGCGCTGGGGCGCCTAGATGGGACTGCACTTTCCTTCTCTAATTTCGTTGGAGCTGCTGCTGCCTTTGGGCAGGCTTCTGGTTTTGCTGGTCACCGGAGCCCTGATCCTTCTGGTTTTCGGGCTGCGCCTGCGCCAGACTATGACAGTGCCTGCCGGGTTTTCCACTCCCACCCCGCCTGAGGTCCAAAAGCGGCGGCCGGCGGCGGAAGACGAAGTCATCGCCGAATTCCTCAAGAATGAGTTTTACCATCCTGATTTCGACGAAGTGCGCAAAGAGTTTGCCACCCTTGTCCTCAACCCCAACCTGGAGGACGCGCGGGAGAACGCGCGCCGCCGGAACCTTTTGTTTCGCAAGCGCGGCGGGTTGTGGCGCGAACTGCCGCCGGATACCCGGTGGTGGGAGGTTTCCCTTTCTCCCCGCGCCCTCGGCCGGGTGCGCGTCTTTCCCCGGGCTGACTGGCGCCGCTACTCGCAGCGGGGCTTCTCCCTGCCGCTGTTCGCGGAACGAATTGCCGCCGGTTTGGAAAAATCCACCACAGATTCGTTTCTGTCCGCGCTGGGCGTGCTGCAGCGGCAGTTGGCCAAGGGCGGCGTGGGCGGCAGCATCCTTCTGATCGGAATTGATGAGGACAAGGCGCTCACTATTATCGAGGGTAACCACCGCATGGTGGCGGCTGCCCTTTCCTCCGCGCCGCCGCTGCAGGCCTTCCGCTTCTTCTGTGGGTTTTCTCCCCGCATGTCGCGTTGCTGCTGGTACCAGAGCAGCATGGTCAATTTTTTGCATTATGCCCGCAACGTTGCGCGCGACTTGAGCCAGTTTCGCCACTCCGACCTGGCCCACCTGGTTCCTCGCCGTCGGTCGGCCGCGAAAGCCTTAGCGGCTGCGAGCGCGGAATCCACACTCCAGCTTTCCGGTACCAGCCTGCAAATGCGCGACAGCGGGCTCACGGAATCCGCAGCACCAAGAACCCGCCCTGTGAAGAGCTGAGGCGGGCCCAGCCTGGGCAATTTCGCCGCCCCACCATATTCCTTTATTCTCTATGCGAAAAGAGGTGAGAGCGGCTGCCTTACAGCTGCTTCTTCAGCCGCTGGTAGGTTTGCCCACCGGCGTGCTGACCGATGTCCCCCCGCCTTCTCCCGCCGTACTCATCGGCGCGCTCCGCTAATTCGCGGCGGAATTCCTGGCCGCTGGCGGGAGCAATGAGCAGACCGATCATGTATCCCAGTCCGAGTCCCAGCAGGAAACGCATAGTCTGTGTCCTCCGCCGTACAGGATGCAGGCGGAGGAGCCCGGTTTGCCAAATTGCCGCCTTCATCTCTGCAGCAGCGCTTGCAGGGTGTCGAAAAATCCGGGATAGGAGATGTCCACCACACCGGCGTTGCGAATATGAACTTCGCCTCCGGCGCCCAGCGCCGCCACCGCGCTGGCCATGGCGATGCGGTGGTCGCCGAACGACTCTACTTCCGCGCCGTGCAGGCGCTGTTGCCCGGGAATGAGCAGACCGTCATCGCGAACCTCCACCTTCGCCCCCAGGGCACGCAGGTTCTCGGCCATGGCGGCAATGCGGTCAGATTCCTTTACCCGCAACTCGCGTGCGTCGCGAATCTCGATGCCATCACGAGTGTAGGGAGCGATGGCGGCCAGCACCGGCAATTCGTCGATGAGTGCGGCGGTCTGCGCCCCGGCGATGCGGGCGCCGCGCAACCCTGCTCCGTACTGTGCCTGCACGGTGCCCACCAGTTCGCCGTGATGCTCCTCGAGGTTCAGCACCGCGATCCGCATTCCCATGGCGATCAGCAGGTCGAGAATGGCGGCCCGTGTGGGATTCAGCAGAACATCATCCACCAGCAGATTGGATTCGGGAACAATTGCGGCCGCACACAGGAAAAATGCCGCACTGGAAATATCGCCGGGGAGGGTGGCGCGGATGGCCCGCAGCTTCTGCCCGCCGATAATGGAGCACCGGTTGGCCTCGCGGTTCACCCGCGCTCCAAAAGCGCGCAGCGCCAGCTCTCCGTGATCGCGCGTGCGCACCGGTTCCTGCACTGCGGTTTCGCCTTCCGCAAGCAGGCCGGCAAACAACAGCGCCGATTTCACCTGCGCGCTGGCTACAGGCATGTGGTACTCAATGGCGCGCAGCCGCGCTCCCTGAATGTGCAGCGGTGGCCGGCAGCCCTCGGCGCCGGTGATAGTGGCTCCCATTTTCTGCAAAGGAGTCGCCACCCGCTGCATGGGCCGGCGGGAGAGCGATTCATCGCCGGTCAGCACGCTGGCAAAATTCTGCCCGGCCAGGATGCCGGCCAGCATGCGCATGCTGGAACCGGAATTGCCGCAATCCAGCGGTCGCTCCGGCTCGCCCAGCGCCCCACCTCGCCCCTGCACGCTCACCTTCCCGCCCTGGCGCTCGACCACGCATCCCAGCGCCCGCACGCAGGACAAGGTGCTGGCACAATCGGCGCCGCTGGAAAAATTCTCCAGCTCGGTGACGCCTTGGGCCAGCGCTCCCAGCATGGCATAGCGATGAGAAATTGATTTGTCGCCCGGCAGACGCAAGCTGCCGCTCAGATTCCTGGCTGGCTGTATGGTGACCGCGGGCCATGATGTGATGGAATTTGGCAAGAGAGTCCCGGCCGCGAGTTGCTCTCCGTACGAAATATTTTTTGAGCAGCTGTGCTCGCGCCTTAGACAACTGTCGCTTGCCCCCGCCATCTGAGTCAATAGCGCACGCGCAAGCCGTTGCGCCTAGAAAGTGGTTGTTCCAAGGTCTTCGGTCCCCCTGCCTAAGTCTGGAATGCCTCGAAATCTCGCCGCTTCGCACGAGAGGTTTCCATGTTTGTCTTGCGGGATAAGCTTTTCCTGGCGTGTTTCATCGTTGCCTTTGCCCTCGTTCCAGGCTGGGCTCAATTGGGAGGCCTGCAACAGCCAGGCTTTCCTGGCACCTCACCATTTCCGGGTTTGCAAACCAAAGCTGGACTTAGCGGCATCATCACGGGTAGTGTCCGCACTCTGGACAATAGGCCCGTACCCAACGCCCGCGTAGAGATTGACTCTCTCGTTCGAGGGCAGCCCCTGGCTACGCAGTACACCTCTTCCGATGGCAGTTTCACCCTGAGCAACCTGCCAGCCGGAGAATATGAACTGAAGGCGGAATCAGGAGTGGCGCAGGCCAACGAGCGGGTACAGGTAAGCGCCGGAGAAACCTCTGTGACCATGCGCATGCCAAATGCCCGTACGGCCCAGGGTGGAGATCCCAATGCGCCTTCGGTTTCGGTGCAGCAGTTGCGAGTGCCGGATAAAGCCGTCTCCCTGCTCGCCAAGGCTCGGCAGGCGGTGGACAAGAACAGGCTGGACGACGCCTCCAAATACGTTTCCAAAGCGTTGCAGGCCTATCCCCATTATGCCCAGGCTTTTGCGTTGCGCGGGGTCCTGGAACTCCAGCAGCAACAGTTTGAACAGGCGGCTGCCGACGCCAGCCGCGCCATCGAGGCCGACCCGAACTACGGCGCCGGATATCTGGTAATGGGCGCTGTCCTCAACTGCCAGAAAAAATTTCAGGAGGCTTTGCGTCCTCTGCAGCAGGCGGAAGTACTCGCGCCCAATGCCTGGCAGGGATATTTTGAGTCCAGCAAAGCCTTGCTGCAATTGGGAAAATCTCAACAGGCGCTGCAGCAGATAAACAAGGCACTCTCCCTCGGCGACGCCGCCGACCATCCTGAGCTTCACTTGGTGAAAGGCTACGCCTACCTGGCGCTCCGTACGTATGGCGGGGCGCTGAGCGAGTTCGAGCAATATCTAAGCCATGCGCCCAACGGGCCTTATGCGGCGGAAGCGCGTTCTTTGCTGGAGAAAGTTCGGCCCTTGGCTGCCGCTGCGATTGCCCGCTAGGCGCGGGAATAGGCGCCGGAGGCGGCCTGCTGCAGCATCTCGGGCGGAACTTCGCGCAGCCTCAGCTGAAACTGGAACATGGCTGTCTCCGGCCCCCGCCCCCAGCGGTTCACTTCCCAATGAGCGCGCAAAAACCTGACCTCTGGTTGCTGCCGCAAGTCCAGCAGCAGCGGGTGCTCTCCGCGGTAAAACTTCTGCGGGAAGGCGGTGAGCGCCTTCTGTCCCCAGGTGTTGCCGTCGGCCGAGCCGAACACGCTCACGTCCAGCGCCTGCTGCTCCAGAATGCGGGTGATGTTCATGTGCAGCAGAAAAACGCGATGCGTGGCCCCGCTGATGTCCACTGCCGGACCATCTCCCTTGGCGGTAACTGTGGTCGCTTCCGGTACCAGAAATGTATCCACCATGGCGGGAATTGTAACAAAGCCAAAGCCGGAATAACGGAAGACCTCACCGGCAACACCTCTACTGGTGGGCAGAGATGGCCCGCATTATCTTGTGCGCCGGTAGAGAGACGTAACCCGTTAGGTCTCGCTGGTGGGATGATTCAACAAGAATCTCAGTGCGCGGGCAGTCCGTCCAGAAACTGCCGCAGCAGGGGCAGGACAGTCTCGCTCTGTTCAAAAGCCGCATAATGGCCGCCGCGGGCGACTACCCGCAATTGGCTGCCGGAGATGTTCTGGCGCATGAGTTCGGCGTCGGCCACCGGCGTGAGCGTGTCTTCACTGCCCACCAGCAGCAGCGTGGGCACGTTGATGGTCTTCAGCGTTTCCACCGAGTCCGGCCGCGCCGCCATCCCTCGCTGGACCTGGGCGATATCTTGCGCCGACATTTTCATCATCATGCGCTTGGCCGTCTGCACCAGGTCGGGCCGGCCCTGATGCGTGCTTTGGCCCAGCAGCTTGGGAAGCATGGAGTCAACGAAAGGCTCGGGGCCGCGCTGCAGCACGTCCTCTGCCGCCTTCAGGCGATTGGCGCGTCCTTCTGCGGTATCTGCCTGTGCGCGCGTGTCGCTTAGAATCAGGGCCTGCACCCGGGGCCGGAAACGCCGCCAGAACTCGAACAGAATGTATCCGCCGATGGAGACTCCGGCGAAAATCGCCCGCTCCGCCTCGGCCGCGTCGCACACCCGCAGCAGGTCGGCGGCGTGTTTCTCCATGGTGGCCGGGCCCTCGCCTGCTTCCGAATCGCCATGCCCGCGCAGGTCAGGCAGGATCACGCGGTAGCGCGTGGCCAGGCGCTCCACCACTGGAGCCCAGAACCCGTGGTGGGCGGGAAAAGGATGCAAGAGCACCACCGGCGCCCCCGTACCCATGACTTCGTAGACGATTTCGGCGTCCCCGCTGCGAATCCGCTCCATGCGCGGTATTTAATCACACCGGTGTGCTTGCCCGCGGTGCACAGCTCCTGGATTGGCAGGGAGGTAACTCGTTTACGCGGCTTGGCCCGCAATTAGCGGCTGGAAAGCTGAACCCTTACTTCCGCATCGGTAGGCACGCCGTTGCACAGAGCCGGACGATAATGCCAGCGGCGCACTTCGTTCACCAGCTTGCGGTAAAGCGAATTGCTGGCGGCTCCGTCCAGAACAAACGGGCTGTACACCTGGCCATCGGTGCCGATGATGAAATTTACCACTATTTTGGTGTTGTCCGGAATGGCGGCCACCCAACTGTGAGGGGTGGCCAGCGCCTGCGGCGGTTCCGCGGACTCGCATTCCATATCCACGTCGGCCTCTTCCAGCGGCTGAAATTTCAGAAGATTGATGTGGCCGCTGCTCAGCTTGGTAGCGCTATATTCGTGGAAGGTGGCTGGGCTGGAGAAAAGGGTATTGGGAGCGACCGCTGCCACACACGCGGCTGGCAGCAGGAACAAAATTAAGCACGCAATTCGAGTCATCTTGGGCGCAACCTGCCCGGAGTCCGACTGGCAAACGGCCAACGTCTCCGCATGCCAGCAAGGGGCAATTCGCTCGCCCAAAGTCGAGGGTGGGTACTGGCTATAAAAAGCACCACGTCAACTACTTGCGACAAACTCACTCAAGGAGTGCAGCAGGGAAGTGCAAGCCCTTGCAGCAAAACAGCAAGCTGTTCGCCGCCAGCTTGCCTGGAGGCGTGGGCCAACGCCGCGCCCACACGGTTCGTGGGCGACCGCCCACACCAGATCGGCGGCCTGCAGCACCGAACCGTCTGCTCGAAAAGTTTCCCGCATACAGGAAAAGCCCAGCTGTCGCATCGCCTGCTATAAGTTTGAGCAGCAGCCAGTTATACCTGAGTCCCGCATTTTGAAACGTTTTAGAAAAAGCTTGACTCCCCTCCCTCTCTTTGTGACAATTCGCTCATTTTTCGGCCTCAAGCAAGGGCAGTTGTGTCTTTTTACGGCCTAATTTCCCGGGTGGAGGTAAGGGTATGCGTTTACGCGCTTTGAGTGTATTGGCGATAACAGGCTTTGTTCTCTGGCTCTCCAGCTTTGCTCTGGGGCAGGCGGTTTATGGCAGCATCACTGGCACCGTGACTGATCCCAGCGGAGCGGCCGTCCCCAACGCGGCGGTCACGGTCACCGACACCGACCGCGGGGTCTCCTACAGAACCACCAGCAACGCCGCCGGCA
>Ga0075276_10000182_pt1 | contig 18701 bp, 20 predicted proteins | sample SF_Rice_5C_80N_4_FD_69770 | JGI IMG/M metagenome (GOLD analysis project Ga0075276, IMG submission 69770) | Rice paddy soil microbial communities from Twitchell Island, California, USA - SF_Rice_5C_80N_405 | ecosystem: Environmental > Terrestrial > Soil > Paddy field/soil | place: USA: Twitchell... | reverse complement strand
ACCATGTTGTCGCGCAGGTAGTCGAACCCGAACTCGTTGTTCGTGCCGTACGTAACGTCCGAGCGGTAGGCCTCCTGCCGCTCGCGGTCTCCGAAATTGTTCTGAATCACGCCGACGCTGAGGCCGAGGAAGCGGTACACCCTCCCCATCCACTCGGAGTCGCGGCGGGCGAGGTAATCGTTGACGGTGACCAGATGCACGCCGCGGCCGGTCAGGGCATTGAGATAGACCGGGAGCGTGGCCACGAGCGTCTTCCCTTCGCCGGTCTTCATCTCGGCGATCTTGCCCCGGTGCAGGACGATGCCGCCCATGAGCTGCACGTCGAAGTGCCGCATGTTCAGCGTCCGCTTCGCTGCCTCGCGGCAGACGGCGAAGGCCTCGGGAAGCAGGTCACTGAGCGCTTCTTCGAGATCGGCCCGCGCTCCCTTGATCGCCGCCTCGTCGCGCGGAACCTCTTTCTTCAGGTTCACCAGCACTTCGACGACCGGCCGCAGGCGTTCCCGGAACTCGGCGGTCTTCCCGCGCAACTGGTCGTCGGAGAGCGCGGAGACTTCCGGCTCGAGCGAGTTGATCTGCGCCACGATGGGGCGCATTCGTTTGACGTCGCGGTCGTGCTTCGAGCCGAACACCGCGGTCAGGATTTTGTCGATCATCATGATGTCTGAACCTCACGCAGCAACAACGGAACCGAAAGAGAAAAGGAACGGATCAGTTGGCTGCGGGGGCGCGCGGGCTGGCGCCGCCGCTGAGCGGGACTTCGGCCATGGCGGCCGCACACGGCTGCGGATGGACCACCGGCCTGAGCCCCTCCACCGAGGCTTGCGCGCTCGGGACGGCGCCGCAGACCGCGGCGTGCTCCGCCCGGGCAGCGATCACGCTGGCCACAGGCGTGGCCGCGGCGGCCGTCGTCGCCGTGCCGGAAACGGCACTGAGCGCGAGCGCGAAAACGAGATAGAGGTTCATGCCAGTCGTGCGAAGCGTATCAAAACGCGTCCTGCCCCTTAACGCGGAAGATGGGCCAGCCTATTCATGGCCATCCACGTCTGATGCCCGAGGAAGACGACGAGAAAGAAATAGGCGACGGCAATCGCCGCGCGCTGCGTCAGGGTGATGCGGTAGAAGGCCTGATCGTCCTGCTCGCGCCGGATCGAGGCGTACACCTGGAAGGCCACGAGAAGGACGACGATGAGCATCAGCGGATTCGGCTGCCGGATGACCTTGTAGACCAGCGCCGCGCCGCCGAAGAACCACATCCACTTCGTCACCGCGGCGGAGATGCGGCCGCCGTCGAGCATTCCGATCGGCAGCAGGTTGATCAGATTGACGGCGAACCCGGCCGCCGCGATCGCCAGCCAGGTCGGAGCGTCCGTCCATTTGTAGATCTGCAGCGGCACGAGCGAGGCGAACGTGCCGGCGATCGGCCCCGCGAGCCCGATCAGCGCGTCGTCGTACGCCGAACGCGGCTGGTCCTTCAGCGTGACCGCCCCGCCGATGAAGGGGATGAAGACCATCATCCCCGCGCGAAGTCCCTTGGCGCGGATGGCCACCGCGTGTCCGATCTCGTGAACCAGGATGATCAGGACGAATCCGATGACCAGCGGCAGCGGAGCTTTCATGGCGTACGCGGCGATGCTCAGGGCCATCGAGGCACCGGCGACCGCGAACTGCGTCGCGCCGAATCCTTCGAAGGGATTCCTCGCCAGCCCGCGCACCAGCTCCACGGTGAAGAAGGCGATCGCCTTGATCGCCCCGGCGGCGATCACCAGCGCAGCGAGAAGCTTTGCTACGATTCCGCGCTTTCTGGGCGGCGCCTCGCCGAGCGGTGACGCGGTGGAGGACATAGTGTGCGGGATCTTCAAACGTTTGTAACGTACTGATATTCCTTTACTTTGCGCGTTTCGGGCCCGCGCGGCGGGTGGTTGGTCGTCGGCCTCTCGAAACAATTCGCGCCGGGGGGGTAGCAACTCGCCTTGCTCCGTCACTCATTGGCCAAGGAGGAGCAGTGATGAGGCGAGATACGGCCCTGTTTCTCATCGTCGCACTTTTCGCATTTTCCAGTTCCGCAGTGGCGCAGTCGCTGTACGAACATGAACGATCTCTCGTGCTGCAAAGATTGTCCGGAGCATCGTCGAGGATCCAGCCGAACTATTGCTCCGGCCCCAATCCTGACGGCTTTCTGTTTTGTGGAAGTTCTTCGTCCGGCCAATGGGGAGGAGCCGGCGACTGCGCCGGCTCGCAGGGGTACTACGTCGATCTTTGGGACGTGAGCCTGACCGCAGGGGAATCGGTGCAGATCACGGCCGACAATGTGACGGGGGGCAACGAGGTACTGATGATTCTGTTCGACGCGAACGCAAACAATCTCGCGGAGGCGGTCGGCTTCGCCCCGCAAGCGATTCACTACACGCCGCTCGTAACGGGACACTTTACGATCGGCCTGGGCCCTGTCGCCCAGTTCGCGACGGGCAACTACCGGCTGACGGTGTCGTGTAACGCGACTGCACCTCCGCCATCCGCAAACTGCCAGCCGAATACGACGACCGCCTGCATGCTCGGAAACCGGTTCCGGGTTCAGGTGCGATACCGGTCGGCATTCGACAACAATCCGGTGGACTCGACCGCGTTCGTGAAACCGGTCACGGGTTTCGCGAACGGAACCTTCGAGACGGCGTTCTTCTATTTCAACAACAGCGACAACATCGAAGTCCTGGTCAAGATGCTCGATCAGGGAAACCGCAATGCCGCGGGTCTGCCGACGATCGCCGTCCTGTACGGCTCTGCCACCCCGCTTCGAGTGCAGATCGCCATCACGGACACCAGTTTCAACGGGGCGTCGAAGTCCTACCTGAGCGAATTTGGCACGCAGGCTGGACAGACCGACTTCACGGCGTTCGTCAAATGACTCGAGCCTGGACAGCGGCAATGCGCGGCAAACGCGGGGGCGTTACGATGCACGCGTGCCGGTCGACCATCTTCGCGAGCAGCTCAAGCAGCGCGGCTATCTGACCTATGGGATCGAGCGCTGGTTCGCGCTCGATCCCTGGCGCTCGCGGACGTTCTGGGCCGAGTTACTCGTCGTCTCGGCCAAGGCCGCGGTGCTGATCGGCGCGTTCGGGCTGCTGCCGATGGTGTCCGTCGTCCTCTTCCGCAACCATCCGCTCGGCGCGTGGGAGACCTTCGCCGCGGCGCTCTGTTACGGGCTGACGCTCTTCGCCGCGGGGTTCGCACTGCTCAACGCCATCGCCCTGGTGCTGAAGGTCCGGCCTGCCCTGGCAATCGATACCCCGCACGCGCTTCTCGGCATCTCGTTCGCTGCGGGCGCGCTGCTCAGCGCAGCCGTGGTCCTGTGGTGGTACGGATTCGACGCGTCCCCCGGGCTGGGGGAGCTGGTCGCCGGACTGGCACTGATCGTCATCTTCTTCCTGGTGTCGACCATCGCTGTTTCCGCGGCGCTGCTGTCGTTTTCCATCTACGAGTTGCAGCGCGTTCCGGCGATCCATCAGAAGCCGCGCGGCGTGCCGATGACCATCGCCGCCGCGATCCTCACCGCCGCGCTGTTCATCCCCACGTACGCGGCCCAGGAGCGGCAGATCGCGGAGCCGCCGATCCAGGTCGTGACCGTTCCGGCATCGCACCGCGTGGCGCTGGTAGCGGTCGACGGGCTGAGTTTCGAGATCCTGCGGGCCCGCCCCGAGATCGTCCGCGACTTCACGGCTGTCGATGCCGTCGCCGCGGTCCCCGGCGGATCGACCGCGGAGCGCTGGGCATCGGTCGGCACCGGCGTGCCGGCGCGCCTGCACGGCGTGCACGCGGTCGAGGGGATCCGGTTCCGCGGGGGAAGCCACGTCCTGCAGGCGCTGTCTCACACCGAGCCGGTGCTGCGCGACGTCGGATCGGCGATCGGGCTGGCGCGGCGCGAGCCGCTTCCGCCGACCGTCCGGCGCCGCGATTTCGTCTGGGAGATTTTTGCGGCGCGCGGCGTGCCGTCGCTCGCGGTCGACTGGTGGACGGCGGAGGACGAGCACGCCGGCGCGCTGGAGTCGATCGGGCAGGCGGCGATCTTCACCGCGGCACACGGCGATCCGCTGGCAGTCGATGCCGGCGCGGCGCGGCAGACTCTGCGGCACATCTCGCTGTGGCGGCCGCAGTTCGTCACCGTCTACCTTCCGGCGCTGGACATCATCCTCAACCGCCTGAAGGCCGACCGCTCCACGCAACTGACGCAGTCGGTGCGCGCGCTCGATCAGCTCCGCGCGGCGATCGACGATCTCCGTCACGCGGGATACGACGTCGTGATCATCGGCATGCCGGGCGACCGGCAGAGTGGCCGCGCCGTGCTCGCGTCGACGCTCCCGCTGGATCGCGCCGCCCGCTCGGCGTACGACGTCGCCCCGACGCTCTGCGCGCTGATCGGATTTCCCGCTTCGTCAGAAATGCGCGGACGTTCGCTGGTGCCGGCCCTGCTTCCGCGCATCGCCGGCTACGGGCTGCGCGTGACGGCCGGCCAGAATCTGAAGGTGAACGAGGAGTACTACCGCAATCTGAAGTCGCTGGGATACGTGCATTGACGCGGCGCTACGGCCGGCGGGCGGACGACGTCGAAGTGCTCGGTATCCCGATCCCAGTCTCGCCTTCTCCCGGACCCATCGCCGGACGCGAGACCATCGGCGTGATGCCCACCGCCTCGGCGTACTTCAGGTAGGTATCGATCGATGCGATCACGACGCGCGCCTCGACGGTGATCAGATCGATCCCCACGAGCGAGATTCTGACCCACGCATCGACCACGATGCCTTTATCGAGAATTCGATCGAGGACGTCGATGAGGCTGCTGCCGCCGGGTGCTCGTTCGACTGCCATGGATTTACCTGCCTTTCCTCTCTCGGGCTTTTGCCTGTGGGACTTGTCGTGCGTTCAACTGGCGTTCGAGATCTCCGATGCGCTTCTTCAGCGCATCGGTGTCGGCCGCGATCGCTTCCGGGCTGCTCGAATAGAACCGATCGGCCCGCCACCAGTTGATCCCGATCGCCTCGGCCTTGTCGATCGAGCAGATCACCAGGCGCAGCTGAATCGTGAGGAGCTCGACGTTGGCCAGCGACACTTTGATATCGCCCGCCACCACCAGTCCCTTGTCGAGGATCTTGTCGAGAATGTCGACAAGCACCTGGGGCTGCCGGGTGTCGATGGCCATGGTTGCGCAACCTTAGTGGCTTGTCGCGGAAGCGTCAAGCCATCGGAACGGTCTCACTCCAGAGTTCTTACCGGCCCCAGCCGCAGGTTGAGATCGTCATCGGTCAGCCCGAAGACTTCTTTCAATTGCTCCATCTTCTCTTCGAGTTTCATCAGCGCCGAGCCGAGCCGTTCGATCTCTTCCTCGGTCAGGTTCCCCGTTTCCATCCGGCGCAGCGCCTGCTTTTCGAGCAGCCGCCGGATCAGCTCGATGATCGACAGCACCAGCTTCGCCAGCCCATTCTCCACCACTTCCGGATCGGCGGAAATGCGCGCCGGGATCGCCGGCTCGGCGAAGGTCAGCGACTCCCGGAGACGCTCTTCGTCATTCGTGATCATCGTGGGTGAAGACCTCCAGCGGCCACGGGCCGGAAAGAAGAAACGGAACGGAAGCAAAGGCCTTCCGGAGCCGCTCGCCGGCCGCATTGACGTCTTCCACGCGGCCGCGCGGCACGAGCAGCGCGAGCTCGAGGGCCGTGGTCTCGCGAAGCCAGCGGAAGCGCGTGGCCAGCGGGACGAGCTCGCGCTCGGCCGCGGAACGGAACGATGGGTCGACGTCGATGGTGCTCGCGGCGGCGTGGAGGGCGCGCAGGTAATCGGCGCCGGCGGCGAACTCCGTGCGGTCGGGGCGGCGGGCCGGGGCGGCAGCCGCCGCCTTGAGCGTCATCTCCACGTCGTCGCGATGGCGCTGCAGCAGCGCGCGCCACGCCGCGGCGGGCTCGGCGCACTTCGCCGCCGCTTCGTCCGGCCCGCGTACGGTGAACCCGTAACGGACGGCGATGAAGGTCGCGCGATCCAGCAGCCTGCTCCGGACCTCGGCGACGCGGAGCAGCAGCGCGCGGTCGCCGAGCGGCTGCTCCTCGCCAACCAGGACTCCGCTGAGGAACAGGCCGGACGCCGGAACGACCTCAGCCAACGTACCGATGTCCTCGCGCTGCAGGTGGACGCCGACGATCACCGTCTTCATCGCTTTCCAGTACGGATCATCGCGTCGACGTTCGCCAGCACGATGTTCAGCCCGAGGTACAGCAGATCGACGTCACCGATGGAGATCGTCGCTTCTCCGGCGATGACCACACCGCGGTCGAGCAGGTGATCGAGGGTCTCAAGCAGGGTGATTTCGACCTGTTCTTCAGCCATGAGTCAGAAATCTCCGGTGAAGCTGTACGGGGGCCAGGGGCCGGTGATCGCAATCGTCACGCCATCGCGTTCGTACTGGCGGTTCAGCGTATCGCGCAGCTCCAGGAGCGGAGCTTCCTCATCACGGTTGAGCAGCACGTTGATCTGCGGAAACGCGCCGCCGCGCTGCAGCCGTGATTCGGAGACCGTCTCGCACGTCAGCTTCGCGGCGAGCGCGGACTCCACTTCCGCGACGAGCTGCTGCTCGGCCTCACGTGAGGCCTCCTTTTTCGCTTCCTCCAGTTTCCTGCCCAGCAAATAGGCCTTCCCCGCCGCGGCCTTCTCCATCTGCGCGGCGAGATCGCGCAGACGCTCCACGCGGCGGGTGAGCGCGGCGTTCCATTCGTCGGGAAGGAATTCGACGCGCAGGGTCCACTCCTGCTTCCCATCCAGCCGATCGAGCAGCCGCGCGTATCGCTCCTGCTGCTTCTGGATGTGCGCGCGCAGCGAGCTCTCGGCGCCGAAGAGCGTGAACGCGCGCAGCGGAATGATCGTGCCGCCCTTCATCAGTTGCGACATCACCGCCTGGTGCCGGTATCCGATCGCGCCGAGCCATTCGACGTCCTTCGACCGCGCATCGATGACCGCCTGCGAGAAATCGACCGCGTCGACGCCGCTGTAGATCGCCCCCAGCGAATCCGCCTGCACGATTGCCACATGCTCCGAGCCGTCGACCGCCTCGACGGTCTCGGGCAGCGGATGCTCAGCCCGGGCGATGGCGTAGACGTAGAGCACCGGCGTCACACGCCTACTGTAGCGGAACGAGTGCTGCGAGTTCATCCAGCGCGGCCGGCGGGACGTCGCGGCGCTCAATCAGCACCGGAGATCCGCCAAGAGCGGCGAGCGCGTCCAGCTCGTAGCGGCGCATGGAACGGTCACATCGGCAGTCGTTTTCGGGCGTGACGGCGTTGGCGATCACGCCGGTCACCTCGATGCCCCGTTGCCGCACAGCGTCTTCGAGGCGCTTCGTCTCGGCGACGACGATCCGCTCCGGGCGCGTCACCACGATCACCCCGCAGCGTCCGGAGCGCAGCGCTTCGTCGACCGAATGCAGGGCGCGCGAGGCGCGGATCAGCTCCTCTCCGAGGGATCCGGGAGGGATCAGCTCGCGATAGCGCAGGAGAATCCGCATGAACTCTTTGACCCACTCGCCGGCGGTCTTCGGCAGGTCGATGAGGCGGAGGAAATGCCCGGTCGGCGCGGTATCGACGACGATGGCCTCGCGCGATGGATCGGCGATCAGATCTGCGAGCCGGGTGAGAGCGAAGAGCTCGTCGGCGCCGGGAGGGGCGATCTCGACCAGCTTGCGCATCGCCTCGCCGTCGTAGGCCAGGGTCATGCCCCTCGGCGCCAGGGCGCCGACGGCACGCTCGATCTCCTCGCCGAGCGAATCGCGGAAACGCCGCCACTTCTCGCGCGTATCGACGATCTCCACGCCGAGGTTCGGCGGCGGCGGCTCGTGCGCGAAGACGTCGCGCAGCGAGTGCGCGGGATCGACCGAGATCACGGTGACGTGTTTCGTCTTCGCCAGTTGCAGCGCGATCGACGCCGCGCAGGTGGTCTTCCCCACGCCCCCTTTTCCGGCCAGAAAGAGAAATGGACGGATCCCGAGCGGCGCCGGACGGGCCCACGCCGCGGCGCGCCGCGGTTTGTCGGCCAGACCTCCGCCGCCGGCCAGCCATGCGTCGATCCGTTCCGCCGAATCGAGCGGCACGCACGAGCGCGGCGCGTCGACGACGGCCCGCGGCGCGAGCGCACGTCGCGCCGCGTCATCTTCCCTCGTCTTCCGGCGGTCGCGCGCGCAGTCCGGATCGGTGATGGCCCGGTTGAGGAGCACGAAGGGGACATCGCTCTCCAGGCCGGCGATCAGACGCACCGTCTGCTCGACGACCCACGGCTCGGAAAGCATCACCGGCAGGAATGCGGCATGCGCAGGGTCGGCGAGCACCGCGCGGCGCCGCCGGGCCTGCTCCTCGAAACGGTCGATGAAGTCGTCGAGCGCGTCGCGGCGGTCCCGCCGCGTGAGCTGCCGCACCAGGTCGCGGTGCTTGGCCTGCATCGACTCCAGCGCCCCACCGAACTCCCGGAAATGCTCCGCGGAACCGAGCATCCGCAGCGTGTGGCCCGTCGGGGCCGTGTCGACGACGATCATCGCCGCGGGATTCGCCTCCGCCAGCTCGCCGATGTGCATCCAGGCCATCAGCTCGTCCACGCCCGGAAGCGAGAGCTCGAAGAAACGCCGCAGCTCCTCCTTGTCGAGGTACGTGCCGCGGTCGCCGAGCACCAGAAAACTCTCGAGGTTCTCCTTCAGGAACTTCGCGTAGAGGTCCTCAGCCTGGAGCGACTCGATGGTCAGGTTTCCGGGCTGCCGCGCCGCGCTGCCGAAGAGGTCGGCCAGATTGGATGCCGGATCGGTGGTGAAGAGAATCGTCCTGCGGGTCCGGGCGAAGTGGAGCGCGGCAGCCGTGGCCAGCGTCGTCTTCCCCACACCCCCTTTGCCGCCGAAGAGGAGGAGATGGCGGGAGGCCAGCGAATCAAGCCGATCGATCAACGATGAACGATCTCGTCGCGTCATCGTTCATGGTTCATCGTTCGCCGTATCCGGTATAGATCCCGATTCCTCCGCGCTCGTCGTCTCCGCCCGCCTGCCGCGCCATCGCTTCCCGGCGCGAGCGGATCTCGCGCAGCGCGGTGAAGACCTTCTTCTCCTCCTCGGCGTACTGCGCCTCGGTGATGTCGCCGACCTCGAGCATCATCTGCAGTTCGATGAGCCGCTCCTTCCACGGCTGATCGTTGAGTAGCTCCTCGTCGGCCATCGTCTGGATCTGGCGCATGATCCACACGAACCCGGCGACCGGGAGCTTGATCGGCGCGAGCAGCAGGTCGTCGATGAGGAATGCCACGGTCTAACGTTCCGCGCGCTCGAGCTTGAGGCGAATGTTCACGAAGTTGTAGGGCGGCCAGGGGCCGGTGTAGAGGAACGACAGTTTGTTCTCGTACTTCTTGGCGATCTCCGAGATCTGGTCGTCGAAGGCCCGGGTCTTCTCGCGTTCGACGAGGAATGCGGCGTTCATGATCATCTTGTCGCCGATCGGCTTGTTGGACCGCGAGGCGATGGCCGCATCCCGCAGCGCCTCGTAGATCTCGCTGACATACGCATCCGCCTTCGCCTGCAGGGCCGATTCCACGACGCGGCCGAGCTGCATCCGCGAAAAGTAGGTCGAGGTCGACGTGTTCGACTGGATCTCTTCCTTGAGCCGGCGGATCTCCTCGTTTTCATGCTCGATGTCTCTGGCGATCTGGTCCTTGTCCCAGTTCACCTTCAGCCCAAACTCGATCTTGCCGTCCATCTTCTGCAGGACGTCGCTGAGCGCGTCGTACGTTCCCTTGAGGAACTCCTTGATGTCGTTCTCGGTGCGAAACACGGTCCCGAAGCTCATCGGCAGGACGGTGAAGTCCTTCATGACGACCTCGTTGACGTGCTCGTGGGCCAAGGCGTTCTCGCGCGTGGGATCGAAGACGATCAGCGGGCAGTTGGAGACGACGGCGGCGAACTCCTTGTAATGGACGGTGTAGACGCGGTCGCCGCGACCGCCAATCCCCACCTTGCCGAACTCCCGCGGGGTCTCCGTCTTGATGATGCAGTAGACGTATTTCCCCTGCTCGGGATCCGTCTGCGAGCTCTGCAGTTGATCTTCCATGGGCCTTTTCCTCTGCGGTGGCAATACTACAATGAGATTGCGTGACGGCCTCTTGCATCAGCCGCAAGTCGGAGCGCTGGTTCCTTTCACACCAGCGACCTCTGCCGTGGCGCTCCCAATATGATCCTTACCACATCTGGGTCTCCGAGGTGATGCTGCAGCAGACGCGAATGGAAGTCGTGCTGCGATATTTCCGGGAGTTTCTTCGGCGCTTCCCGACGGTCGAAGCCCTCGCCGCGGCGTCGTACGACGAAGTGACCGCGGCGTGGTCGGGACTGGGATATTACCGGCGCGCGCGGATGCTCCGCGATGGGGCCGTCGTCGTCCGCGACCGCTTCCGCGGCGTGCTCCCCGCCGAGCCCGAATCGCTCCGCTCCATCCCGGGGATCGGGCGCTACACCGCCGGGGCGATCGCCTCGGTGGCTTACGATCGTCCGGCGCCGATCGTCGACGGCAACATCGCCCGCCTGCTTGCACGTCTCTGCCACGCCTCGACGTCCGCGGCCGCGTGGAAGCACGCCGCGGAGATCGTCCGCACCGCGCATTCGCCGCGGATCTGCAACCAGGCACTGATGGAGATCGGTGCGCTCATCTGCAGGCCGTCTGAACCCGACTGCCCGCGCTGCCCCCTGCGCCGCGAGTGCGCTGCCTTTGCCGCGGGCAGGACCGGCAAGCTCCCGCCGAAGAAAACGAGCGCGCCGCGCGCCATGCGCATCCCGCTCTACGTCATCTCCGACCGGCGCGGACGCATCCTCATGCGCCGCCACACCGGACCCCTGATGGATGGCATGTTCCACCTCCCGCACGGCAACGGCCGTCTGTTCGATGGATGGCGTCTCGAAGTCGGCAGTTCGCGGCGACTCGGATCGTTCCGGCACACAATCACCAATCGGCGGATCGAATTCACGGTCCTGGCCACCAGCCACCGTCCGCCAGGAGCCGGCCGCCACTACCGCTGGATCGACCCCGGAGAGCTCGCGAGCATCCCGCATCCGTCATACGTTCGCAAAGCGTTACAGGTCGCCGGGATTAACAAGTAACGACTTGTTGTATCTTGCGAATATGCGACTTGCAGCCCTCGCAGGAGCCCTTCTCGTTGCCCTTCCCCTCTCTGCCCTCCCGACCGCCTACCCGGTGACGCCGGGAGGAAAGAACGTGGCGGAGTTTCACGCCGAAGACACCTATGACGCCTTCGACGGCCGGACGAAAAAGGTAAGCGGAACGATCACCGCCGACCCGGCGAATCCCGCGGCATCGATCGTCGAGCTCTCGGTCGACATGGCATCGCTCGACACCGGGGTGTCGCTGCGGAACCACGAGATGCGGGAGCGCTATCTCGAGACGCCGAAATATCCGAACGCGACATTCCGCTCCGTGAGCGTCAGCGGACCGCCGTCCGTCTCGCCGAACCAGCCGGTGGACATGTCGGTGACCGGCGATTTCACGCTGCACGGGATCACCAGACGGATGACGATCCCGGTGCGCGTGGTCCTGATTCCAGACGGACGCATTCACGCCACGTCGATGTTCAACGTGCACATGCCCGACTTCGGGATCAACGTGCCGAAGAACATCCTGGTCACGGTCGAGGACAACATTCCGGTGCGGCTGGATGTGTGGGGTGGCGGGAAATGAATGGTCGCGTTCTCCGGCGGTCCTGTTTGTCCTGACGACTCGACGACCTGACAACGTACAATTCCTCCATGTTCGGGCGTGTGCTGGCGGTCGGGCTCCTGACGGCACTCACCGCACTTCCAGCCGTCCCGCAGTGCACGCAATCGGTCGTCTTCAGCGATCCGTTCCGCTCGACGATGCTGGACATCGCCGTCGACGGAAACGACCTCTGGGCGGCGACGTCGTACGGCGTGGCGCTCTTCGACCGCACCGTCGATCCTCCGAATCTGACGGCCATGCTCGCGCTCCCCGACACCACACGCATCGTGCGGCTCTCCGGCGGCCTCGCCTACCTCGGCAGCGGGAACACGATCAACGTCGTGCGCAGGAACGGCAACGCGCTGGAACTGTCGCAGTCGATCGACACCGGCGTGGCGGTCAACGATCTTCTCGTGACCACGCGTTCGCTCTTTGCCGCGACGCCTGACGGGATCGTTCAGTACGATCTGCTCGACCCCGCACACCCGGTGAGGACACCTGCCGTCTTCCCGACCTCGCAGCCGTCGGTGAACTCGCTGGCGCTGATCGGCAATACGCTCTACGCGGCCGACGGCGACGGAACCGTCGAGATGTTCGACATCACCACCTTGCAGTCCGCGGGATCGCTGACCGTCCCCGGCGTGGCCACCGCGCTCCACACGAACAACGGCAGGCTCTACGTCTCTTCTCCCGTGCAGACCACGGTGTTCATCAGCGGCACGAATGCCGGGAGCTACCCCCTGACGACGGTGGCCATGGCGCCGATCTCCGGCGACGCGTTCTTCTTCTCGACCGGCGACCGCACCCTACGCGGCCTCGACGCCACGCACGCCGCGACACCGCTCGACATCTTCCGCGACGATCTCCCGGCGACCGGCGGCAACGTGAACCGGATCGGAGCGATGGTCGCCGCGGGCGACCGGCTGTATGTCGCAGCCGGCGACATCGGCCTGATCCGCTACGACATCGCCGGCTTCTCGCCGTTCCCGCTTCGCGGCGTTCCGTTCGAGGGCGCGTCGTCCGTCGTCTCGCTCGGCGATCGCTTCTACGCCGGCGGTCCGAGCGGCGTCACCGAGTTCACGCAACTGCTCGTGCAGCAACGCTCGTGGGACGGGAGCCGCGCCGATACCGTGCAGGACGGCGCGCCGGGGTTCCTGCTGACCTCCTCCGGCCAGTCGCTCACGCTGTGGACCCTCAACTCGACGATCCCGCAGCCGGTCGCCTCCGCGACTCTGCCCACGGCAATCACCGGCGCCGTGCTGGTCGGATCGACGATGGCGTACGTGATCCTCGCCGACCGGAGCTACGAATCGGTCGATTTCACGCAGGCGGCGCCGGTCCCGCAGAAGATCACGGTGTCCGCGCTGAAGCCTTCGTCGATCGCGCGCTCCGGCGACGCGGTCCTCCTCGCCGACGCGCGCAACGACGGCACGACGCAGCTCGCGTATTTCTCCTCGCCCGATGCCGCTCCGCAGAGCGTCACGGTGCCGGGCCTGCCGACGTCCGGCGTGACGCTGTCCGGCACCGTGGCCGCGCTGCAGACTTTCCGCGGCATCTCCGTCGTCGATTTCGGCAGCGGCTCGGTCGACGTCCTCTCGCAGTCGAACGACGTCGCTGCGCGGCAACTGCTGGCCAGCGGCTCGATGCTGCTCGAGCTCGCGAATTCGACACTGCGGGTCTGGAATCTCACGAGCGGCATCATGACCGGCCAGGTGACGCTCCCGTCCGAAGCGATCGCCGTCTCCGCGGCCGACGGATCGAACACGGCCGACGTCGTCACCTCGTCCGACGTGGTCACCGTGGTGCTCGACGGACTGGCGCGGATGCCGCTCCGCGAGCTTCCGGCGAACGGGAACTCCTACTACCGCAAAATTGCAGTCTCGTCGTCACGCGTCTACCTCGCCGGCGCGGCGTCAATCGACATCTTCAGCCCCGACATGCAGTACGGCGGATCGATCCGCGCTCCCGGACTGGTCGATCTCGCGGCAAGCGAAACGGGAGTGTTCACCGTGAGCAACGACCTGTCGGTGCATGCGTACTCCATCGCCGGCGCGCCGCTCGGCTCGGCCACGATCGACGAAGGAAGCGATGCTCAGGCGCTCTCGATCGACCGCGTCGACGGCGCGCTCTGGGTCTCGCTGATCCACGGCTGCACGAGCGGCGGCATCTGCGAGAAGAAGACGCTCGTCTTCGATCCCGCACACCTCACGCAGACAGCGTCGATGCCCGGCGCCGTCGTCGACGTCGTCACCAGCGGCAGCCGCGCATATGCCATCACCGATTTTCCGTCGGAGCTGCGAATCATCGATCTGACCGACGGGCCGCACCCATCGATCGTTGCCAGCACCACGCTGCAGGGGAACGCCGCTTCGGTTTCGTACGCTTCCGGCACGCTCTACGTCCTCGGCGACATGCTGACCGCGTATTCCGAATCCTCGCTGGCGGTCACCGGCGCGTTTCTCGCTCCCGCCGTCACGAATCCACAGCAACGGGTCCGGATTGCCGGGACGTGCGCCGTCGTCATCGGCCGCGCGTCGTCGCCGCAGGAGTACACGCTTCCGGAATGGATTCCGGCGTCGTCGCCGGCAACCCCCGCGCCGGCGCGTGCAATCGCCGTCGCTCCGGGACGGACCTACGTGCTCACCGACCAGTCGCTCGAGATCTGGTCCGACACTCCGCTCGGCACGCCGCTCCGCCGTCACGCGGCGAGGTGATCGCGCCGTCGCGATAAGATTCGCGTCTGATGCCGAAGATCGAATTCGCCGAAGAGCCCAACGCCTATCGCATCACCCTGAACGATCCGCCGCTCAACATTCTGGACATCGACGTGCTCGGCCAGTTGAGCGATGCCATCGGACGCGCGAAGAACGACCGGCACTGCCTCATCATTGCCGCCGCCGGCGAAAAGGCCTTCTCTGCCGGGGCCAGCGTGTCGGACCACATCGGCGACCGCGTGCGGACGATGCTGCACCGGTTTCACGACTGTTTCCGCGCGCTGGCGAAGCTCGATCTCGTCACCGTCGCCCTGGTGAAGGGAGCGGCGCTCGGCGGTGGATGCGAACTGGCGCTGGCCTGCGACTTCGTGCTGGCTTCGGACCGCGCGAAATTCGGGCAGCCCGAGATCAACCTCGGCGTTTTTCCGCCGGTCGCCGCGTATCAGCTCTCCCGTCAGATGACGCCGCGCAAGGGACTGGAGCTGCTGCTGACCGGCGACAGCGTCGATGCCGCGGCGATCGCCAACGCAGTCTTCCCCGCCGCGGAGTTCGACGCGCGCGCCGAGGCATGGCTGCAGCGGCTCTACCGCCAGAGCGCGTCGTCGCTGCGTCTGACCAGGCGGGCCTTTCGTCTCGCGCAGAACGCCGACTTCGACGAACGCCTCGCCGCCGTCGAGCGCCTCTACCTCGATGAGCTGATGAAGAGCGAGGACGCGAACGAGGGGCTCGCCGCATTCGTGGAAAAGCGGAAACCCGTCTGGCGCGGACGCTAAGAGGGATGGGGTCAGGTCCCGTTCAGTGCACTCCGCCCATCAGCTTTCGGATGGGTCGCAACAGCACGAGGAGCACGACGGCCGAGACGGCGATGCTGATGAAGGCGATCTGGAACACCTGCGAAAAACTCGAGCTCTGCAGGAATCCGGCGACGTATCCGGCGACGTAGTTGCCGAGCGCCGAGGCCATGAACCAGACACCCATCATCAGGCCGACGACGCGCGGCGGCGAGAGCTTGGTCACCATGCTCAACCCGACCGGACTGAGACAGAGCTCACCGGTCATCTGCAGGAAGTAGAGCCCGACCAGCCACCATGGGCTGACGCGGTGCCCCACCTGCTGATATGCGTGGGCGGCCGGGAGCACGAGCGCGAACGAGGCGCTGAGCAGAATCAGGCCGAGCGTGAACTTGACCGGACTCGTCGGTTCGTGCTTTCCGAGCGCGATCCACAGCCAGGCAAAGATCGGGGCGAAGATGATCACGAAGAGCGGCTCGACCGACTGGAACCAGCTCGACGGATACGTGAAGCCGAGGATCTTGAGCCGCACCGCCTGATCGGCGAAAAGGTTGAGGCTTGATCCGGCCTGTTCGAATCCAGCCCAGAAGATCAGAGCGAAGAACGAGAGGATGGCGATGGCCGCGATGCGCGCCCAGTCGCCGCGGGTGAACGGCACCTTCGGCTTTTCGACGCTCTCGATCACTTTCGTCTGCGGCGTCTCGGCCTGCGACCGCGGCACGAGGTACTTCTTCCCAGCGACGTATTGGATCAGGCCGAGCGTCATGCCGACGCCCGCGGCGGCGAATCCCCAGTGCCAGTTGATCTTCTGTCCGAGATAGCCGGTGATGAGCGGCGCGATGAACGCACCGAGGTTGATGCCCATGTAGAAGAGTGAGAAACCGGAATCGCGGCGCGCGTCATCCTTGCTGTAGAGCGTGCCGACGATCGTGCTGACGTTGGGCTTGAGCAGGCCGGTACCGAGGACGATCAGACCGAGTCCGGTGAAGAAGAACGGCAGGCCGGGAACGGCCATGCAGAAGTGACCGAGGGCGATGATGATCCCGCCGATGAGCACCGCGCGGTAGTGTCCGAGCCATCGGTCGGCGATGTAGCCGCCGGGCATTCCCATGAAGTAGACCAGGAATGTGTAGGTGCCGTAGATCGTGGCCGCACGTTTCTCTCCGAAGCCGAGGCCGGGCTGCATCGTCGAGCCGACCATGTAGAGGATGAGCAGCGCGCGCATGCCGTAGTAGCTGAAACGCTCCCACATCTCGGTGAAGAAGAGCGTCGCCAGGCCGCGCGGATGACCGAACCATTGTTTCTCGTGCGGAAGTACGGCTGCGTTCGACATGGCACGTATTGTTGCATGACTTTCTCGTGCAGAATGCGCTCTCCATGAACCTGCAGCGCGACGTTCCGCTCGCCCCGCTGACCACGCTGGGCATCGGCGGTCCGGCGCGGTACTTCGCGCGCGCGGAGTCGCCGGCCGAGGTCGAAGCGATCGTGGCCTGGGCGGAGGAGCACGGCGAGCCGCTGCTGGTCCTCGCGGGGGGCAGCAACGTGCTGATCGCCGACGAAGGATTCGCCGGCGTGGTCCTGCACGTCGATCTGCGCGGAGTCCATCCAGAATCGCAGGATGCCGGAGCGGTGGTGGTGAACGTCGCCGCGGGCGAACGGTGGGACGATTTCGTGGCCATGGCGGCCGGCAAGGGATGGGCGGGGATCGAGTGCCTGTCGGGCATTCCGGGATCGGCCGGCGCCACGCCGATCCAGAACGTCGGCGCGTACGGGCAGGACGTCAGCGAGACGATCGTGCGCGTCGACGTCTACGACCGCGTCGAGCATCGCCGGAAGTCGCTGACGAACGAGGAGTGCGGCTTCGCCTATCGCTCGAGCGCGTTCAAGCACGCCGGGCGCGACCGCTACGTCGTCCTCTCTGTCAGTTTCCGTCTCGTTCCCGGCGGGACACCGGCGGTGCGCTATCCCGACCTGCAGCGCGAGCTCGGCGATGGGGCGGGCGATCTGCGCCGCGTCCGCGATGCCGTAATCGCCGTCCGGCGCCGCAAGGGGATGGTGCTCGATCAGTCCGATCCCGACACGCGCAGCGACGGCTCGTTCTTCACCAATCCGGTCCTCTCGCCTGCCGACTGGGCGAAGTTTCCGGTCCGCGACGCGCCGCATTTTCCGGCGGCCGACTCGGTGAAGCTCTCGGCGGCGTGGCTCATCGAGCACGCCGGCTTCCACAAGGGCTTCCGCCACGGGAACGCCGGAATCTCGAGCAAGCACACGCTGGCCATCGTGAACCGCGGCGGGGCGACGGCGCGCGAGGTGATCGAGCTGGTGCGGATGATTCAGCGCGGCGTGCGCGAGCGCTTCGGGATCGAGCTGCAGCCCGAGCCGAACTTCATCGGTTTCGGCCCTCGACCTGATCGATGATCCGCTGGATGATCGGCAGCGGGACGCTGCGCTCGAGGTACTCCCAGATCGCCAGCACGTCTTCCGGATATCGAGTCGGCTCCGCGTTCGCACCGGTGCGCCCGTCGCGCAGAGCGAAGTACGCGCGGCTGTACCACTTCTGCGCTTCGTCGAAGTTCGACCGCAGCCGTTCCCGCGCGTGCTGGATCAGCAGGACCTGATCGGGCGAGATGTCCGACTCGGTGGCCACGTGCTTGACGACCGGCTTGCCCGAGCGCTGCAGGTCGCGCTCCTCTTCTCTGCGCCGCTTGCGCGCCAGCGAGTCGTCGTCGCTGCGGATCACGCCGTGTTCGGAGAGCGTACGAATCGCCGCGAGGTACTCGGACACGCGTTCGTCGATCCGCAGTCCGGAGTGATAGAGGTACTTCCCCTGCTCATTCGGGCTCTTCGACAAACGGCTCCAGACGACGAAGGCGTGCAGGCTGACGATGGTGTCGTGATGTTTGAACCAGAGGCGGCCTTTCGTGGCCAGACGCAGCGGGTGAGAGTGCTCGATCTGCACTCCCTGTTCGGCCACGTCGAGCAGCACCACCTGCGCTGCGCCGAAGCTGCCGACCAGCTTTTCCGTGACGAGGAAACGCTCGGTTTCGCGGAGGTCTTCGGGTTCCGTAGTCATGGGCGCGAAAATATACCGCGCTCCTCGACATATGGCGCCAGCGTACGGCGCAGCACGTCGGGGACGGGCGTCGGTTTCAGCTCTCCTTTTTTCACGGTCACCAGGACGTACTTGCCGCTGGCCACGACGAGGTCCGGGGCTTCCTTGCGCCGCACCTCGAAATCGAGATGAATCGAGCTGTGCCCGATCTTCCCGAAGAAGGCATCGACCACCAGCAGCTCGTCCAGCGTCACCGGGTGGAAGAAATCGCACTCCACGTGCACGCGCGGCAGCCAGATCCCGAGCTCGTCGAAGAGCTTGCGGTAGGAAAGCCCGCAGGAACGGAACAGCTCCACCTCCGCCAGGCCGAAGAACCGCAAAT
>Ga0075276_10000181_pt1 | contig 18736 bp, 16 predicted proteins | sample SF_Rice_5C_80N_4_FD_69770 | JGI IMG/M metagenome (GOLD analysis project Ga0075276, IMG submission 69770) | Rice paddy soil microbial communities from Twitchell Island, California, USA - SF_Rice_5C_80N_405 | ecosystem: Environmental > Terrestrial > Soil > Paddy field/soil | place: USA: Twitchell... | reverse complement strand
CACCCGGCGTGCACGCCGGCTATGTGCATGGTCTGCATGAAGACGAGATGCTGAGAAATCGCGAATACCTGTTCGGTCTTTCGCAAGTGTTTCAGTATCTCTATGGCGCAAAGACCATCGAGGAGGCAAACCAGATTTCGCCCCAGATGTCGCTGGTGAACCAGCACCTGATCGGCAAACCCACCACCCCCATGCTCATTATTGCCGGGGCCAAGGACACGCTGATTCCCATGTCAGATATTTATCTCATCCTGGATAACGGCGACATACCCAAGGACGCATGGATCAATCCCCAGGGCGGACACCTGGGCCGGCAGGTCGGAGTCTGGCCCGATCCGGTGATTTTCAACAAAGTCATTATTCCTTGGCTGATTCGGCATTTGGACAATGCCCGCAACGGCCCAGTAGATAGTGCGGTTCGACCATGACGCCCAACATGAAAACCACTAAATCTTTCTTCTTCACTGTGTTGGTTGTGATCATCGGCGGCACGATTGCCTTGGCACAAACGCAGGCCCCCGACCCGACCATGACCTTGACCGGCGCCATTCCCATGCCGCATGTGCAGGGCCGGATTGACCATTTTGCCCTGGGTCCAGACGGCATCATCTTCATTTCCGCCCTGGGCAACAACACCGAGGAAGTGGTTGACCTTTCGGCCGGCATCGTGGCGAGCAGCATCCCCGGCATTCCTAAGCCCCAGGGCGTTGCCTATGCGCCGGAAGTCAAAAAGCTGTTCGTAGCCAGCGATGAGGGCAAGCTTTACATTTTCGACGGTCACACCTTCGCCCAACTTGCCACCCTTGACTTCGGCGACGATGTTGACAACTTGCGTTACGACCCCGCTTCCAAGCGCCTTTACGTCGGTTACGGCGACGGCACGGCGGGCGCCATTGCCTTGGTGGATGTGACCACCAACCAGCGCCTCCCCCAGGAATTCAAGCTGGGAGCACATCCGGAATCGTTTCAGCTGGAGAAATCGGGTCCGAACGTCTACGTCAACCTGCCGGGCCTGATGCAGATCGCGGCCATCAATCGCAAAACCGGCGCCATTACGCGCTGGCCCGTGAAAGAGGAGGCCAACTTCCCCATGGCGCTGGATGAGGCAAACCACCGGCTGTTCGTGGCCACCCGCGAGCCTCCGCGCCTGCTGGTTCTGGACACTGGCTCCGGCCGGGTGGTGGCTACCTTGCCTTGTCCCCAGGAATCCGATGACCTCTATTACGATGCCGCACGCAGGCGCATTTACGTGCCCGGCGGCGAAGGCTACATCAGTGTGTTCAAGCAGCAGGATGCCGACCACTACCGCCTGCTGGTAAAGGTCTCCTCCCAGGTGGGAGGGCGCACCGCCGGATACTGGGGCAAACTGCTGAAGGGGTTCGACCGCTTTTACCTGGCGGTTCCCGCGCGGGCCGACCATGGCGCTGAGGTTCTGATCTATACAATACAGAACTGAGCGGCGGCTACCCGCCGCCGGGTGAGCGGAAAAACGCATGTGGCTGTTCGCCATTCTGGTGGCTCCGGCGGTCCTGCTGGCTCTGGCTTCCTGGCGTGGCGAACGCGAAAAGTTCCGCTATTACCGGGAGCGCCTGGCTGACCAGGCGCAAGGCGCCTTTCTGCCGCCGGTGAGCCTTATTGTTCCAGTTAAAGGCCACGACCAGGACCTGCGGGAGAACCTGGCTGCGCTGGCCGGCCTGGACTATCCCGACTATGAGCTGATCATTACCGCGCGTGCGCCCGGCGATATTCCCGAGGATGCTGTCCCGCCACGGACGCGGGTGGTCTTCTCGGAAGGTCAGCCCCCAGGAGCCGCGGAAAAGCTGCAAAATCTGCTGGCAGCGGTGCGCGCCTCCCGCCCGCGGACGGAAGTCCTGGCCTTTGCCGATTCCGACGCCCGAGTCAGCCGGGGATGGCTGCGCGCCCTTATTGCTCCACTGGCGGAAAAAGGAGTTGGGGCGTCCACTGGCTATCGGGTTTACCTGCCCGAAGCCCCGGACTTCTGGTCGTCCTTGCGAGGCGCTTGGAACTCGGTGATTTTCGGCACCTTCGGCCCAGGGAAAGTCGAATTTGTATGGGGCGGCGCCATGGCCGTACGCAAGGATCTGTTTTCTCGTTTGGGAGTGGAGACGCTGTGGTCCAGCACCGCCAGTGACGATTACGTCTTGACCCAGGCAGTGCGCTCGGCCAACTTGCAGTTGCGCTTCGCCCCCGGGGCCCTGGTGGTGAGTAACGATCGGATTGCGGCCTGGGATCTGCTGCGCTGGATTCAGCGGCAGATGGTTATCACCCGCGTCTATGCCCCGCGGCTATGGGCGCTCTCGTTTTTCGCCACCCTCATGTACTGCACCGGGATGGTGGCCTGTCTGGTGGCGCTGAGCCACGGGCATTGGGTTGGGGGTGTCATTCTGGCGTTTCTTCTGGCCGCCGGCATGCTGAAGGGAACTGCGCGCAAACACCTGGCCGGGATGGCACTGCCCGAATCACGGCCATGGCTGCGGCGGCATGGCTGGGTGTTTACCTGGCTGGTTCCGCTGGCCACCTGGACGTGGCTGTACGGCCACCTGGTCTCCACCTGCACCAACGTCATCGAGTGGCGCGGCTATCGTTATCGCCTCTCCAAGAAGGCCATTTTCAACCTTTCTCCGCCTCCAGAACGCTCGTCGCAGGCGGAGTGAGCTGGTTCCCATCGTTCTACGCCCGCCTACGAGAAAGACCTGATGTACCTACCTGAACGTCGGTAACTTTCGCCCAGGCTACAAATCACAATAATTGTAAAGATATGCCCAATTGGCTCGGAAGACAGGAACGGCGGCGCTGGCGCCGGCATTGGTTAAAGGCCCCGGTGCGGATCATCAGTGATGCCGGGATGATTGACGGCTTCGGCTTGCGCGTGAGCGAAGGCGGCATGTACCTGTTTGCAGTGGCGGATTTTGAGGTGGGGGCCCGCCTCGACGTGGAATTCAAGCACCCGCACTCGGGCCAACCCAGCCGCTGCTCGGGGCTGGTGCGCAACCGGGTGGTGTATTTGTATGGCCTGGAATTTGTCCACGAGCAAGAGCAGGAAACCCCGCGCCGTTTGGCACCCAACGCGACAGTGAATTCCTGATCCACCGCGGTTGAAGTAGCTCCTGATTTGCTCCCCTGGGTCCTCTGTCCAGTCCGGCAGGTTAAACTAGCGCAGGCGCGGCTTTGGGCTTCAGGCCGAAAGCCGAAGGCCAAGGGCCAACGACCAGCATTGCGTGTAAGAATCCTATTTTTCGGGCAATTGAAGGAAGTGGCGGGGCGGGAGCGGGATACGCTCGAACTGCCGGAAGGGGCGCGCGTTTCCGACCTGCTCCGGCGGTGCGCCGAACTATCGCCGGCGCTGCGGCCCTACTACAGCGCCATGGCCGTGGCTTTGAACCAGCAATACACCCAGGCCAGCGCGCCGCTGCACGAAGGCGACGAGGTGGCGCTCATTCCGCCAGTGAGCGGGGGAAGCGGAACGGACTTCCGATCATCTTCCAAACCAGCCTCCGGCGAGGACGCCGGCGTAACAAAAATCCTGCGGGAGAAGATTGATGCGCCCGCCATCGCGGAGGCCATCAAGCGCCCGGAGGATGGCGCAGTAGCGGTTTTTGAAGGCATTGTACGCAACCACAGCCGCAATCGGCGCACCCTCTATCTGGATTACGAAGCTTACGAGCCGATGGCAATCAAGCAACTGGAAGAACTGGCAGAGCAGGCGCGGTCGCGGTTCGCGGTGCGCGACGTGGCCATCGTCCATCGCCTGGGACGGCTGGAGATTGGCGAAACCAGTGTGCTGATCGCCGTAGCTTCGGCGCACCGGGCGGCCGCGTTCGACGCCTGCCGCTGGCTGATTGATACTCTGAAGAAGACTGTTCCAATCTGGAAAAAAGAGTATTTCGAGGACGGAGCGGTGTGGGCGGATGGCGAGCCTTTCCCGGAGGAAATTGCCAAGCCAAGCGATATTTCTCTGGACAGGGGCGAGAAGCCGGCATCTAAGTGAACAACTCAACTGAGCGATTTACAATTGTCAACTGACGATTTAGAAACTGCTGCGCCCCGCCGCCGACCCCCCTTCCGGAGGCTTCTGGCCCTTCTTCTGTTTACGGCCTTGGCTGTGCCGTGCTGCGTGGCCCAGCAGAATGCCCGGGAAGCTCCCGCGCAAACCGGGGCCAATCCCCTCAGGCAAATGCCGGAAGCACAGGCGGCGCGGCAGAATGCGCCGGACGACGACCAATCCGCTTCCACCTTCAAGGTCAATGTAAAACTGGTGAATGTGTTCGCTACAGTGGTGGACCAGAACGGGGCCCCCATCGGCGAACTGACCAAACAGGACTTCACCGTGTTTGAGGATGGCAAGCCGCAAAAAATCGCGGTGTTTACCCGCGAGTCAGGTCTGCCCCTTTCGATTGTGCTGCAGGTGGATACCAGCCTGAGCACGTACAAAGACCTCCACCTCGAACTGGAATCGGCGCGCCGCTTCGCGCACACCATCCTGCGGCCGGTGGACGCATTAGCCTTGTTTCAGTTCAGCGAGATTGTGGATGAGCTGACGCCCTTTACCTCAAGTCTGAAGCGCATTGACAATGGCATCAGCCGCGTGCACCCCGGCGCGGCTACCGCCATGTACGACGCGCTCTACCTGGGCGCGCGGGCCTTGGGGCGCCGCCAGGGACGCAAGGTGATGGTGGTCATAACCGACGGCGGTGATACCGTGAGCACCACCGATTACGCTCAGGCCCTGCGGGCGGCGCAGGAGGCGGAAGCCATTGTCTATAGCATTATCGTGGTGCCGATCGAGGCCGACGCCGGGCGCGACATCGGCGGTGAGCACGCTCTTATCCAGATTTCGAACGATACCGGCGGCAAGTATTTTTATGCTACCGGAATCAACCAGCTCGACCAGGCCTTCCGCAAAATCAGCGACGAGCTGCGCACCCAGTATCTGCTGGCCTACTACCCTTCGCAACGGTACTCCGATTCCGATTTTCGCCGCATCAAGATACTGGTGAACACGCCCGCCGGCAAAGACTGGAGGGTACGGGCACGCACCGGCTATTACACCAGCAAAGCGGAGTAGGCGCCCGGCATCGTGGCGAACAACAATGGCCGCCAGGCGGGCGTGTAGAATATTGCCATGTCATTTCGCGCAGCCGGAATTTCCCACCCTTCCAAAAAAGGCAAGACCCCGCCGCCCGAGGAGACCTTTGAGGAGGCCACCTACCTGAAGGCCCTGGGCGAAAAACAGAGGCCGGTGACCATCAAGCTGCTGGACGGAGAGGTGGTCAAGGGCTGGATTGAGTATTACGACAAGAACATGGTGCGGCTGACCCGCGAGGGTGCGCCCAACCTGTTCATCTTCAAGCACCAGATCATGTACATCGCGGAAGAGGCGGCGCGGCGCAAACCGTAATGGCAGAACGGCCGCAATTCGTGCCCGCCATGGCGGAAATTGCCCGCGAAGCGGGCGCGCTGCTCATGGGCTACTTCCAGCGCCGGGTGAAAGTGGAGTACAAAGGCGACGTGGACCTGGTGACCGAGGCCGACCGCGCCTCCGAGGCCCTGATCACCCGCCGCATTCGGGAACGCTGGCCAGGACATAACATCCTGGGGGAAGAGGGGACGCGCACCGAGCAGGGCAGCGAATACCGCTGGTACGTGGACCCGCTGGACGGAACCACCAACTTCGCCCATGGATTCCCCGTTTTCTGTGTGTCTCTGGGGCTGGAGCACAACGACAAACGCGTGGCGGCGGTGATTTTTGACCCCACTCGTGACGAAATGTTCACCGCGGAAAAGGGCGGCGGCGCCTTTCTGAACAGCCGGCCCATTGGCGTTTCCGCCATTGCCAATCTGGCGGAATGCCTGGTGGCCACCGGATTTCCCAGCCACAAGCGGCACAAGAACCCCAACATTTTCTTCTACCACCAGGTAACGCTGAAAACCCACGGAGTGCGGCGGGCGGGTTCGGCGGCGCTCGACCTCTGCGATGTGGCCTGCGGGCGCTTTGACGGCTTCTGGGAATTCAACCTCAATCCCTGGGATACCGCCGCCGGCGTGCTGATGGTGGAGGAGGCCGGCGGCCGGGTGACGCGCTTCGATGGCCAGCCCTTCCGCATTGACAGTAAAGAGACTCTGGCCTCCAACGGCCTGGTGCATGAGGTTCTGCTGCGCGAGTTCCAGGCCATTTTCCGCGGGGAAGGGCTGGAGGAATTGCCCTCGGTGGCGGAGTTTGTGCGGGCGCGAAAGGCGTAGAATGTTCGCTGCCCTTCAGCCTGCCTTCGGAGAGGTTGAGCTCCATGCGGCGAATCCTGTCCCTCGTTGTCCTGGCCTTCCTGATTCCTCTAGTGCATGCGCAAGACAAGCCGGCGCCGGTGCGCGTCTGCGTGGCCATGCTGGAAAATACTTCCCGGCACATCGTTAACCCGACCTGGGAACGCGACCAACTGGTTCGGGCGCTGGAGCGCACCAACAAGAGCAAGGAAGTAAAGAAGGGGAAGGCGCCCAAAATTGAGACCGTATCGCTGGAATCGTCGGACCGCACGGTGAAGGAGAAGAACTGCGAATATGTGCTGTACACCGATCTGACCGAGGTTCTTCAGGCTGGCCGGCCGGAGGTCAGCCTTCCATCTCCCGGCGCTGTCCAGGTAGGAAGCGGCATGGGCGACCCGCGGGCCTACCCGCCGGAATACCACAGTGCCACGGTGAATTACCGTCTGATGCGCGCGGGAAATTTCAGGCCCTGGGCTGAGGGCATGGTGAATGCCGATGACGCCTTGGCAGAGGATGTGCTGGTTTCGCAGTTGATGGGCCAGGTAGCCAATCGGGTAGTGGACCAGATCCGCAAGCCGCATGCCGGCGGGCCGGAGTAGGTCCGAGCTTATTTGGTATCAGCCTGATCACGCATTGATCGTGCCCAAACCAGAGACGTAACAAGTTGCATCTCTCTACCCCTATGCGAAGTTCTGCGGATGCAAATGCCTGGCGGTAGAGACGTTGCCTGCAACGTCTCCCGCGGCTCCTCTGAATCGGCGGGGGAGCTAAAATAGAGCTTACGGGTGGGCGCATCCAAGCTGGTGTGGGGAATTAAACAACTCGCCTCAGCATACTTTCAGCTCATGCCAGGAACATAACTTGTGATTCCATCGTTGCTGGAACGAAAAATCGAGAAACGGCCGGACAAGGTGCTGCTGCAGGGACGGATTCTCTTCCTGACCGAGGACCCGGAGTTGATCAAGCGGCAAATGGCGGGATGGGACCTGCCCTGGGACTCTAAGAACCCGGCCAATAATCCCAAGCTGCGCGACGACATCTCCACGGACGAGATCACGCCCGCGCACTACTGCTTCTACTTCGACCAGACGCTGGGCGAGATTCCCTACCTGGGGCTGAAGTGCGGAGGCGTGCTGCCCATTGGTCGCGGCGAGGTGAAGAAGGGCGGTTTCGTGGCCGCCGTAAGCGGCAAGCGGCGGGGCAAGGGCTCCAGCCGGGAGCAGTCGCCCTACGCAGAACGGTGCGCCGGAATCCGCCTGGTGATAGCCGAAAATATCGAGCGCATTTACAAGCAGAACTGCCAGAACCTGGGGGTGCTGACCTCCACCGACTTCTCTCTGATTGAGAAAATTCGCGCCGGAGAGGAGATTCCGCTGGCCGAGTTCACTCAGGGCGAAGACGAGATTACGCGGCAGATCATCGAATACGGCGGGCTGTTTCCCTTCAACGTGGCGCGGCTGCAGGGCAAAGTGTTTTTGCCGCCCATTCAGACCAACGCGCGCCCCATGACAGTCGCGGAAAAGATTTTCGCCCGGCACATGATCCACGACAAAGACCAGGTAGGTGTGCCTGCGGTGAAGCCGGGGAATGCCGGTTTTGCGCGCGCCGACCTGCGCTTTAGCCATGAGTACGTCACCCCTATGGCGGCAATCTTCTTCGAGCAGTTGGTGGGCAAGGACGCGCCCGTCAACGATCCTTCGACTGTCATCTTTTTCCGCGACCACCTGACCTTTCTGGATGAGGTGATTTCAGAAGAGAAACGCAAGATGGGCCTGCTGGACCTGGCCACTCAACTCAAGTTCAAGCAGCAGGACTTCGCCAAATCGCGCGGCATCAAGCTCCACGGCGAGCTGCGCGACCGCAAAGGTTCGGAGGGCATTTGCCACTCCATTGTGCTGGAGAGCTATGCCCTGCCGGGGCAGCTCAACGTCGGGTCGGACTCGCACACCCCGCACGTGGGCGCGATCGGCTGCGTGGCCTTCGGCATCGGCACCACCGACGTATTCAATTCCTGGATTACGAAGGACGTGCGGGTGCGCGTGCCGGAAAGTGTAAAACTCGAAATTCGCGGCAAGCGCCATCCCAACGTCACCGCCAAGGATTTCATCCTCAAGATTTTGTCGCTCGATTACGTGCGCAGCGGCAAGGCGCTGGCCAAAGTGATGGAGTACTCGGGCGAGGCCATCGCGGAGCTCAGCGTGGACGAGCGCGCCACCATGACCAACATGGCGGCGGAAATTGGCGGCTTCACCGGCATTGTGGCCCCGGACAAAAAGGTAGTGGAGTTTCTGGTGGAGCGCCGGAGCATGGAACGCATGCGGGCGCAGGAGCTCATTGCCGGGCTGAACAGCGACTCTGGCGCCGAATACGCGCACGTCATCGAGCTGAATGCGGCTGACATCACGCCCATGGTGGCCACGCCCGGCGATCCTGGCAACGGCAAGTACATCCGCGAGCTGAACACCCCGGTGCCGGTGGAGATCGCCTACGGCGGGACTTGCACGGCGGGAAAAAACGAAGACATGGACATGTACGCCCGGGTGCTGGCCGAGGCGTTGCGCCGGGGCAGGCGGGTGGCGGAAAGCTGCAAGTTCTACATCCAGTTCGGCTCCCAGGAGACGCGCGAGTACTGCGTGCGCAAGGGCTACCTGGACGTGTTTAAGCGGGCGGGAGCTATTGTGATTGAGCCCAGTTGCGGGGCCTGCATCAACGCCGGGCCGGGGGTTTCGACGCGTCCCGAGCAAGTGGTGATCAGCGCGCAGAACCGCAATTTCCCGGGGCGTAGCGGGCCGGGGCAGATGTACCTGGCCAGCCCGCTGACGGTGGCGGCAAGCGCGGTCGCGGGCTACATCTGCGAGTATGAACCGGCGGAGCAGAGGGAGCTGGTGCCGGCGTAAAACCAGTGGTCGGTGAAACCCTGCTGACTGGCTGGCTAGCTAACTAGCGTGAAATGCAGCGGTCCGGATGATGGCAGTGACAGGTAAGATGGGAAAACTCGCCGTTGGCTGAAAAGGTGCTGGGGGCGGACGTAGAAGAGTGAGATTCTTGGCGGCCGGTTTGGCCCGCGGGTGTTCCGCTGCAAAGGCAATGCCGTGCGGCGGCCTCAAAACCTGTACACCCAGCAAGGCATTCTTGTTAGAATTGGAGGCAGTTAGCCTCATCGCGAACTGCTCCGAGGAGATACAAAGCTCATGGCTTATGTGATTGCGGAACCGTGCATAGGGACCAAGGACACGGCGTGCGTAGATGCCTGCCCGGTGGACTGCATCCATCCCAAGAAAGATGAACCGGCGTACGCTGAAGAAGAAATGCTCTACATTGACCCGGTAGAGTGCATAGATTGCGGGGCTTGCGTTCCAGTGTGCCCAGTATCGGCCATCTTCGCGCTGGATGACCTGCCGGAAAAGTGGAAAAGCTTCACCGAGCGCAATGCCGCTTACTACGGCCGCACGCCGGCGTAGTCCCCGCTGCAAACGAGAGTTTAGGGCGCACATCCTGCGTGGGTGTGCGCCTTTGTGTTGTTAGCTGGATAGCTGACTAGCCAACTAGCTCACTCGCCATTCATGGCGGGAGCGTTGCGGCCAGACAGCCAGTTAGCCAGGCAGCTAGTCAGCCTGTTCCATCCGCTGGTCATCCACAGAGGACAGCATTTAGAATGAAAATTTAGCTTGGTGCCGGAATACAGCACAGAAGCGCGGCGGGCGGGTTGGGCCGCGGCTGGTGGCCGTCCATGCCGCTGAAAGAGTCAGAGGCGATCGTGCTGCGCACGTATCCGCTGCGCGAGGCGGACTTGCTGGTCACGCTGTTCACGCGCGCGGAAGGCAAAGTGCGCGGCGTGGCCCGGGCGGCGAAGAAGTCAAAGAAGCGGTTTGGAGGCGCGCTGGAGCCGCTTACCTTGGTGCGCGCTTTTTGGGACGATCGCGAACGCCAGGAATTGGCCCGGCTGGATTCCTGCGAGGTGCTGGAATCGCCGCTGGCCAGGCAGGTGACTTATCCCCGGGCGGTGGCCTTGGGACATCTGGCCGAGGTTCTGGACGAGTTGCTGCCGGACCGGGAGGCGAACGACGCGGTGTTCCGGCTGACCTTAACCGTGCTGGAGCAGTTGGCGGGTGACCGGATCTGGATGCCGCTCACCTATTTTGAGCTGTGGATGACGCGGCTGGTGGGCTTCCTGCCGGAGCTTTCCGAATGCGTGGCCTGCGGCACCGCCTTGAACGGCAGCCGGGCGTTTTATCACGCACTGGTGGATGGGCTGACGTGCGTGGAGGACAAACGCCTGGCTTCGTCGGAAATGTCGCGGGAATCGCGGGCGTTGGCGGGGGAGATGTTTCGCGCTCCCATAGAGAATTTCGCCACGCTGACATGGCCCAAGGCCAAGGCCGCCGACCTGCGCAAGTTTCTGGTGCAGATTCTGGAACGGCACCTGGAAAAAAAGCTGGTGACCGCGGGGATGCTGGAGAGAATCAGCGGCTAGCTCCTAGCTGTTTCTGGTGAGGGTGGCAGTCAGCCCTCAGCAGTCGGTATTCAGCCCTAAACGGAATCGGAAATGGCTGAATGCTGATTGCTCAATGCTGAGTGCTGAGACACTGATGTCAACGAAAACCAATCCGCCCACTTTTCAGGAGCTCATCCTGCGCCTGCAGAGCTTCTGGGCGGAGCGCGGCTGCGTGCTGCAGCAGCCCTACGACCTGGAAGTGGGGGCGGGCACGATGGCGCCGGAAACGTTTCTGCGGGTTCTGGGACCGCGGCCTTACAAGGCAGCCTACGTGCAGCCTTCACGGCGGCCGGCCGACGGGCGCTACGGCGAGAATCCCAACCGCCTCTACAAGCACACGCAGTTGCAGGTGATTCTCAAGCCCCCGCCGGAGAACGTGCAAGAGCTGTACCTGGAGTCGCTGGCCGCCCTTGGCATTGACCTGCGCCAGCACGACATTAAGTTCGAGGAAGACAATTGGGAGTCGCCCACCCTGGGCGCCTGGGGAATCGGCTGGCAGGTGATGCTAGATGGCCTGGAGATCACGCAGTTCACCTACTTCCAGCAGTGCGGGGGATCGGACCTGGAGCCGATTTCAGCTGAGCTGACCTACGGGCTGGAGCGCATCGCAGCCTTTTTGCAGGATGTGAACAGCATTTATGACATCGTGTGGGCGCGCGATCCGCATAGCGGCACGGCGGTGACCTACGGCGATGTGCGGCTGGCCGATGAGCTGCAGTTTTCCGTGTACAACTTCGAGGCCGCCGACGTAGAGAAGACCTGGAAGCACCTGGAACTGTGCGAGGCGGAGTGCCAGGCGCTGCTGCAGCGGTTTCGCGGGCTGAAAAAAGAAAAACCGGGTGAGGCGAAGGCCGCTGCGCATGCGGCTAGCGGCGGCAGCCTTCCCGGGCAACACGACTTTTCCCAGCCGCTGACCGCCGAGCCGCAGAACGGGTCCGTGGGGGCGCCGGACATTACGCGCTTTCCGCTGTTGCCGGCTTACGACCTGTGCCTGAAGTGTTCGCATTTGTTCAACGTGCTGGACGCGCGGGGAGCGATTTCGGTGACCGAGCGGGTGGGCGTGATCGCCCGTATCCGCAACCTGGCGGTGGGCATCGCCAAGGCGTGGATTCAGCAGCAAAGCGCGGCAGAAGCGAAGACGGCAAGCCAACCTGCGGCGAAGGCGCGGGAACAGGTGACAACGTAAGAACGCAGCGAGGGACGGCGAGCACAAGGTCCTTCGACCCGGACGTGCATTTGTATGAAGCGTCCTCGCTCAGGATGACAGGGTAAGAGTTGATGGCAGAATTCCTGCTGGAGATCGGATGCGAAGAGATTCCCGCGCGGATGATTGACTCGGCGTCGGCGGAACTCTTCACGCGTGTAACTGAGCTGTTGACACGCGAGCGCCTGCGGACCCAATCAGCGGTTGCGGGTACGGCGTTTTGGACTCCACGGCGGTTGGCACTCCGGGTAGTGGGAGTTGCCACGTCCCAGGCGGATGTGGAGGAGCAGGTAATCGGGCCGTCGGTGAAGGTGGCATTCAAAGACGGGCAGCCCACGCCGGCGGCGCACGGTTTTTCGAAAAAAGTGAACATTGAAGTTGCGAAATTGCAGCGAATGATGACGCCCAAGGGCGAATGCCTGGCGGCCAATGTCGTAAGCAAAGGACGCACGGCGTCGGAGATTCTCGCTGAGTTGTTGCCCAAAGAGCTGGCTTCCATTTATTGGCCCAAGAGCATGTACTGGCGGGCCAAAAATGAGCGCTTTGTGCGCCCGGTGCGCTGGCTGGTGGCGCTGCTGGATGGCGAAGTCGTTCCTCTCGAGTTCGACGGCATTCGCGCGGGGCGGGAATCGAGCGGGCACCGGACTCTCGGCGGGGCGGTCACGATTCGCTCACCGCGGGAGTACGAAAGCGACCTGCAGCGGGCAGGGGTAATGGTTAGCGAGGCCGGGCGCGAAGAGCGCATCCGCAAAGCCCTGGACGAGGCCGCGCGCACCATCAGCGAGTCCCGCTGGCGGGAAGACGCGGCGCTGCTCGATATCGTGGTCAACCTTACGGAATTTCCTTCCGTAGTCCTGGGCACTTTCGACCGCGAGTTTCTGGAATTGCCCGAAGAAGTGCTGGTCACGGTGATGCGCGACCACCAGAAATATTTTGCCTTGGAAGATGCCGCGCATAAGCTGCTGCCGTATTTTCTGGCGGTTCTGAACACGGACGGCGATCCCGAGGGCATCATCCGCCACGGGCACGAGCGGGTGCTGCGCGCTCGCTTCAATGACGCTCGTTTCTTCTGGCAGACCGACCAGAAGATCTCACTTCGCGAGCGTGTTCCGCTGCTGAAAAGTGTTACCTTTCAGAAGGACCTGGGAAGCTACTACGAAAAGACGCTGCGCGTGCAGCATCTGGCCAGCCACATCTCCGGTCCGCTGAAAGAATTTGGCTTCGAGATCCGCCCGGGAGTGGTCCACAAGGCGGCTTGCCTGGCCAAGACCGACCTGACGACTGAACTGGTAAAGGAATTCACCGAACTGCAGGGAGTTGTGGGCGGATTGTATGCCCAGGCGCAGGAACTGGATTTCGGCCTGACGCCCGAAGCGCACCACTTGATTGCGCAAGCAATTTATGACCACTACAAGCCGGAATCCATGGAAGATTCCCCGCCGCGCACTATCGAGGGTGCGGTGCTTTCGCTTGCGGACAAGGCGGACAGCATAGCCGGAATGTTCGCGCTGGGCCTGCAGCCCACCGGGTCCAAGGACCCGTTCGCTTTGCGACGGCAGGCAAATGGAATTGTGAAGACCATCGCCGGGCATCGGCTGCCGCTCACTATCGAGCAGTTGTTTCGCGACGCTCTGGCGGGCTACGGCGGCTCCGAGGCGGAGAAGAAGTTTGGCCCCAAGTTCGCGACCCCGGATGGCCGGGCGGAGATTTTGCAGTCCATCCGCACATTTGTGCGCGAGCGGCTGGAATTCTATTTGCGCGACGTACTGGGCTTTGCTTATGACGTGGTCAACGCGGTGCTGTCCGCGGGCAGCGACGACGTGGTGGATGCCGCGGCCCGGGCACAGGCCGTGGCCAAGGTGCGACCGTCGTCCGATTTCCAATCCATCTCCATCGCCTTCAAGCGCATGAAAAACATTTTGCGGCAGGCGCGCGAGCTGGGGTCTGAGCCGGCCGCACAATTTCATCCGGGCACGCTCAAGGAGCCCGCGGAAGTCAATCTTGCGGAACTGGTTCCCGAAACCGCCCGGCGGGTGCGCGAACTGCGCGCCAACAAAAATTACGAGCCGGCGCTGGTGGAGATTTCACGCCTGCGCCCGGCGGTGGACACATTTTTCGACAAGGTCATGGTCATGGTGGATGAGCCTGGCGTGCGCGCCAACCGCCTGGCCTTGCTGCAGACTGTTCTGACGGAATTCTCCACCATCGCGGACTTCTCCGAGATTGTGACCGAGAGCAAGGAATCGAAATTATCTTAGAAACAGCAAAGGACTCAATATGGCGACACATGCTTTGCCCGAAACGGAATACCGCAGCCAACAAACACCAGCTACCAAATACGTTTATTTCTTCGGCGATGGCAAGGCCGACGGCAACGGCAAGATGAAAGACGAATTGGGCGGCAAAGGCGCCGGCTTGGCGGAGATGACCAATGCCGGCCTGCCTGTGCCCCCGGGATTCACCATCCAGACCGAGGCCTGCCGGGAGTACATGCGCACCGCCAAAGTGTCGGCGGAGGTGGCCCGGCAGATGGAAGATGCGCTGGGCCGGCTGGAAAAATTGCAGGGCCAGAAGCTGGGCGTGGGCGAGAACCCGCTGCTGGTGAGCGTGCGCTCGGGGGCTAAGTTCTCCATGCCGGGCATGATGGACACGATTCTGAATCTGGGATTGAACGACAAGAGCGTGGAGGCGCTGGCGCGCCGTGCCAGCAATCCGCGCTTCGCCAACGATTCCTACCGCCGCCTCATCCAGATGTTCGGCAACGTAGTGTTGGACATCGAAAAGAGCGCGTTTGACGAAGTCTTCGATGCCAAGAAAAAACAGAAGAAAGCGAAGCTTGATACCGACCTGGACGCAGTCGCGCTCAAGGAGGTGATTGAGGAATACAAGAAGGTGGTTAAGAAGCATGCCAAGCGCGACTTCCCGCAAGACCCCCACGAGCAGCTGGTGATGGCCCGTGATGCCGTGTTCCGCTCCTGGAATAACGATCGCGCCAAGCACTACCGCCGCATCAACAATATCTCTGACGCCCTGGGCACAGCGGTAAACGTCCAGGCCATGGTGTTCGGCAACCTGGGCGAGAGCAGCGGCACCGGTGTGGGCTTCACCCGCAACCCGGCGACCGGCGCCAAGGAGTTCTACGGCGAGTTCCTGATGAACGCGCAGGGTGAGGATGTGGTAGCCGGCGTCCGCACTCCGGTGCCTATCCGCGAACTGGAAAAGGTCATGCCCCAGGTGTATCAGCAGTTGCGCGACATCACCACGCGGCTGGAGAAGCACTACCGCGACGTTCAGGATTTCGAGTTCACCATTCAGGACGGGCGCCTCTACATGCTGCAGACGCGCAACGGCAAGCGCACCGGGCTGGCGGCGGTGCGGGTGGCTATCCAGATGGTGGAAGAAGGGCTCATCAAGAAGGAAGAGGCCATCTTCCGCGTGGAGCCCAACCAGCTTTACGACTTTCTGGTCCCGCGCCTTGACGAAAAGAAGCAGAAAATCGAGGTGCTGGCCACCGGCCTGCCGGCCTCACCAGGCGCGGCGGTTGGACAAATCGTGTTTACCGCTGATGACGCGGTTAAGAAAGCTGGCGACGGCCGCAAGCGCAATCCGGTGATCCTGGTGCGCGCCGAGACCACCCCCGAGGATATTCACGGCATGGAAGTGGCGGCCGGTATTCTAACCTCGCGCGGCGGCATGACCAGCCACGCGGCGGTGGTCACGCGCGGCATGGGCAAATGCTGCGTGGCCGGCGCCGGCGATATTCAGGTAGACGAGAAGGCCAAAGAGATGCGGGTGAAGGGCAAGGTGCTGAAAGAAGGCGACTGGCTTTCGCTCGACGGCACCAGCGGCCGCGTGATCAACGGCAAGCTGGGTACTCTGGAGGCTTCGCCCGACGATCCCGAACTGCAGAAGTTCATGAGCTGGGCGGAACCTTTCCGCAAGCTGGGAGTGCGGGCCAACGCCGATATTCCCCGCGATGCCATCCAGGCGCGGGCTTTCGGCGCCGAGGGCATCGGGCTCTGCCGCACCGAGCACATGTTCTTTGCCGAGGACCGAATTCCGCACATGCGCGCCATGATCATGGCGGGCACGGAGAAGGACCGCCGCATGGCGCTGCGCAAGCTGCTGCCCATGCAGCGCTCCGATTTTGTCGGCATCTTCCGGGCCATGGACGGCTACCCGGTGACCATCCGCACGCTGGACCCGCCGCTGCACGAGTTCCTGCCGCGCCGCGAAGACCTGATGGTGGAAATTGCGGTGCTGGAGGCCACCAAGCCGCGGTCGCCCAAGCTGCGCGAATTGCGCACTCTCCTGCGGCGCGTGGAAGAACTGCATGAGTTCAATCCCATGCTGGGCCATCGCGGCTGCCGCCTGGGCATCACCTATCCCGAAATCACGGAAATGCAGGCGCGTGCCATCTTTGAGGCGGCCTGCGCTGTGGCCAAGGAAGGTGTCAAGGTGGAGCCTGAGGTCATGATCCCCCTCGTGGGTACGCTGAAGGAAACCGCCAACCAGAAGGAAATCATCGTGCGCGTAGCTGAGGAGGTGTTCGCGCAAAAAGAAACGCGCGTGGATTATCTGGTGGGCACCATGATCGAACTGCCGCGAGCGGCGCTGGTGGCCGACGAGATCGCCAAGGAAGCACAATTCTTCTCCTTCGGCACCAACGACCTGACGCAAACCACCTTCGGCTTCTCCCGCGACGACATCAACAAGTTCCTGCCCACCTACCTGGCAGAGGGCATCCTCAAGCAGGACCCGTTTGCCGTGCTGGACCGCGAAGGTGTGGGGCAGTTGGTGAAGATGGGCACAGAGCGCGGGCGCAAGACCCGCCGCGACTTGAAGGTCGGCATCTGCGGCGAGCACGGCGGAGACCCGTCGTCGGTGGAGTTCTGCCACCAGGTGGGCATGAACTACGTTTCCTGCTCGCCCTTCCGGGTGCTGACCGCCAGGCTGGCCGCCGCCCAGGCCGCCGCCGGGGAGCAACTGAAAGGTGAGGCGGGAAGAACCAAATAGACCAGTTTCCAGTTTCGGCTTTCGAGAAGAAGGATTCACAGCTTTCCAAGGTTTCAAGGTTTTCGGGAACGCTCAAGAGTTGCTGAAACCTTGAAACCTGAAACTCGAAACTCCGGTTTACTGAACTTTCTGCAACCTGGAGAGCAGCTTCTGGGCCAGGTTCTCCTCCGATTCCGTCCATAGGACCCGTCCGCTGAGGCCGCAGTTCTTCTCCACTTTGCTGGTGAACTCCACCAGTTTCTGCACGTTGGCGCGCACCCGCTGCTCGATGAAGGGCGTCAGTTCCGGGTCTTCCCCCAGGAATGGCGTGTCCAGGCCGATGTCTACCTGGATGTGACCGTTTTCGCGGTAGGTCTCTTCGTCGAATTCCAATCCGTGCACCAGGAATTTGACCTGCCGCGGCTGCTCCGACCAGGGCTGCGCGCCTTCGCCGGGCGTCCACAAATCCCAGTGCCCCTCGAAAAGATAGGCGTAGTCCTCGTGCAGCAGGTCGGAGGCGATTTCCACTGCTTCCTCCGGCGTGGCGCCGGGCTGGAAGCGGCGTTCCAGGATGGTCGGCTCATCCCAGGAGATGGGGTGCAGCGCCAGGTAGCTGATGCCGGGCTGCTGCGCCGAGAAAGGGAACTGGCGCATCACCAAGAGGGTGCGCGGCAGCATCTCCTGCGGTTCGAAGCTGGGGAACCAGAGATTCAAGTAAAGCGGATCAGCCATGGTGGTCTCCTGCAGCCTTCATGGATTCAATTGTAGATGCCGAGGATGCAGACGGGCAGGGGAGCCCCATTTTGACAGTGTGTAAAGTTGGCTGTTAGCATCAATTTCGAGTCACACGGCCCACCTTTCGACGCGTCCCCGTCGTCTAGCCCGGCCTAGGACATCGCCCTTTCACGGCGGTAACGGGGGTTCGAATCCCCCCGGGGACGCCATACTTGCCTTTTCTTGTCCGGAAGCCACCAGCAATTTCAATGTGAGTGCAGGCGACTCTCGCACCTGCATCCAACAATCATGCGACTTTGGCACATATTTTCCGTGCTGGCTGCCGGCGGTTTTGCGCTGCTCCTGACCGGCTGTTTCAGTTGTTCCGTGAAGCAGAATCCGCAGCAACTGAAGGAAAAAACGGCCCAGACCACGGCGGCGCTCAAAAGCGACGCCAAGGCCGTAGCCGCCGGGGTGCGCGAAGGCTGGAGCCGCGACAAGCCGCTGGATCTGAATCATGCCACCAAGGCGCAGCTTGAGAGCTTGCCGGGCGTAAACGCCGCAATAGCGGACCGGATCATTGCTGGGCGTCCCTATGCCAAGCCGGACGACCTTTTGAGCCGCGGAGTGATATCACGCCGCCAATACGCGAAAGTTTCCGAGTTAGTAACGGCCAAAAAATGACTGATTTCAATTCCCTAAGCGTGCTTTCGATCGTCACTTCCCACCCCAGCTAAGCCCAGGCTGCCTATAATCGTGACATGAGTTCCCCGCCACGGAACCTGGCACGGAACCTGGTTGCGCCCGAGCACTTCGAAACCGGGCGCCTGCGCGCTTATCGCCTGCAATCGGAGCATTTTGCCCTGCTGCTGGCCATGCATCAGGACCCGGCGACCATGGCCACTCTGGGCGGAGTGCGCTCGGAGCAGCAGACCCGCCACTACCTGCAAAACTTCCTGGCACATTGGGAAGAAAACGGATTCGGCATGTGGCTTCTTTACAACCGGGAGCAGCAGTTCGTCGGCCGGGCGGCGTTGCGACGCATGGAA
>Ga0075276_10000180_pt1 | contig 18940 bp, 14 predicted proteins | sample SF_Rice_5C_80N_4_FD_69770 | JGI IMG/M metagenome (GOLD analysis project Ga0075276, IMG submission 69770) | Rice paddy soil microbial communities from Twitchell Island, California, USA - SF_Rice_5C_80N_405 | ecosystem: Environmental > Terrestrial > Soil > Paddy field/soil | place: USA: Twitchell... | reverse complement strand
CCTTCAGGTGCCGGGTGTTCCCACCCGCGACCTCATGCTCTCCTGAAGGGCGGGCGATGAACGCGTTGTCCCTCCCTGAATTGCTGGTGCTGGTCGTCAGGCGCGATCTCGTTCTGGCGATGCGCCGTCGGGCGGATGTGCTGACGACGCTGGTATTCTTCGTCATGGTGGTGAGCCTGTTCCCGCTGGGGGTGGGCAAGGGCGAACTGACCCTGCTGCACCGTATTGCGCCCGGCGTGGTCTGGGTGGCGGCCTTGCTGGCCTCCATGCTGTCGCTGGGACGCATGTTCTCGGCGGACTACCTGGATGGCACGCTGGAGCAGATCCTGCTGGCGCCGCAGTCGCTGTCGGTGCTGGTGCTGGGCAAGATTGTCGCGCACTGGATGGTTTCCGGCCTGCCGCTGGTGCTGATGGCGCCGGTGCTGGGCCTGCAGTTCGGGCTGCCGGCCGATCAGCTGGGCGTGCTGATGCTGGCTCTGCTGCTGGGCACCCCGGTGCTCAGCATGATAGGCGCGGTGGGCGCCGCGCTCACCCTGGGGCTGCGCGGCGGCGGGGTGCTGGTGTCGCTGCTGGTGCTGCCACTGTGCATACCGGTGCTGGTGTTTGGCTCCGGCGCGGTGGCGCAGGTGGCCGGTGGCGTGACCTATGCGGCGCACCTGGAATTGCTGTGCGCACTGCTGGTGGCAGCGGCGGTATCAACGCCATGGGTAACGGCCCAGGCATTGCGGATTTCCATGGAATAGCTTCACGGAAATGGTTGAGGGGATGCAGTTTGGGGAGTAACAGCTTGGCAATCAACTGGTTCAAGTATTCGGCGCCCAGCACTTTCTATGCGCTGGCGGGTAAGCTGGCGCCGTGGTTCGCAGGCCTGTCGGCCATCCTGTTCATGATCGGCCTCTACATGGGCCTGGTCGCTGCGCCCACCGACGTCCAGCAGGGCGAGGCGTACCGCATCATCTACATCCACGTTCCTACCTCCATCCTGTCCATGTTCATCTACCTGCTGATGGCGGGATATGCCGCGCTGGGGCTGATTTTCAACACCCGCCTGTCCGCAATGATGGCCGGCGCCCTCGCGCCGACCGGCGCCCTGTTCTCCTTAATCGCCTTGTGGACCGGCGCCTTCTGGGGGCGGCCGGAGTGGGGCACCTATTGGGTATGGGACGCGCGCCTGACCTCGGAACTGATCCTGTTCTTCCTCTACCTGGGCTTCATTGCCCTGCATGCCTCGATAGACGATCCGCGCCGCGCCGACAGGGCCGCCGCGCTGCTCGCCATCGTCGGCTCGGTGAACGTGCCCATCATCTACTTCTCCGTGTACTGGTGGAACACGCTGCACCAGATCCCGACCTTCCAGGTCAGCGGCGCGAAGATCGACCCGACCATGGAGCATGCGCTGCTCGTGATGATGTTCGCCTGCTGGTTCTATGCCATTGCCATGACCTTCTGGCGCGTGCGCAGCATCATCCTGGAGCGCGAGCGGAATACGCAATGGGTGCGTGAACTGCCGGAGGCGCGGTCATGACGCGGTGCGCGCAAGCGGCTGGTGCGGGAATGGCCGCGTCGCACCCCGGCTGCCGGTCTTGCGGTGAATTCGCAAACAGAATCAAGAGGTGCGTGAAATGACTTTGCATGAATTCTTTTACATGGGCGGCAAGGGCTTCTACGTCTGGGGCGCCTACGGCATGGCCCTGCTGGTGTTCGTTGTCGAGGTCGCGCTGGTGCGCAACAGAAGAACGCAGGCGCTGAAACAAGTGCGCTTGCTGCGCGACGCGGAAGGAGAAGAGTAAAATGACGCCACGCCAGAAAAAAGTTTCCATCTTCGTCGGGATCGTCGTCGTGGCGGCCGGGCTTGTGGCCTGGCTGGTGGTGAAGGCGCTGAACCAGAACGGCGGCATCAACTTCGCCTACACACCCAGCGAAGTGTTCGATAAAAAGGCGCCGCTGGGCCGCAGCTTCCGCATCGGCGGACTGGTGACCGACCACAGCCTCAAGCGCGACAAGGGTGGATTGACCGTGCACTTCCAGTTGACGGACACGGTGCGCAGCATTCCGGTGGTGTTCACCGGGCCGCTGCCTGACCTGTTTAAAGAAGGCAAGGGTGCGGTAGTGGATGGGACTCTGGAATCGGATGGCGTATTCCACGCCACCGAGGTGCTGGCGAAGCATAACGAGGTATACCAGGCCCCGGAAGTCAAGGACTCGCTAAAGCGCGCGCAGGCCGAAAAAGCCGCTGCCGCCACCGCGATAACGTCGTCGGCAAAATAGAACAGGAGACACAGATACCATGATTCCGGAACTCGGCCATTTTTCCCTGATCATCGCCCTCGCGCTCGCAATCACGCAAGGCGTGCTGCCCATCTGGGGCGCGACCCAAGGCAATCGCGTGCTCATGGGCCTGGCGCGCCCCGTCGCGGTGGGGCAATTCCTGTTCGTCGGGCTGGCCTTTGCCAGCCTCGCGTATTCCTTCGTCACCAGCGACTTCTCCGTGCAGTACGTCGCGGAGAACTCCAACTCCCACCTGCCGGTCTATTACCGCTTCGCCGCCCTGTGGGGCGGCCATGAAGGCTCCATTCTGCTGTGGACCATGCTGCTTGCGACCTGGACCCTCGCCGTGGCGCAATTCAGCAAACACCTGCCGCAGGACATGGTGGCCCGCGTCCTCGGCGTGATGGGCCTGATTTCCGTGGGTTTCCTGACCTTCATGCTGCTGGTGTCCGACCCATTCCAGCGCCTGCTGCCGGCCCCGGCTGACGGACGCGACCTCAACCCGCTGCTGCAGGATCCCGGCATGGTGATCCATCCGCCCATGCTGTACATGGGTTATGTGGGCTTCTCTGTCGCGTTCTCGTTCGCACTGTCCGCGCTGATCGGCGGCCAGCTCGACGCCACCTGGGCGCGCTGGTCGCGCCCCTGGACGACCGTGGCCTGGGTGTTCCTCACCCTGGGCATCGCGCTCGGCAGCGGCTGGGCCTATTACGAAATGGGCTGGGGCGGCTGGTGGTTCTGGGATCCGGTGGAAAACGCCTCCTTCATGCCCTGGCTGGCCGGCACTGCGCTGATCCATTCGCTGGCGGTGACGGAAAAGCGCGGCGCCTTCAAGAGCTGGACCGTGCTGCTCGCCATCGGCGCCTTCTCGCTCAGCCTGCTGGGCACCTTCCTGGTCCGTTCCGGCGTGCTCACCTCGGTGCATGCCTTCGTCACCGACCCGCGCCGCGGGCTGTTCATCCTCGTCTTCCTGCTGGTCGTCATTGGCCTGTCCCTGGTGTTGTACGCCTGGCGCGCGCCCAAGGTGGGGCTGGGCGGCAGCTTCGATCTGGTCTCGCGCGAGTCCTTTCTGCTTAGCAATAATGTGCTGCTGTCTGCGGCTGCGGCCACGGTGCTACTGGGCACGCTCTATCCGCTGATCTACCAGGCGTGGACACACGGCGCGCGCAAGCTGTCGGTCGGCCCGCCGTATTTCGATGCGGTGTTCATCCCGCTGATGGTTCCCATGATCATCCTGCTGGGCATGGGCCCGATCGCGCGCTGGAAACAGATCAGCGTGGGCGAGATCATGCGCCGGGTGCGCTGGCCCGCAGCCATCAGCATCGCGCTCGGCGTGCTGGCGCCGTTCGCCATGGGCAAATGGACGCCGATGATCGCCCTGGGCCTGACGCTTGCGTTCTGGATCATGACTACGGTCGTGGTTGACCTGCGCCGCCGCATGGTGCGCGACGGCAAGGTCAAGGGCCAATCCCGCAGCTACTACGGCATGCAGCTTGCGCACTTCGGTGTGGCCGTGTTCATACTCGGCGTCACGCTGGTCAAAGGCTACGAGACCGAGCGCGACGTGCGTATGAACCCGGAGGACACTGTCGCCGTCGCCGGCTACACCTTCCGCTTCGACGGCGTGCGCCAGGTGCGCGGTCCCAACTATACCGCGCAGCAGGGCAGGCTGGTCGTCCTCAAGGGCGACAAGACCGTCGCGCAGCTCTATCCCGAGAAGCGCGACTTCGATTCCTCGCCCATGCCGATGACCGAGGCGGCGATCAACTCCGGCCTGTTCCGGGATCTCTATGTGTCGCTGGGCGACCCCATAGGCGACGGTACCGGCGCCTGGGCCGTGCGCGTGTACTACAAGCCGTTCGTGGACTGGATCTGGGGCGGCTGCGTGCTGATGGCGCTGGGCGGCATCCTCGCGCTTAGCGACCGGCGCTACCGCATACACATCCGCAAGAAGCAGGCTGGCATGGAGTCCCCGGCGGGCAACGCCGTGCCCGCCGGGGACTCGCCCGCCCTTGTTCACAGGAGCAAAGCAGCATGATGCGATACATCGTCCCACTGGTTGTATTCCTCGCGCTCGTCGGCTTGCTGTACACGCAGATGGAAAGCGGGATCGATACCCACCTCGTGCCGTCCCCCTTCATCGGCAAGCCGGCCCCGGCCTTCGCCCTGCCGCAGTTGCTGGAACCGTCGAAGAAATTCACGCCCGCCGACATGAAAGGCAAGGTCTGGCTGTTCAATCTGTGGGCGTCCTGGTGCGAATCCTGCCGCGACGAGTATCCGCTGCTGCTCGATATTGCCCAGAACCAGCACGTCACCATCGTCGGACTGGACTACAAGGACAAGGCGGCCGACGCCAAGGCCTGGCTGGCGCAGGCCGGCGATCCCTACGCCCTGAACGTCACCGACGTCGAGGGCCGCATCGCCATCGACTACGGCATTACGGGTGTCCCTGAGACCTTCGTCATCGACAAGCATGGCGTGATCCGCTACAAGGAGGTCGGCGTGCTGACGCCGGATAACCTCAAGAACAAGATCCTGCCGCTGGTCGCCAAGCTGGAGCAGGAAACATGAGGAAGCTGGCGCTCGCAGCCCTGCTGCTGTTCATGCCCGCCGCCGTGCTGGCGGAAGAGGCCAAGGATATGGCCAAGAACCCGGTCATCGAGAAACGCATGATCGCGCTCACCTCCAAGCTGCGCTGCCTCGTGTGCCAGAACGAATCGCTTGCCGCATCCCAAGCAGGCCTGGCCAAAGATCTGCGTGAGGAAGTGCGCGAGCAGATGATCGCCGGCAAGACCGACAAGCAGATCACCGACTATCTGGTCGCGCGCTACGGCGACTTCGTCCTCTACGATCCACCGGTCAGAAGCTACACCCTGTTCCTGTGGGGTGGGCCGTTCCTGTTCATGCTGGGCGGGGCCGGCATCCTGGCCTACCAATTGCGCAAGCGTCGCAAGGCGGTGAGGGCGCCGGAATTGGACGCCGAGGCGCAGCGTCGCGCCGCAGCCTTACTCGAGGGTAAAGAGAAATAATGACTGAATTCTGGATATTTGGCGCCCTGTTGCTGGCGCTGGCGCTTCTTTTTGTCGTGGTGCCGCTGTGGCGCGGCGCGGCGAGGAACAATGCGGTCGTGCGCGATGCGGCGAATTTGGAGATATTCCGCGACCAGGTGGCTGAAATGGATGCTGACCTGGCCAACGGCCTGCTGACCCCCGAATTGTACGAACAGGGCAAGCGCGAACTGCAAGCGCGCATGGTGGAAGAGGTGCAGTCGCTGGAAGCCAGCGTGCCGGCCGTGCGCAATCCGCTCAAGGTGCTGGCGGTCGCGCTGGTGGTGCTCATTCCCCTGCTGTCCGTCGGCCTGTACCTCAAAGTGGGCAACCCCGATGCGCTGTCCGGGGACATGCAGGCCATGCTTTCCGGTGATGCGCTCGCCGAACTGCAGCAGAAGCTGGATGCCAAACCCGAGAATCCCCAAGGCTGGCTGCAGGCGGCGCGTTCCTATTATGCGCTCGGTCAGTATCCCCAGGCCGTCAAGGCCTACGACAAGCTGACCCAACTGGTGCCGGACGAGGCCATGCTCTGGACCGAGTACGCCGATGCGGTGGGCATGGCCCAGAACAAGAGCTTGGTCGGCCGGCCCGCCCAGCTGCTGGACAAGGCGCTGGCCATCGACCCCAATTATGCCAATGCCCTGGCGCTAGCCGGGACGGCGGCGATGGAGCGTGGTGATTATCCCGCCGCGGTGAAATACTGGCAGAGCCTGTACGACCAGATACCGGACAAGAATTCAGACGCGGCCAAGCAGGTCGGGCAAGGACTGTCCATGGCCAAGGATTTCCTGGCCAAGACCGGCGGCAAACTTCCAGCCGAGAAGCGGTCGGCTTCTTCCGGCAAGGAGCGCATAACCGGCACGGTGGCCCTGAGCCCCGCAGTCAAGGCCAAGGCTGACCCGCAAGACACCGTTTACGTACTGGCGCGCGCCGAAAACGGCTCGCCCATGCCGCTTGCCGTGATCAAGAGTTACGTCAAAGACCTGCCTCTGCATTTTTCGATGGATGACAGCAATGCGGTCATGCCGCGCGCCAAACTGTCGGATGCCAGCAAGGTGGTGTTGATCGCGCGCGTGTCGAAGAGCGGCGATCCCATGCCGCAGACCGGCGATCTGCAAGGCGCCAGCGGGGCCATCAAGCCCGGCGCGCATGGCGTCAAGATCAGCATCAACAGCGTCGTGAAATAAGGGCGGGGGCCGGTTGCCGTCAGCGCGGCCGGCTCGTTCGGATAGCGGCGCGAACCCCGGCCGCAAAGAAGAAAGCGCCGCGAAAATGAAAAAAAGCTTGCGTTGCCGCAAGCTTTTTTTGTGTTTTGGCTCCCCGACCTGGACTCGAACCAGGGACCTGCGGATTAACAGTCCGTCGCTCTACCGACTGAGCTATCAGGGAATTGTCGAGCGCGCTATAATAGCAACCTTGCCATCAGCGGTCAATAGCTGATGCTGAGGCGAAGCCTGCGATGTGCGGTCTAGCGCCAATCGCCGATAATCCGAATATAATGACCATTTCGGGAATGCGTGTCCCGAATCTCCAAGTTATATCGGTGGAACGTCCACTGATGGCATTCCAGGGTATGCACAAGGCGTATGAATAACAAAACCGTGTTCGTCAGGACCGCCAAAGGGGAAGCCGAAGCTTCCGGCGCAACATCGCTACTCTTCGGCGAGGCCAAACGCGTTTTCATTCTGGTGAACAACAAGTCCACGGTGGACGACATGCGCAAGCACGCCGCGCCCAGCTTGCGCGCCGACCTCGAGGGCATTCTGGCGCAGCTCGAGCGCGACGAATTCATCCGCGACCGGGACGACAAGGGGCCGAAAAAGCCCGCCAGCAGCTTCTCGCCCAAGATTGCTTCCCCGAAAATCTCGGTTCCCCCGCAGGCTGCGGCGCCGCAAGGCGCGGCGGAGCAGGAGGATGCGCTGGACTTCACTTCCGGCCTGCACCCGCCCGTGCAGGATACCGGCGCGCCACCGGCTGCAGGCGGGGCCGGCAGCCCGTCGGCCAAAGATTTCGATTTCAGCGGTCTGGTGTCCGGCGCAAGCGGCGGGCAGCTCAAGCCGGCACAGCCCCCGGCCGGTCCTGACGAGATCGATTTTTCCAGCCTGATTTCGCCGCCGGCAGCCGGCACAACGCCGCCCGCTGCCGCGCCCAAGCCGGCGCCGGAGCAGAAGAAGGCAGGTCCCGCCGAAATCGACTTTTCCAGCATCCTGTCCGGGGCGGCCCCGAGCGCCGATGCGGCCAGGAAGGACGCCGAAGCCAGCGCGGAAGCGGAGGCCAAGGCGCGGGCGGAGGCAGAAGCCAGGGCGCGGGCGGAGGCGGAAGCCAGGGCACGCGCGGAGGCAGAAGGCAGGGCACGCGCGGAGGCGGAGGCCAGGGCACGCGCGGAGGCGGAAGCCAAGGCACGCATGCGTGCGCAACTGGAAGCGAAAGCGCAAGCCGAAGCGGAAGCCAAGGCGCGGGCAGCCGCGGAGGAAAGAATGCGCGCCGAGGCAGACGCGCGGGCGCGCGCCGAAGAGCGCACCAGGCAGGAGGCCGAAGCGCGGGCGCGCGCGGAGGCTGAGGCCAAGACCAGGATGCGCGCGGAGCTGGAGGCGAAAATGCGCGCCGAGGCCGAAGCCAAGGCCCGTGCGGAACTCGAAGCCAAGGCGCGCTCGGAAGCGCTGGCGCGGGCGCGCGCCGAAGCGGAAGCCCGAGCCCAGGCGGAAGCCCAAGCACGCGCGGACGCAGAACAGGCGAAAGCAGCGTCGTCGCTTGAAGAATTCGATCTATCCAGCCTTCTGCAATCTGCCGCGCCTGCGGGCGAGCCGGACCGGGCCAGGATAGAGGCCGAGGCGCGGATGCGTGCCGAGGCCGAGGCGAAGGCGCGGGCGGAAGCAGACGCCCGGATGCGGGGGGAGGCGGAGGCAAGGGAAAAGGCCGAGGCGGCGGCGCGGGCGCGAGTGCGTGCGGAGCTGGAAGCCGGCATGCGCAACCTGCAAGTCCCCGATCCGCGCATGAGTTCCGGTCAGAACCAGGGCCGCAGCATGATTGCCACCGTGCTGTTTTTCGACGTCGTGGGCTACACCAAGCAATCCGTGGCCCGGCAGCTTGAACTGAAGGCGCAATTCAACGAGCTGATTTCCGGACTGATCGGTCACGTCGATGAAAATCAGCGCATCATCCTGGATACGGGGGACGGTGCGGCCATCGGCTTTCTGCAGCATCCCGAAGACGCGCTCGATGTCGCTCTGAAGTTCCGGGCGGCGGTCACCGTAAACGGCCATCGCGACTATCCCGATCTGAAGGTGCGGGCCGGTATACATCTGGGGCCGGTGAATGTCATGAAGGACATGAACGGCCAGCTCAATATGGTCGGTGACGGCATTAACGACGCCCAGCGCATCATGAGCTTTTCCGGCGTCGATCAGATATACATCTCGCGTGCATATTTCGATGTCATTTCCCGCCTGACGCCGGACTCGGCCGGCCTGTTCAAATACCAGGGAACGCAGAAGGACAAGCACGGGCGCGATCACCAGGTTTACCAGGTTCTCGGTGACGGCACGGGCATGTCCGGACGTATGGCGGCGCAGCCGTCCGGCGGTGTGGAATCGCTGCTTCAGGACCTGTCCGTGATGTTGCGTGAGGAACCGCCGGCGCCTGCGGCGCCGCGTGCCGCCGCGCCGTCACCGGCGGCTTCGGGCGAATGGCAGGCCATGGAAATACCGGGTGCGCCACAGGCGCCGCAGGAGCGGCGCGTGGACATGGCGCAGGCAGAAGCTGAGGCCCGCGCCCGCGCGCAGCAGGAAGCCGCGCGTGCCCGCGCCGAAGAAGAGGCCGCACGTGCGCAGGCAGCGGAAGAGGAAGCCGCCCGCGCCCGCGACGAAGAGGCGGCGCGCAAGCTGGCCGCCGACCAAGCCAAGGCCTTTGCCGAGGCGGAAAAGCGCGCGCGCAAGATTGCGGAGGCGGAAGAGAAGGCGCGTCAGCGCGAAGCCAAGGCACAGGCGAAAGCGCAGGCGAAGGAATCGAAGAAGCGCGCCAAGCAGGAGGTGGCTGCCGCCGCGCAGAGCGCGCGCCAGATGGAGGCGCGCAAGAAAGCGGCCCGCCCGATGCGCGCGACGCACGGTTTCCCTGTCTTCAAGACACTGTTTTTGCTGATCGCACTGGCGGTCGCGGCTGTCGTGGGGTTGCCGAATTTCTGGCCAATGCAGGCCTATATCCCGCAGGTGGAACAGGAGCTGTCCAGCCAACTCGGCCAGCCGGTGCGCGTCGCGGGGATGCACGTGACGACGGTGCCCGCGCCTAGGCTGGATCTGGAGGGTGTGACCATAGGCAAAGCGGAGCAACTGAAGATAGGCCACGTTGCGCTGTATTTTGACCCACTGAGCCTCCCCAGCCGTGTCAAGACGCTTACCCGGGTGGATGTGGAACACGTCTCGGTGAATGCGGACACGTTTATGGCTGCCGCGCCCTGGCTGCTTGCTGCGGGGTCCAGCGGAACATATCCGCTGCAAACCATGGAGCTGAAGGATGTGCGCATCGCGGGCAGCGCGCCGCTTCCCGCTTTCGGCGGAAAGATCACGTTCGATGCCTACGGCAAGGTCGCCAGGGCGCGCCTGGTCAGCCGTGACGGCAAGTATGGCGTCGTGCTCGAGCCCAAGGACCGTGCTCATACGCATGTCGAGGTAAGTGTCAGCGATGGATCCTTGCCGCTGCTGCCTGCCATCGAGTTTGGCGATCTGGAACTGGCCGGGGATATGGCGGGCAATGCGATCAATTTCACCAGCCTGTCCGGCAATCTCTATGGCGGCTCGATAACCGGGGTTGCAGCGCTGTCCTGGCAGAACGGCTGGCAAGTGCAGGGAAATGCGAGCTTCCAGTCCATCGTGATGAAGCAGGCGTTACCCGGGCTGAAGGTCACCGGCGAGCTGGAAGGCGCTGCCGCGTTCGTGCTGAACGGGGCGAACCTGGCTCAATTGACCAGTGCGCCGCACCTGGACGGCACGTTCCGGGTGAAAGATGGCCAGATTGACGGCATCGACGTGGCGGAAACGCTGCGCACCGATACCCGCCAGGCCGCTGCGGGCCAGACCCATTTCGATACGATGAACGGATCCATGCGGCTGGATTCCGGCGGCATGCACCTCAAGCCCATCAAGATCGGCGCGGGCGCGCTAAGCATCAATGGGTCCGCCGACGCCACGCTGGACGGCGCGCTGTCCGGGCATTTCCTGGTGGATACCAGCAGGGTGCGGGTGGGGCTCGGCACGCTACCGCTGCACTTGGGCGGCACGGTCACCGTGCCGGTGTGGGCTGTGGGACGCTAGACGCCAGAGTATTCGATGCGCCGGTGCGCGGACAAGCCGTTCCGGGCGCCGGCTAGCGCACCATTCAGGACACTGCCTTGGCGATACGTGCCAGCGCCGCTTTGAGATTTTCCATGGAAGTGGCGAACGAGATGCGGAAGTAGCCTTCGCTGCCAAACGCGGATCCGGGCACCACCGCCACGCCGCCCTCGGCGAGCAGGTACTCGGTCAGCGCAAGATCGGTCGCCGCGGCTATCTTGCCTTGCCGATGCAGCCGGGCGATGGCTTCCCGCGCGTCCGGAAAGGCGTAGAACGCGCCGCCTGCCTTCAGGCACCGGATGCCGGGCATCTTGTTGAATTCCGCCACCACGAACCCATGCCGCTCGCGGAATGCCTTGATCATCGGGGCGAGACAGTTCTGGTCCCCGTTGAGCGCGGCCTCGGCTGCCGCCTGGGAGATCGAGGTCGGGTTGGAAGTGCTCTGCGACTGCACATTTTCCATGGCCGTGATGATGTCCTCGGGTCCCGCCGCATAGCCGATGCGCCAGCCGGTCATCGCATATGCCTTGGATACGCCGTTGAGCACAATGGTGCGCGGGTAGAGGTCGGGGCAGGCATTCAGGATGTTGTTGAACTTGTCGTCCGTCAGCGCAATATGCTCGTACATGTCGTCGGTGGCGATGAGCACGTCAGGATGGCGGCGCAAAACCTCGCCCAGCGCCTTCAGGTCGTTCAGCGTGTACACCGTGCCGGTGGGATTGCTGGGGCTGTTGATGATGACCATCCGCGTTCTGGGTGTGATGGCCGCCTCCAGTTGAGACGCCGTCATCTTGAAGCCCTGCGCGATGTCGGTATGCACGAAGACGGGGACGCCCTCGGCGATGGCCACCATGTCGGGGTAGGAGACCCAGTAGGGCGCCGTGATGATGACTTCGTCGCCGGGATCGATTACTGCCAGGATCAGATTGAACAGGCTCTGTTTGCCGCCGCAGGAGACAAGTATCTGTCTGGCGTTGTACTCCAGTTCGTTTTCGCGGCGGAACTTGGCGATGACCGCCTGCTTCAGGCCGGCGGTGCCGCCGACTGCCGTGTACTTGGTGAAGCCTTGGTTGATGGCGGCGATTGCCGCTTCCTTGATGTGTTGGGGAGTGTCGAAATCGGGTTCCCCTGTGCCCAGCCCGATGATGTCCTTCCCTTCGGCCTTCAGTTTCGCAGCACGCGCCGCCACGGAAAGAGTGGGGGAGGGTTTGATGGCGCGTACGCGGGCGGATAAGTTCACGTTTGGTCCTCAGACTATGCGATAAAGTAAATTATACCCGGAGCGGCAAAAGAAGAAACGGGGCGACGACGATATAGAGAGGGGGGTGGCGATTGCTCACAGCCCGGCCAGCCACATGCGCAGCCTCAGCCCGATGTTCGTGGTGTACCCGACCGTGATGAAGCGCACCGTTCCGTCGGGCGAGATAATGAAGCTGGCTGGGACGGCGTTCACCCCCCAGCGCTGCGCCATGACCCCATTGGGGTCATTCAGGACCGGAAAATCAATATGTTGTTTTCTCGCATAACGGGCTAGCTCATCCGCCGGACCGCTTTGCATGGCGATGGTAATGCTGCCGGGATAGGCATGGACCACGGAGGAGATCGAGTCCTGGTCAGCCAGGCAAATCCCGCACCACGTCGCCCAGAAGTGCACCAGCACCGGCTTTCCGGGGTGCGCGGGCAGGGTATAAAGCTGTCCGGCCAGGGTGTAACCGCTCAGGGCCGGCGCCGGCCCGCTGGGCATGTCTCGCTGCTGCCAGGCGCGATAGCCCACGAACAGCGACAGCAGGATGATGACCTCCAGGACCGGACGAATCCATTTTTTCCGGTTCGGCGGGGAGGCGGGCGCATTAGACATGGCTGATATTGTACGCCTACGCGGGTGCGCCGGAAAGATGCGGCAAACGCCGCCAAAAGCCCCGTCAGACCAGGTTCGGATGCGGCAACCGGCGGGTGCCCGGCCGCAACGGCGCCGGGCAATCATTCCATTTTGCCGTTACAATGTCATGTTCCGAGGAACTGCGCATGAACATCATCACCTTTCCTGACAGTCCATACCGCCTGCACCAGCCGTTCGAGCCGTCCGGCGACCAGCCCGCGGCCATCGCGCAACTGGTGGAAGGCATAGCAGACGGCCTGTCGTTCCAGACGCTGCTGGGAGTGACCGGTTCCGGCAAGACCTTCACCATGGCGAACGTCATCGCGCACACCGGCCGCCCCGCCATCATCATGGCGCCGAACAAGACGCTGGCGGCGCAGCTTTATTCCGAGATGCGCGAGTTCTTTCCGGAAAACGCCGTGGAGTATTTCGTGTCCTACTACGATTACTACCAGCCGGAGGCTTATGTGCCGTCGCGTGACGTGTATATCGAGAAGGACTCCAGCATCAACGAACAGATCGAGCAGATGCGCCTCTCCGCCACCAAATCGCTGCTGGAACGGCCCGATGCGGTGATCGTGGCCACCGTCTCGGCGATCTACGGCATAGGCGACCCGGTGGACTACCACGGCATGATCCTGCACCTGCGCGAGCATGAAAAGATGCCGCAGCGCGATGTGATCAAGCGCCTCACCGCGATGCAGTACGAGCGCAACGACATGGAATTCGGCCGTGGCCATTTTCGCGTGCGCGGCGACGTGATCGACATCTTCCCGGCGGAAAACAGCGACCACGCGCTGCGCCTGACGCTGTTCGACGACGAGGTTGAGTCGCTCTCCGTGTTCGATCCGTTGACCGGACACATCGTCAGCCGGGTGCCGCGCTTCACCGTCTATCCGTCCAGCCATTACGTCACGCCGCGTGAGACCACCCTGCGCGCCATCGAGACCATCAAGGTCGAACTGGCGGAGCGCATTGCCTTCTTCCAGCAGGAGAACAAGCTGGTCGAGGCCCAGCGCATCGAGCAGCGCACGCGCCACGACCTGGAGATGCTGGCCGAGATCGGCTTCTGCAAGGGCATCGAAAACTATTCGCGCCACCTCTCCGGCCGCAAGGCGGGCGATGCGCCGCCGACCCTGATGGACTATCTGCCGCCGGATGCGCTGATGTTCATCGACGAGAGTCACGTCACCATTCCGCAGATCGGCGGCATGTACAAGGGCGACCGCGCGCGCAAGGAAAACCTGGTCAACTACGGCTTCCGCCTGCCCTCCGCGCTGGACAACCGGCCACTGCGCTTCGACGAATTCGAAAAGGTGATGCGCCAGGCCGTTTTCATCTCGGCCACCCCCGCGAACTACGAAGCCGAACACGCGGGGCGGGTGGTGGAGCAGGTGGTGCGCCCCACCGGTCTGGTCGATCCGGTCATCGAAGTGCGTCCCGCCACCAATCAGGTGGACGACCTGATGTCGGAGGCCACCGCGCGCATCAAGGCCGGGGAGCGGGTGCTCGCGACCACGCTCACCAAGCGCATGGCGGAACAGCTCACCGAATACTTTGCAGAGCACGGCATCAAGGTGCGCTACCTGCACTCCGACGTGGAAACGGTGGAGCGGGTGGAGATCATACGCGACCTCAGGCTGGGCCTGTTCGACGTGCTGGTGGGCATCAATCTGCTGCGCGAGGGGCTGGATATTCCCGAGGTCTCGCTGGTCGCGATCCTGGATGCAGACAAGGAAGGTTTCCTGCGCTCCGAGCGTTCGCTGATCCAGACCATAGGCCGTGCCGCGCGCCATATCCATGGAACCGCCCTGCTGTATGCGGACAGGATCACCGATTCCATGCGGCACGCGATAGATGAAACCGAGCGCCGGCGCCACAAGCAGCAGGATTACAACGCGGCGCACGGCATCACGCCACAGGGCGTGGTCAAACGCATCAGGGACATCATAGACACCGAATACGACATGGATGCGGAGCGCGCGCAACTCAAGGCCGCACAGGAGAACGCGAAGTATCTTGCGATGAGTGAAAAGGACGTCTCGAAGGAGATCGCGCGCCTGGAAAAGGAAATGCTGCAGGCCGCCAAGAACCTGGAATTCGAGCGGGCGGCGCAACTGCGCGACCAGTTGAAGAAATTGCGCGACAGCGTGTTTATCTCACCGGTGTAGGAATGACATGAAGGTCAAGGTACTGTTTGTGTGCATGGGCAACATCTGCCGCTCGCCCACGGCGGAAGCCGTATTCCGGCGCCAGGTCGAGGAAGCCGGGCTGGAGAAGGAAATCTACATCGACTCGGCAGGCACGCATGACTATCACATCGGTGAGCCGCCCGACCCGCGCACACAACAGGCCGCCAGGCTGCGCGGCTACGACATGAGCGGGCTGCGCGGACGCCAGGTGAGCCGTGCCGACTTTGCCAGCTTCGACTATGTGCTGGCGATGGACGGCGCCAATCTGTCCATGCTGGAACGCCTGCAGCCGGCCGATGCCAAGGGCCATCTCGGCCTGTTCCTTGAATTTGCGTCCCGGCATCAGGCGCGAGAGGTGCCGGATCCGTATTACGGCGGCGACGCAGGTTTCGAGCGGGTGCTGGATATGGTGGAAGACGCCAGCGCGGGCCTGCTCGAACACGTCCGGCGGCACGATTTCTAGGCGGCCGCTCCAGCCGAAAAAAAGCGCCCGAAAAAAAACCGCATGGATTGCACCATGCGGTTTTTTTCCGCGAGGACCGCTTAGCCGTTCGAGCGGGTCTCGACCTGCTCCAGCGGCTCGCTGTTTTCCACGCTGTAGATCTCGCGCGGCCGCTCGCGCCGCCGTGGCGCATGCGGGTGGGGCTTCACTTCCAGCGGCTCAGCCACGCTGTGCGGATCGGTCTCGATCTGCTCCAGTCCGGCGGCGATGTCGCGCGAGGCCGGCGGGGTGACTTCCGGCGCCGTCGCGATCATCGGTTGCGGCGCGCTTTCGAAGGCCGCTGCCCGGGCGTGCTCCGCCACTGCGGATGCAGCCACGGCTTCCCCGGCTGCGGTTGCAGGCGCTTCCGCTGCGTCAATCGTTTCCACGGGCGCCGGTGCTTCCGCCATTGCGGAAATTTCAGCCGTCACCGGCGTCGCCTCCGCCACGGGCATTTCCTCCACCGCGGGCGATTCCGCGGCTGCGGCTGTTTGCACGGCGGCAAGAGCGGGCACGGTTTCCTCGTGGCGCGCAGCCGGGGCTGCTTCAGGCGCGGCGATGCGGGTCACCGGTGCAGCTTCTGCCGCGGCAGCCATTTGCTCGGCCTCAGTCGCCACGTCGATGGCGCCGGCGCTGGTCGTCTCGCTGCCGGCCGTTGCGGCCTGCTGTTCGCGCTTCTCGCGCTCACGCCGGCCGCCGCGGCGACCGCGGCGGCGGGAACCGCCACCTTCTTTTTCCTGCTGCTCTGCCGCCGCTGGCGCACCGCTTGCGCCGGCTTGCTCCAGAGTGCCTTTTTGCTGCGCCGCTTGCTGGCGCGGCGGGCGTTCGGCGCGCGGCTCCTGAGCCTTGCCGCCTTCCTGCGGACGCGCCGTCTTCTGCTGGCGTTGCTGCTGGCCTTCCTCGCGTTCGCGGCGCGGCTTGCCGCCCGATTCGCCCCGCTCGCGGCGCGCGCGTTCCTTCTTGCCGCCGTCGCGTTCGCGTTGCTGCTGCGGACGCGCCTTTGCCGCGGGCTTCGGGGCGATTTCGGGTTCCGGCTTGGCGGGCTTGAGCCAGCCAAAGAGCAGATCGAACAGGGAAGCGGGGGCTTTCTTCTCCTCGGCCTGTTCGCGCACAACCGGCGCCGGTTGCGTGGGCGTGATCCCCTGTACCGCTGCCTGCGGGCGCTGTGCCTTGATCTCCTGCGCGGCCTCGGCTGCCGCTGCTTTTTCTTCCGGTTTGGTCGCCAGTTTGTAGCTGGCCTGAGGTGTTTCGGCCGCGAGATCGTCATGACGCAGGCGGAGCACGTCGTAATGCGGCGTCTCCAGATGCGGATTGGGGATCAGCGTGACGTCGACCTTCAGCCGCGATTCGATGCGGTGGATATCGGCGCGCTTTTCGTTGAGCAGGAAGGTGGCGACGTCCACGGGGACCTGGACGCGCACCGCCGCGCTGCTTTCCTTCATCGCCTCTTCCTGGATGATGCGCAGGATGTGCAGCGCGGAAGACTCGGTGCCGCGGATATGGCCGATGCCGTTGCAGCGCGGGCAGGGTGTGAAGCTGCCTTCTTCCAGGCTGGGCGCGAGGCGCTGGCGCGACAGCTCGAGCAGGCCGAAGCGCGAGATCTTGCCGACCTGCACCCGGGCGCGGTCGTAATGCAGAGCGTCGCGCAGGCGGTTTTCCACTTCGCGCTGGTTGCGGCTGCTTTCCATGTCGATGAAGTCGATCACCACCAGGCCGCCCAGGTCGCGCAGGCGCAACTGGCGGCCGATCTCGTCCGCCGCTTCCACGTTGGTGTTGAGCGCGGTTGCCTCAATGTCCGAGCCGCGCGTGGCGCGCGCGGAGTTGATGTCGATCGCGGTGAGCGCTTCGGTGTGGTCAATCACGATCGCGCCGCCGGATGGCAGGCGCACTTCGCGCGCATGGGCCGATTCGATCTGATGCTCGATCTGGAAGCGCGAGAACAGCGGCACATCGTCGCGGTAGCGTTTCACCCGGTTCACGTTCTGGGGCATCACCGTGCCCATGAAAGCCTGTGCCTGTTCGAAGATCTCGTCGGTATCGACCAGAATCTCGCCAATGTCTGGATGGAAGTAGTCGCGGATGGCGCGCACCACCAGGCTGCTTTCGAGATAGATCAGCGAGGGGGCTTTTTCCACGTTGGCCGCCCCGTCAATGGCGTCCCACAACTGTTTGAGGTAGTTGAGGTCCCACTGCAGTTCTTCCAGCGAGCGGCCGATGCCGGCGGTGCGGGCGATGATGCTCATGCCTTGCGGCACCTCGAGTTGCGCCAAGATGTCGCGCAGCTCGTTGCGGTCCTCGCCCTCGATGCGGCGCGACACCCCGCCCCCGGAGGGGTTGTTCGGCATCAGCACGATGTAGCGGCCGGCCAGGCTGATATAAGTGGTGAGGGCCGCGCCCTTGTTGCCGCGCTCATCCTTCTCCACCTGCACCAGCAGCTCCTGGCCTTCGCGCAGAGCGTCCTTGATCGAGGGACGGTTGCCGCTGCCGGAGTGGTAATACTGGGGGCTGACTTCCTTGAAGGGCAGGAACCCGTGGCGGGTGCCGCCGTATTCGACGAAGGCGGCTTCCAGGCTGGGTTCGATGCGGGTGATGACCGCCTTGTAGATGTTGCTCTTGCGCTGTTCCTTGCCGGCGGTTTCAATGTCGAGGTCGATGAGTTTCTGACCGTCCACAATGGCGACGCGGAGTTCTTCCGGCTGCGTCGCATTGAATAACATGCGTTTCATTTATGGTCTCTCCCGCGCTCCGGCACGGGCAGGACAAAGCTACGCGCGATTACCCGCGCGGCAGGGAATAGGCCGTTCTGGCAAGCAGATACAATTCAAGATGCCGGCGACGGTTGTTCAAAATGGTTCCCGTGTTAGTTTGTCTTTAAGCTTCTACAGCTGCATGCCGCCACGTTGTTTTCGGGCCGCATGGAAAAAATCCACAATGCTTGGAGCGCGAATCAATTACCATCACTGCTTGATTCCGGTGAGTGACATTAACCGGGCGGGCGCCTGCTTCAGGGGGGCGGCCTCTTGGGCCTGCCGCGATGCCTGTGCGGGGAATGAACGTCCCGCTTTTGCATGGGCGCAACGCGAACCTGAATTATAAGCAAAATGAAAGATTTAAGCAAAGAGTCCGTAAACTGGGCGAAAATCGCCGAGGACAGCGCAGGGCAGCGCATAGACAACTTCCTGGCCCGTTATCTGAAGGGCGTTCCCAAGAGCCATATCTACCGCATCCTGCGCAGCGGTGAGGTGCGGGTCAACAAAAAGCGGGTCAACCAGACTTACCGTCTGGAACTGGGGGATACCGTGCGCATCCCGCCGGTGCGTGTGGAGCCGGCCAAGGTCCCGGATTATGTCCCTGGGGCGGAGTTTCCCGTTATATATGAAGATGATGCGCTTCTGGTGGTAAACAAGCCGGCGGGCGTGGCGGTGCACGGCGGCAGCGGGGTGAGCTTTGGCGTCATCGAGCAGTTGCGCGCCGCCCGACCCCAGGCGAAATTCCTGGAACTGGTGCACCGTCTGGATCGGGAGACCTCAGGTCTGCTGATTTTGGCCAAGAAGCGCTCGGCGCTTACCGCTATGCACGCGCAAATGCGCGAAGGGAGCACCGACAAGCGCTACCTCGCCTTGGTGCTGGGCCAATGGAAGAACGCAAAACAGCACGTCAAGCTGCCGCTGCTAAAATTCACCCGCCCGGACGGGGAGCGACGGGTGAAGGTGAGCGACGAAGGGCAGGCATCCCACACGATTTTT